>ERZ772965.56-NODE-56-length-12470-cov-2.95369_pt1 | contig 12470 bp, 9 predicted proteins | sample MGYA00511678_ERZ772965 | MGnify/ENA primary metagenome ERZ772965 (study PRJEB29015, sample SAMEA2738082) | human gut metagenome | biome: human oral; feature: human-associated habitat; material: saliva | place: China | collected 2208 ... | reverse complement strand
AGAATCGGCAACCACCACGTGCGCGGTCACCACCGGCAGACCGGTAGCCACCGTCGAAGCATGCACATCGTGCACCTCCACAACTCCGTCAACACTCAAGATATGCTCACGCATCGCGTCCAGGTCCAGGCCGTCCGGGGTGAACTCCATAAGCACCGCCGTGGTCTGCTTCATCAGACGCGCCGCACGCGGCACAATCAGCGCCGCAATGAGCAGACCGGCAAGGGCATCCGCCTGGTAGAAGCCGGTCAGCCAAATCACGATAGCCGCCACAATCACACCCAGCGAACCCAGGGCGTCATTGAGCACCTCCAGGAACGCGGCACGCATATTGAAGTTCGCATTCCTCGCCGTAGCCAGTACCGCAATACCAATAGCGTTCGCCACCAGGCCAACCACACCAAAGATCAGCAGTTCGGTGCCGGGCACCTCCGGCGGGGTGAACAGGCGATGCACGCCCTCCACCGCCGTGTAGATACCCACCGCCAGCAGCAGCACCGACTGCCCGAGGGCGGCAAGCACCTCAATACGGCGGAAACCCCACGTGCGGCGGGACGTCGCCGGGCGCGTCATCAGCGAAGCCGCAGCGAGCGCCACCAGCAGACCCGAGGCATCCGCCAGCGCGTGCGCCGTATCGGTCAGCAGCGCAAGACTTCCCGTGACCAACGAACCGATCGCCTGCGCCAACACAATAACGACCGCCAAGCTGAACGCAATCAGCAGGCGCGGACGCATCGACGCGGCGTCCTCCGGGCTCGGGGCATGCGAATGGTCGTGGTGATGCCCGTGGTGGCCGTGATGTGCGTGCGCTCCCATGCGCTTCTCCTCAACTATGAACTGCGTTGTTGACTATCGAGAGTTATCAGTGGATAGCAAAATCGCCCGATTCACAAGAACCGGGCGACAAGCTCCTCAACCGAGGAAAACGTGGAGATAAGGGGACTCGAACCCCTGACCCCCTGCATGCCATGCAGGTGCGCTACCAGCTGCGCCATATCCCCATATTCTGTTAGTGACCTCAACGAGGCAACATGAATATATTACACACACCACGGACAGCGATGCAAACCAGCGCACACAAAAATCTAAAAAAGTTCCGGGCGGGTAAGCAAGAAGGGCGGACCCCGCGGCACCATACGGCGCCACCAGAGCCCACCCCTCATCAGCTAAAAATCAAGCAGAAGCCTACGCCTCATCCTGAGCGGGAATGATGCGTGCAGCATCTTCCTCAGTCTCACCCTCGATATCGAAGGGAGCCTCGTTCTCAACGCCCAGCTCAATACGCGGAGCCTCAGCCCACAGACGATCCAGAGCGTAGAACTCGCGGTCCTCCTCATGCTGAACATGCACGACAATATCGCCGAAGTCCAGCAGAATCCAACGACCCGAGGAACGACCCTCACGGCGAACCGGCTTCAAGTCAGCCTGCTCACGCAGAGCGTCCTCAACCTCATCCGCAACAGCGTTCACGAGGCGCTCATTATGGGCAGAAACCACCAGGAAGCCATCAATCAGACCCATCGCGTCGGATGCATCCACAGCGAACAGGTTAGTTCCCTGCTTCTCCTCCGCAGCGCGGGCGGCAATGCGCAGAGCCTCAATCGAGGACTGTGCAGCAGTCATATTTTCCTTCCTTGCCGGCAGAACACCCGCCGGCAGCACCCGCAACAGGGGTGCATTGTTCACGGCCTACTTAGGGCCAAAAATCATAATCAGACCAACAACGACCAGGGCGAGCAGCAGCACAATCCACAGCCACGCCAGGGAGGGCTTCTGTGCAGGCTGCAGAACCTCTTCAGCCTTCTCAACAGCGCTCTTAGGAGCAGAGTCTTCCCCAGTTTCCTTCGAAGCCTCAGCGGAAGGCACCGGTGCAGACTTGGACTCAGCAGACTTAGACTCGCCGTCTTCTGCGGCTTCCTCAGACTCTTCAGCGTCCTCGGTAACCTCTTCAACCAGAGCAGCAGACTCTTCGGGATCCTGACGATCCACCATGCGCTGCAGCAGCTCCTCAACCTCATCCGGGCTCAGAGCTACAGTCGGGTCGCCGTCCACCGAATCTACGGTATCCCCTGCGGAGGCGCTATCCAGCACGCTCAGGTCAAGACCCTGCGCGTTCACCGCGCTCACGCGGGTGGGCAGCTCATCAGCAGACTCTTCAACCTCAGCAACCTCAACGGCCTCTTCCTCAACGGAAACAACCTCGGTCTGCTCAGCCTCAACGTCAGAGCTATCCAGCTCCTCAACCTTCGGCTCATCGCGCACCAGGTACTGGTGCAGCTTGGGTTCCGGCTTCTCCTCCTTGACCACGGCAATGACCGGGATCGAAGAAGTCATCGGGTTATTCACCGCGGAGGGGCTGGTCGCATCCACACGATTCTGCGCGATCTCTTCGGGGCGCAGAACACGCAGGCTACTGGTCAGAGGAGCAGGCTCGTGCAGCTTCTCCTCATCGTTCGCCTCAGTGTCAATCTTGCCCTGAGCCGCCAGCGCCGCAAAACGACGCTGAACAGCCAGAACCTGCGGGTCAATAGCGTTCGTATAAACCACGGAGCCCATGTTGGCAACAGGCTTCGCGGGCTCACCGCGGCGGGCCGCACGCAGGTACTCGGCAACTTCTTCACGGTAACGGGCAAGACGGCGCGGACCCATCACCTTGGTAGGCGGCGGCACCTCTATGCCGTCCTCGGTCACGTACGTCTCGTAGAGGTACGCTTCGTCCTCGCTATAGGGCTTCGAACCCGTAGCTTCACTCATGTGTTCCCTCATTATTCGTCGATTGGGGTGCCTGCCCAGACTCATCCTTCACGCGGGGCAAGCCGTCACGGTACGCTGTCAAGGCGTCCTTCTTGTACAGGCCGTACTTAGCGATGTACTGCACCACACCATCCGGCACCAGGTACCAGATGGGGGCGTCTTCAGCTGCGCGGCGACGAATATCGGTCGAAGAAATCGCCATCGCAGGAATCTTCAGGGTCGTAATATGACGACCCTCAGCCATCGGCGGATCCAGTTCATGATCGGGGCGGGTCACGCCCACAAAAGTCGCCAAATCCCACAGCTTATGCGCATTGCGCCAGGTCATAATCTGGCTGATCGCGTCCGCACCGGTAATGAAGAACAGGTCAGCATCCGGGCGCAGGGTGCGCAGCTCGTTAAGCGTATCAAAGGTGTAGGTGGCGCCGCCACGGTCAATATCAATACGGCTCACCGTAAAACGCGGGTTCGACGCGGTCGCAATCACCGTCATCAGGTAGCGATGCTCAGCGTCACTCACGTGCCGCTCCCCCACCTTCTGCCAGGGCTGACCGGTCGGAACGAACACGACCTCGTCCAGGTCGAACACTGCGGCAACCTCACTAGCTGCCACCAGGTGTCCGTGGTGAATCGGATCGAAAGTTCCACCCATCACGCCCAGACGCACCCGACCGGGAATGCGCGGGGGAATCGACTCGGTGCTCGGAGCACCAAAATCAAGGTGAACAGGCTGGTCAGTCACAAATGCCGTCCTTGCTGGGGACAGAGACCGCACCACAGCAGCTTAAGGAGCCACCACAGGTGCGGATGCGGGCAGGTACACAGAAGGTACGCAACACCGAAAATGGCCCGCGTACATTCCCCTCTATGCTACCTGCTTGCAGTCAAAAAAACCGAAATGACGGGGGTGAGCTAAGCCGCCAGTGGAATACCCAGCCAGCACGCCCGACCACAGGTTCACAGCAGGCTCACCCGCATGTTCCGACGCACACTTCCGGCGCGAGAGGCAACCATAACCGCAACCGCAGAACGCACAAGAAAGCACTGCGCACACAAGAAAGCGCCGCGCACCGGAGCAAACCCCGGTGCGCGGCACCATTCACTGTCTAGGCAACAGCTGTCTAGGCAACAGCTAACGCGTCAGCTACTAGTCATCGATATTCGGCATGTCGATATTCTCGTCGACCTTGCCTTCCTTCAACTTCTTGCGGTACTCAACCGACTCGGTCCACACGCCTGCAACACGCTCGGACTCCAGCTCGGCACGAGCCTCCGCCTTCGCGTCCATACGCTCCTTGTACTCCACACGCTTCTGCGCACGAGTCGGGCGAATAATCTCTTCCAGACGAGCGTCCGTACCACGCGGGGAGGACAGCAGCTCAGCGCCACCGACCATGGTCGGCTCCCAATCGAAGATCACCGAGTTGTCGTTCTCGCCAATCACCACGGCGTCACCGGCACGAGCACCAGCCTTGAACAGCTCATCCTCAACGCCCAGGCGCGCCAGGCGGTCCGCCAGGTAGCCGACAGCCTCATCATTATTGAAGTCAGTCTGCTGAATCCAACGCTCAGGCTTCTCACCAATCACGCGGAACAGCGGCTCAAGGTTACGCTCCTCGCGGCGAATAATGAACTCCTGCTTCTTCTTACCGCGGAAGCCCTTCGGGCGAACCACAGGAGCCTCAACAACCACGCGCTCCGCTTCCTTCTCGGCAGCGGCACGAGCCTCGCGGTCTTCCTCAACGAGCTTTGCCATCGCAAAGATCAGGGGCTTCAGACCCTCATGGGACGCAGTCGAAATCTCGAAGACCTTAAAGCCCATCTCCTCAAACTCGGGGCGAACAAACTCAGCCAGCTCACGAGCCTCAGGAACGTCAATCTTATTGAGCACCACAATCTGCGGACGCTCATGCAGCGGCACGGTCACACCCGCAGTCGGGTCAACCTCATAGTTCTGCAGCTCGCCGCGAATCACCTCAAAGTCACTGATCGGGTCGCGGCCCGGCTCCAAAGTAGCGCAGTCAATCACGTGCACCAGAGCCGAAGAACGCTCCACATGGCGCAGGAAACGGTGACCCAGACCGCGACCCTCCGAAGCGCCCTCAATCAGACCCGGAACATCCGCCACGGTGTAGCGAACATCGCCCGCCTGCACCACACCCAGGTTCGGGATTAGGGTGGTGAACGGGTAGTCGGCAATCTTCGGACGCGCCGCAGAAATCGCAGCAATCAACGAAGACTTACCCGCCGAGGGGTAACCCACCAGAGCCACATCCGCAATGGACTTGAGCTCCAGAACAATATCAGCCTCTTCACCGGGGGTGCCCAACAGGGCAAAACCGGGAGCCTTACGCTTAGCCGAAGCCAACGCAGCGTTACCCAGACCGCCCATACCGCCGCGGGCAGCAACATACTCGTCGCCCACACGCAGCAGGTCAGCCAAAACATTACCCTCGCGGTCCTTCACCACAGTACCCTGCGGCACGGTCAGAATCAGGTCCTCACCGTTAAAGCCGTGGTGCATATCGCCACGACCAATATCGCCATTCGGGGCGTGCTGATGCGGGCTGTGGTGGTACTCCAGCAGGGTCGTGGTCTGGTTATCCACGCGCAGAATCACCGCGCCACCATTACCACCGTTACCGCCGTTAGGGCCGCCCAGGGGCTTAAACTTTTCACGTCGCACGGAGACGCAGCCGTTACCTCCGCGACCGCCAGATACATGCAAGACCACGCGGTCCACGAATTCTGCCACGGGTTCTCCTTATCTTGGAAAATCTTCACTTCGCCACCGCACGGCACACACCAATCATGCTGCGGATGCGGCGGCAGGCGCGACCGGGTTGGGGTGCGCCTCATCGTGGAGCCCAGCACAGGCGGGCATCCACGGCATTCGAGGTCATAGCGAGAGGGGGTAGACTAACGCCTACCCCCTCTGCCCTAGCGGTGAGTATTACTCAGCTGCTGCCAGGATGTTAACGACCTTGCGGCCCTTGCGGGTACCGAATTCGACGGTGCCTGCTGCCAGAGCGAACAGGGTGTCGTCGCCACCGCGGCCAACGTTCAGGCCGGGGTGGAAGTGGGTGCCGCGCTGGCGAACGAGAATCTCGCCTGCGTTGACGGACTGGCCGCCGTAGCGCTTAACACCGAGGTACTGGGGGTTCGAGTCACGGCCGTTACGGGTGGAGCTTGCGCCCTTCTTGTGTGCCATTCTGTATTCCTACCTTAGGGTTGAATTCCGGTCGTTTCGATTACGCGTTGATAGCGGTAATCTTGACGGTGGTCAGCTCGGCGCGGAAGCCCTGACGCTTCTTGTAACCGGTCTTGTTCTTGTACTTCTGAATAACGATCTTCGGACCGCGCAGGTCCTCAACCTTCTCAGCAACAACCTTGGCGGAAGCCAGGGACTTTGCGTCAGCGGTGACCTTGTCACCGTCGACGAGCAGCAGCACGGGCAGCTCGATGGTGCTGCCGGGCTCGCCTGCAACACGGTCAAGGGTAACGAGGTCGCCTACGGAAACCTTCTCCTGGCGGCCGCCAGCGCGTACAATCGCGTATGCCACTATGGGACTCACTTTTCTCGACAACTTGCTTCTTGAATCTCACACGAATGAGCAGCCTGCGCTTTCATTGCTGTGCGCCCTCCCCCGCCAGTCGAATAACCGCGAACAAGGAGGAACGGCCCGTGCGTTCCGGCGGGATTGCCCGCCGAAGCCAACACGCGAGGCTCACCGGTGGTGTCTCTCTCCCGCACGTTCCAAACTCAGCCGATCACTCGACCGCGCCGAAGACGATGCGGGTGGGAGCGGTGTCTCCCGCTGGCCCTGCGTCGATAGGGCTTCACTGAGATAAACACCAGTCCTTAAGGATACGGCATGATCTACGCGCCGCGCAATAGATAGTTTCACGGATTATCCGCAGACACCACGTGATGCTCCTCTAATACTGCACCGCACTCTTAATAGCGCCTTTAAAATGACGCAGCACACGCACAGAAAAAATAGCCTCGGTAGGGAAGTTCCGGCTCGCCCTACCGAGGCTATCTCATATACAACACACCATCGGATGTCCGATGATCGGAAGCTAAAGACTAATCGTCCTTACCTTCACGCTTAATGTCGGCAGCAGCAACGCCAATGCCGAACAAGACAGGGGCCGAAGCGTCATCAGACACCGGAGCCACATCCGCAACAGAAGCGGAAGCAACCACGGAACCCTCAGCACGCTCGGAAGCGTCCACGGTCACGACCTGAGCACCGGCACCGGCACTCGAAGCCGCACGACGAGTGCGACGCTTACGCGGGGTCGAACCGGGCACCTGAGCCGCAGGCTTCTGAGCCTCCTCAACCGGAGCCTCAGCCTCAATCGCTGCGGGAGCTGCGCCCACCACACCGGTCACAGCCGGAGCACCAATCACGCCGGTCACAACCGTGCGAGACTCAGTCTTCTCAACCTTATCAGACTTTGCGGCTGCCTGCTCAGCTGCCTTCTCAGCGCGCTTCTCATCAGCGGCGCGACGAGCACGGCGGCGGGACGCACGCGGAGTCTCGCGAACATCCTCAATGCGCAGGTCCTCACGCTCAACACGCTTGGAATCCTGAGCCTTCTGCACACCCGAGTTTACCTCAGCGGAGGTTGCCTCAGCGTTCTGCTGCTCGCGGTTCTGGCGCTTGAACGAACGACGCTCCTCCGAACGATCCTCACGGCCCGAACGGAACGACTCACCCTCAGCACGGGCAAGACGGCCAGCCTTCTGAGAAGCACGAGCCTTCGCCTCACCAGCACGAATCGCCTCAAAACGATCCGAAGAGCGGGTAAAGCGTGGGTCAAGCTCCGGGTCAACGTGGTGCTCGTCCTCCAGCGAACCCGCGCCGGAACCCTCCACAGCGGCAATATCCGCATCGGTCAGCTCACGGCGCTGGCGGTTACGAGAAGACTTCTTCTCGCCACGCTTGGACGAACGACGTTCCTCCGAACGGCCCTCAGCAGAGTCCTTCGAGGAACCCTCAGCGGACTCCTCCTCCACGCGGTCGAACGCGCTTGCCAGCTGCTCCAGGGAGAAACCGCCCTGCTCACCGATCCAGTTGCCCTCGGTGACTTCAGCGACCTTGTCCTCACGCTGAGCAACCTCCGCGTGAGCCTGCTCGCTGGCAGCCTCGGCAATACCCTGAATCTCCTGCTCAAGCGAAAGCTCAGCGGTCTCCGCGCGGCGCGAACGCTTGCGGCGCTTACGCTTCTTACGGGTCGAAGCAGTCTCCTCCGAAACGTCCTCACTATGAGCGGATGCGGCAGCCACCGCAGCCATAGCGTTACGGCGCTCAGCCTTCTTCGACTCCAGAGCATCCTGCTTCTGCTGGTCACGAGAATCCTCGCGGGCAGCGGCACGGCTACGCTTACGGTCATTACGCTCATGGCGGTGAATGTAATCCGACGCGCCACCGCTACGACCGCTCAGCGGCTGATCGTGAACCACCAGGCCACGACCGCCACACTGCTCACAGGGCTCCGAGAAGACCTCAAGCAGACCGGTACCCAGGCGCTTACGGGTCATCTGAACCAGACCCAGCGAAGTCACCTCAGCCACCTGATGCTTGGTACGGTCACGACCCAGGCACTCAATCAGGCGACGCAGAACCAGGTCACGGTTCGACTCAAGCACCATGTCAATGAAGTCAATGACGATAATGCCGCCAATGTCGCGCAGACGCAGCTGACGGACAATCTCCTCAGCAGCTTCCAGGTTGTTCTTGGTGACAGTCTCTTCCAGGTTGCCGCCGCTACCGGTGAACTTACCGGTGTTCACGTCCACCACGGTCATGGCTTCGGTACGGTCAATCACCAGCGAACCACCCGACGGCAGGTACACCTTACGGTCCAGTGCCTTCGCCAGCTGCTCGTTAATGCGGTAGTGGTCGAAGAGGTCGTCAGCAGAATCCCACTGCTGCAGGCGGGAAACCAGGTCCGGCGCCACGTACGTCACGTACGCCTCGATGGAATCCCACGCGTTCTCGCCCTGAACGATCATCGCGGTGAAGTCCTCGTTGAAGACGTCACGCACGGTCTTAATCATCAGGTCGGGCTCCTGGTAGAGCATCTCCGGAGCCAGCACCTTGCGGGAGTTAGCCTTCTCCTGAATCTCTTCCCACTGCGCACGCAGACGGTTAATGTCGTGGGTCAGCTCCTCCTCAGAAGCACCCTCCGCCGCGGTACGAACAATCACGCCAGCGCCCTCAGGCAACTTGTCCTTCAGAATCTTCTTCAGGCGAGCACGCTCAGTGTCGGGCAGCTTGCGGGAAATACCGGTCATCGAACCACCCGGCACGTACACCAGGAAGCGACCGGGCAGGGAAACCTGGCTGGTCAGGCGGGCACCCTTGTGACCAATCGGGTCCTTGGTGACCTGAACCAGAACCGAATCGCCGGGCTTCAGAGCGTTCTCAATCTTGCGGGGCGCACCGTCCAGACCGGTGACATCCCAGTTGACCTCGCCCGCGTACAGCACAGCGTTGCGGCCGCGGCCAATGTCAACGAACGCAGCTTCCATGGACGGTAGAACGTTCTGCACCTTACCCAGGTACACGTTGCCAATCAGGGAATCCTGCTGAGTCTTAGACACGAAGTGCTCAGCCAGCACGCCGTCCTCAAGCACACCAATCTGGATGCGGCCGTCCTTCTGACGAACCAGCATCTGGCGGTCCACGGACTCGCGGCGAGCCAGGAACTCAGCCTCAGTCACGATGTGGCGGCGACGACCCAGGGAACGGGACTCGCGGCGGCGCACGCGCTTCGCCTCCAGGCGGGTAGAACCGCGCACACCGGTCACAGTGTTGGACGCGTGAGAGTCAGCCAGGCGCGGCGCACGCACCTTGGTGACGGTCTCAACCTCATCATCAACGCCGCCCTCAATCTCAATATCTTCGGTACCGCGGCGACGGCGACGGCGACGGTGGCTCGTCACCTCAGCCTCAGCGGCGGCCTCCTCGCGGCGGCGCTCCATGCGCTCCTTACGCTTCTGCTCCTCGGCTGCGGCGCGGCGTGCCTCACGCTCCAGCTTGGCGGCGACAGCGAGCTCGCTCAGCTCCTCCGGCTCGGGAGCCATGAACAGCGGCAGCGCACCCATGGGGGTACGCGAGCGCAGCTCCTGCAGCTTTTCGCGCTGCAGGTCGCTAATGGTCTTTACCGGCTCGGGAGCTACTTCAGGCTCCTCAGCTGCGGGCTCCTCAGCAGACTCTTCTGCGGCGGGTGCCTCAGGTGCAGCTTCTTCCGTTGCAGATTCCTCGGTTACAGACTCCTCAGCAACGACAGCAGCCTCAGCCTTCTGCTCAGCGGTGGCCTCGGTCTTCTCAGCAGCCTGTGCGGGGGTTACGACCTCAACCTTGGCGGTCTCTTCCTTCACCTCAACGGCAGACTCAGCAGCGGGAGCGACAACTTCCTCGACCTTTGCGGTCTTCTCGACGGTCTCTACCTTTGCGGTCTTCTCGACAGTCTCTACCTTCGCAGTTTTCTCGACAGTCTCGACCTTCGCGGTCTTCTCCGCGACAGCAGGCTCAGCCGCCTTCTTCTCAGCAGCCTCAAACAGGCTATCCAGAGTAGAAGCAACCTCGGTCTCAGACACAACGGGAGCGGCAACCTTCGGTGCCGGCGCGTGCTTAGCCTTAGCGTTACGCAGGTTGGTCAGGCCAGCAGCAATCGCCTCATCCAGGGGAACCTCAGGAGCCTTCTCCTTCTTCGGGCGACCCGGACGGCGACGCTCAGTACCCTGCTGGGCTTCAGAGCTCTCGCGAACATTCTTACGCAGAGTTTCACGGGTCTCCGCAGAGGCGTTCTTCTCCTCCGCGAGGGCGTTCAACGCCTCAAAAACCCCAAGTTCGACGTTCTTCTCGTCAGACATTAATCTTCTTTCGTTACACCCTGCTCCGCACCGCAAGGATTTTAACAGCGCGCATACAGCGCAAAGCCTAGTTGCTGCCACCGCGGCTCAAGCCTCACCCTACGGTGCGCATTCATCGGCGCTACCGGGCACTATCTCGTTCAGTGCTTCTGCCGTAGGGGGCGAGCGGGCGGAACGCAGAGCGCACCGCGACGGTCACAGCCACCTCGCTCTCGAGCACGGCACGCTCACACCCTTCCTGGGTGCCCTGCCGGTCTTCGGGTTTCTTCGCCGAGGCGGGCGGCACGCGCGGTGCGACAGTTATGCTCCGCGGCTTATAGCCGGCGCTCTTCGGGTACTCTCCCTCGATGCGTTGGTGGGGATCTTTATGCGCGTGCGGGGCGCACAAGACACCGTGTTCCATTATACCCGGTAGAGGGTGCCTCTAAGCCACCCCGCCCATCCTATCCGGGCTCCACTTCCCGGCAGGATGCGCGGGCACATGACAGCCGGGCACAGTACGGCGGGCGTCATTATGCGGGCACAGTGCGGCGGGGCATATTACGGCGGACATCTAGCGGGTACAGCAAAGCCGGGCGTGCCACTACGCACACCCGGCTTCAAAACTTTCAGAGGAGGGGCTAGCCTCTAGAAGAAGGGCTAGTTCAGGCCCAGCTCCGCATCGCGCGCCTCACGAGCCTGCTGAGCAAGCTTCGGGTCGGTCGGCAGGTACTCCGGACCGGAACCGGTCGCAAACGGAACACCCAGAATAAAAACAAACGGAGAAACCACCAGCAGAATCACCCACAGCAGCGAGAAGTGACCGGCGGTCAGCAACAGCAGGGCAGTCAGAAAAATAACGGCAGCAACGCCCATTGCGGCAATTCCGGCAGTCTTCACGGTTCTCCTCGAAGGGGTATCAAGAATCTAGCGTCCAGCAGAACGGCAGGCAACCGGCGCCGCAGGTGAACCCCGCGGACCGCTCCGACCGATGCCGCTCAAGAATATACCTGACCATTATACGCACCCGCGCCGCTTCCCCGCTGACCACCACCGGCAGGATCACCGGCGCCTCCCCCACTACCCGGCGCCTCCTCTGCTACCCGTTGTAACCAGCCCGGCACCCCAGCCCAGCACAACCTCACCCGCCCGCAGACACAGCAACGCCCCGGCACCAACAGGCACCGGGGCGTTGCATGTTCGGGGCATCAGCCCTCAAACCAAGCTCAGAGATGAACGCTTAGCGCATCATATTCACAATGACCTCAAAGAAGCGGATCACAATAATGCCGAAAATCAGGATCAGCCACAGGCTAATCGCAAACCAGGACCAGCCGCGAGCGCTCTCACGCATCGACTGCGAGGCCGGAATGACCCCCGCCGAGACGTTGCGGACCGTGGTCTTCACAAAAAGCGTGATGGTCATAACCCACACGATCATGCAGAACAGGCACAGGGCGTTGATCTGGAACGTCGTCTGGTACCACAGCCACATGATGAACGCGGTTGCCGCAGCCAAACCAATGTTCATGCACACCCAGAACCATTTCTTGAACTGTGCACCCGCCATCATCGAGGCGCCGATAGTCACCACAATCGAGAAGCCCACCAGGCCGATGAACGGGTTCGGGAAGCCGAAAGCCTCCGCCTGCGGGGTGCGCATCACCGTGCCGCAGCTGAGCAGGGCGTTGATATCGCAGACCGTGGAGTGGCCGGCATCAATGTAAATCTGCAGGCGCTCATACACCAGAATCGCTGAAGAAATGAGTGCAATCAGGCCGGCGCCAACCAGCCAGAATCCGAGCTGTCGGTCTGAGTAGCGGCCCCGGGTTCCCGCGTGCCCGTG
>ERZ772965.50-NODE-50-length-13059-cov-2.84536_pt1 | contig 13059 bp, 11 predicted proteins | sample MGYA00511678_ERZ772965 | MGnify/ENA primary metagenome ERZ772965 (study PRJEB29015, sample SAMEA2738082) | human gut metagenome | biome: human oral; feature: human-associated habitat; material: saliva | place: China | collected 2208 ... | reverse complement strand
TTAACTAATTATAATTATGTTGGGTATAATAATAATGAAGCAGTTATACCATTTATTGAGGATAAAGATAATTGGTATGATCATAATATTAGTGGTTTGGGGTGGACTAATAGTTTATCTACTAGGGAGATAGTTAGAAGATATACTGATTTAACTAGGATATATGATAATACTTTATTTTATCCAAGAATTAGTAAAGATAATAATAAAGAGTTTGAGAAAGCTTGGCTAACTGATAATATTAGAGAAGCTAATAAAGTAAAAATAAAAAGATAGGAGAATTTATGAATAATATTGTTTTATCAATTATAATATCAGTATTACCTGTTGTAGTACTTTGTAAATATATATATGATCAGGATAAATATAAAGAACCAAAATATTTATTAATTAAATTATTTGTTATTGGGATGATAACTATTATTCCTACGATAATTATTGAACTATTTTTACAGAAAGTATTTACTGTACATACTAACAATATTATTAGTTTTTTTATTAATACTTTAATTTCTGTTGCGATAGTTGAGGAATTATCTAAATGGATTGTTGTTAAGAGTGTTGCTTATAATAATAAAGAGTTTGATCATATATATGATATTATAGTTTATTCTGTATTTACTTCTTTAGGTTTTGCTTTAATAGAAAATATTATATATGTATTAAATACTAATATAGGTATTGGGATATTTAGAGCTATTGTTTCTATTCCTATACATGCTTGTTGTGGTATTATTATGGGTTATTATCTTGGTAAGGCTAAAGTTAGTGATATTACTTTATCTAATAGACGTAATAGACATTTAATTTTTAGTTTATTAGTACCTACTATTACTCATACTTTATATGATACTTTATTGTTTTCTCATAATGATACTTTACTTCTTATATTTATATTCTTTGTTATATATACTTATATTTCTAGTTTAATTAAAGTAAAGAAGTTATCTAATATTATGTGTGAATTAAAAGATATTAATTCTACTAAAGTATTAAATATAGATATAATAGATAAATTATATAAAAAAGAAAAATAATAGTTAAACTATTATTTTTTTAGTTTGTGTATGATGTTAAATATAGTGTATTTAAGCTTATTTATAGGTAGATAGTATTCTCCTATTAATTCTTCTACATATCCGTTAAAACCACGTTTAAATTCATATATTCCATAGTCTTTAGGATGAGTATTTATATTTTCTGGTATACCATAAAAGTTATGTTTCTTAAAACCATTCTTTATACCATATTTTATTAGATGCCATTGAATTAAATATTGTCCATTAAACTTCATATATTCTTCGTAGTTTCCACTAGATAGATATATTACTTCTGGTTGTATTAACATAAACATTGATCCAGATAAAGAAATAATATTAGTTTTTTTATCTTTTTTTATAGTTTCTGCTTCTTCTATTTTTTTATTTAGATTTTCTATTTCACTTTCGATGTTTTTCTTTTTTCCTTCATTATATTTTGCATCTGATAATTTAGTTAAAGACTCTTCTTTTTCGTTTATTTCTTTTTGTAAATTAGAAATATATTTATCTAAATTTAACTCTGTTATAAAATATTTTACTTCATTAGTATCATGAAATAAGTCATACATCTTTTCGAAATATGATAATTTTCTTACTTTGAAGTTCTTTCTTGCGCCTGTTTCTTCCATTATACTTTGGAATTTAGGTAATTCTTCTTTTGATAACTCTCTTACATCTATACCTATTTTTTCTGCTTTTCTTATGTAATTTCTTACATTAGGTCTCATTTCTTTAAATATTTCTTCTTCTGTTTTTCCTTCTAAGTTAAGTGAAAACATCCAAGTTACTTGTTCAGGATTAGATGTCTTTTTAAAGCCTAGTTTAGATAGGTTTTCTACTACTTTAGAGTTATCTATTCCAGCTTCTACTATATTACCATCTATATCTCTTTCTTTATATATTACATATGGATCTATTCTTAATATATATCCATTATGTTTTTTTATAAATTCTTTTAAACTATTAACAAAGTATGTTAATAACTTTTCATCTTTATAATCTACTAATAGTCCACGTGGTGAATAAAATTCTTTTGTATTTAGTTTAGTTTTTCTTGCATATATTAAAGCTGCGCCTAATAATTTACTATTATCTTTTACTCCTACGAAATATGTTTCCCAATTAAGTTCTTTTCTTAAACTAGATATTTTAGGAGATGATAAAAATGACTTTTGATTACTCTCTTCCCAAAACTTAGTGTATTCTTTTTCTGTTATTTCTAGAAATTGCATATTTTATTAGCCTCCTTATATAGTGTTTATCTACTATAGTATCTATTAATATTATAGTTTCTAATATTGTTAATATTGTTATAAATATTATATTTATAGTTATAGGTGATTTTTTATCTATTGTTGTATCTAAATATGAATCTGTTAAATATGTTTCATAATTATTTTCATTTATTTCTACTTTATTTTCTCTTGGTATAAAGTTAGATACATTTCTTAGAGCAATTGATTTTAGAGATGTCGATGTTTTAGATGGATATCCATATACTTTTATTGGTTTTGGTTTTATAGAAATTCTTTCATATGAGGCATCTATTATATTTTTATATTTTGAGTAAGTACTTTCTTTTATAGCAATAATATATATATGCCATTTGCCTGTTTCTTCTTTTTCTATTACAAAATGAGTTCCTACATCTTTGTCTTTATCATAGGCAAATTTTTCGCTCATACTAGATACATTTATGTATGAATATTCGTTATTTGAATGGTCAAACGATACTTCTTTTAAATTATCTTTATATGATTTTAATCCTACTATTATTAGAAGAAATAAACATATTGACTCTATACATATTGTAAATAATTTTTTCTCTAATCTCTTTTCTTTCATATCTTCCTCTTTTATTATTATAACATGATTATATTGTCATACTATTTTATTTATAAGAAAAAAAGATGTTTTTACATCTCTTTAATACTTTTTCTAGTTACTCCTACTTTTTCTTTTACTTGTTCATATTTTTCTTTCGCAAGTAATCTAGTCTTTTCTTTTCCATTGTCTAATATTTCATCTAACATATTGCTGTTTAGTATTTTATTATATTTTCCTTGAATGTCTTCTAGGAAATTTCCTACTATTTCAGCAACATACTTTTTGAATTCACCATAGCCTTTATCTTTAAATTTTTCTTCTATTTCTTTTATTTCAGTATGTGATAGGGCTGATGCGATATTTAATAGATTAGATATTCCAGGTTGATTTTCTTCATCAAATTTTACTTCATTTAGAGAATCTGTAGTAGATTTCATTATCTTCTTTTTAGCTGTTTCTATATCATCGAATAGGCTTATTACTCCAGTGGGATTCTCTTCTGATTTAGACATCTTTTTAGATGGGTCTTTTAAATCTTTTATCTTAGTACCTATTTTTGTAATTAATGGTTCTGGAATTTTAAAAGTATCTCCATATATTTTATTAAATCTTTCAGCTATATTTCTTGCTAGTTCTACGTGTTGTTTTTGATCTATACCTACTGGTACTAAATCTGTATCGCAAAATAAGATATCTGATGCCATAAGTATTGGGTATGTTAGTAATCCTACTGAGAAGTTAGAATGTTCTTTTGATTTTTCTTTAAATTGAATCATACGAGATGCTTCTCCATAATATGTATTACATTCTAATATGTATGACATAGCTGGTATATATTCATTTTCTGATTGGATATATACGGTATTTTTATTTGGATCTAACCCACAAGCTAAGTACATTGCGATAAACTTTCTTATTCTTTCGTTTAATAGATATCTATCTTGAGGTAATGTTAGAGCATGTAAATCTGCGACAAAGATAAACGAATCATAATTTTCTTGCATATTTATCATTTGTCTAATTGAACCTATGTAATTACCTAATGTTAAATCTCCAGTTGGTTTTAATCCTGTTAATATTCTTTTCATACAAATCTTCCTCTTTCAATATATATTTTAACACATTTAGATTATTTTAACTAATAAATAAAAAGTAGACTCTATCTTTTTAATTTGTCTACTTTTACTGTACTACTTAGTTCTATTTAATTTTTATAAATTTTTTATCTTTTTCTGATTTGAACTGAAGCCCACAATTGTTGCTTTGGTCGATTTTTTTTGCTTCTTCAATGTCGAAATCTGATTTTTTTGCTTTATTAAAGTCTATACTTTTGTTGAATAACCTCACATCTTCTGTTAAGTGCTTATTTTTTGCTTGATTTTTTTCAATATGCTTAATTGTTTTTTTTACTGTCCAGATAAATAATTGTTTTAAATTTTCTTTATGAATTTGGCATAAATTATCTATTATTTTTTTACTATCATTTTTTTCTAATAATAATTCTGCGACTGGGACTATATTATCGACCATTCTTGATTCCTTTATTTTTTCATTATAATATTCACATATTTTTTCACAAAAGTTTTCTTTTGTTAAAATAATTTTTTCAATTTCACTGCTTTTGAACTCATTTTCACCGGTCATAAATAATATATTGTATAGTTGCCTTAAAAGTAATTCATTTTCACTATATGATTTATTATCAAGTTCAGTTTGTTTTTTATTAAAATATTTAGAATGCGTTTCTAAGAAAAATATTTTCGGTAAAATGTTGTTGTCTTTTCTATCTCCTGACATTATGAAGTCATCTGAATACTCTTCATTCATATGCTTGGGGATATTATTTTGCATCCTATTACATTCTTCAAGTATTGTAAGTATCTTTTTCTTAGTTTTATCTTTAAATTTGCTTATGGCATCCGTTATTATCTTTGCCTTTCTATTTTCTGGAATTTCAACGTTGTTTTGGATTTCTTTAATATGTTTTATGCACTCATCTATATTTTTTTCAATATTATCTACACATTTTTTCATTCCATCTGGTGTTTCTTCTGGAATTTTTAAACCATCTATTGAATATGATAATTCTGCTTGTTTTTTTCAAAAGCTATTCCTTGATAAAAATTAATTAATCTTTGTAAATAATATTCTATTTCAGTTTCATTTTCTACATTAAATGGTAATACTTTTTCTTTTAATTCGTAATCTTCTATTAGATATAACTCTTCCATTGCCCCCCAAATTGTTAGGCTTTTTCCCCTAAAAGATTGGTCTAGCTTAAGGACTTCCTCTTCATCGTTTTTTGAAAAAAGTTTTTCTATTTTTTCAGATGAATTTTCTACTAGTGTAAAAGGTATTTGTCTCCTATGAATTTCATAGCATAGCCTATCATCATATCTACACGCATGTATTTCTCCAGCCTCCATTCGTAGTTCTAAAGCCGGAATAATCATATAATGCAGCAATGAAACTGGAATATTAATTTCAAAGATATACTCCTTAGTATTAGAGTCTATTTTTAGAATGCCATTTTCCACTTCAAAATGATTATGTACTATACAGTTTCTTAAAGTAAATAATATCTCTCCCATTTCTCTTAAGAGTTTTTTTTCATCTTCTGAATTATCACAATTTTTTATATTTATCTTTAAATTATTGTTTCGTATATATGTTGCTTTATCATCAATGATCTGGTCTTTTATATAAGAGTACAAGAACAAGCACTTACTAAAATATCCAAGACAATTATAAACACTAATTGTCAGTTCTGTTATTTTATCTGAATTTTTTCTAATTAAATTTTCCTCAAGATAAACAAAATTATATAATGTAAATGCTATTTTTTCTTCTTCTGTTAATGGTTGTGCTATATACACGTCTATTGGTGCTATTCCATAATTTTTGAAATATGCTATCTCTTCTTCTGTTAATGGTTCTTTGCAAAATTCTTTGTATCTAGTTAAAGTAGATTGAACAGTTTTTAATAAATCTTCTGCTGTTAATTTCATAGTAATACCCCTTTAATCAGTTACATATTATAACATAAAACTAAAAAAAAACCAATTGGCTTTTATATATCTGTATTTATTGTTAGTTTTTTTAATACTTCATCTGGCATAAGCATTGGCATACCTTTTTCTATTCTAAATGTAAATATTTGAGAATTTTGTTTTAATTCATCTCCATCTATACACCAATTAGTTTTTATTTTGTCTAGGAATTCTATTTCCAAGTTATCAGTTTGATATGATTCTACACCTTCTATATCTTTGTAGTCTTTTATATAAGCTTCTATTAATAATCTTATTAAGTCATGTTTATTTTTAGGTTTTGCGAATAATATTTCAAATTTACCATCATCTAATTTTATATTTTTATATATTCCATCTACTCCTGCCATATGAGAAGTATTTGTGATAAAGAAAAATGAGAACTTTCCTTTATAATCTTTATTATCTATTTTATATTTTACATTATAGTAGTGAATTGGTTTAAATATTCTTTTTATTCCTTTTATAAAATATGCTAATTTGCCAAATTTTTCTTTTAAACTACGCGGAGTTGAATATGCTAAATCTACAAAGTCACCTAAAGCAGCAACATAAATATATGGGTTATCATTAATATATAGTACATCTACTTTTTTAGGTTTAGATTTTAATAATTTATGTAGATTTTTTATTATTGAGTATTTAAAACCATACATTGAACCAACGTCATTTGTACTTCCTAGTGGTAAATTACCTATAACTAGTTTTTTATCTCTTCGCATATTACCTGTAACTACTTCATTTAACGTACCATCTCCACCTGCTGATATTACTAAATCGATATCATTAGATAAATCTTCTACCATTGCTGCTCCTTCGCCTTTTTTCGTTGGAAAAAACATTTTTGTTTCATACCCTGCAACTCGTAATATTTCAAATATTTCATCATAATTAAGATGCTTCTTCTTTCCACTATTTTTATTCATTATAATTATACATTTTTTCATAGATATCACCTGAATATATTATAACATAATCATATATTTATATTAGTTTATTAAATTAAAAAAATATGAGAAAATACTCATACTTAATTATTTTTTTCTAAAAACTTTTTTCTTGTTACAAAATTAAATACCATAACTATTGCTGTTGCAATAATTTTTACTAACATTGCATTCCATTTTAATTTAGTTACTAATCCAAATATTAATAATTCATTTATTAATAATCCTATTAGTGCAAATGCTATAAATTCTATAAATCTTCTTGATTTAGACTTGCTTATATCAACTCTAAATACGTATTTACAACTAGCAATATAGTTATATAATACAGATATCGAAAAAGATATAATATTTGCATATAATGGATTTAATTTGACTATTTTATATAGTATAAAGTATATTACCCAATCTATTAATGTAGCAATTCCTCCTACTATTATAAATTTAAATATTTGCACCAATAAATCAATTTGATTTGGTGCAACATTTATATTTTTTTCTTTCAACAATTCTTGTAATTGTAATTTGGTTTCATCTTTTTCTTTTCTTGCTTTTTCTGCTTTTACTTTTGTTTTTGTTAATTTACTTATTTTGTTTGACACTTAGTACTCCTTATATTATTTATCTTCTAAATTTTTTTCTATAAAATATCTAGGTCTTTCTTTTGTTTCACTGTATATTTTACCAATGTATTCACCAATTATCCCAAGTGATAACATTTGCACACCAGCAATTAACCATATTGATACAACTATGAAAGTCCATCCTGGAACAGCTTTTCCTATTAATTTTATTAGTAAGAAGTAAACTATCATCAATATACTTAGTATAAATATTGCTATTCCTATATTTAATATTAGTCTTATAGGTTTTACACTGAAAGATGTTATTCCGTCCCATGCGAAATTTAACATTTTCTTTAGTGGATATTTTGACTCACCAGCAAATCTTTCACTTCTTTCGTAATAAACTTTATCAGTTTTATAACCAATTAGTGGAAATATTCCTCGTAAAAATAAATTAACTTCTTTATAGTTTGAAAAATCTTCTAAAACTCTTCTGCTTGTTAATCGATAATCTGCGTGATTATATACTATATCAACGCCCATTTTGCTCATAAATTTATAAAATGATTCTGCTGTTGTTTTCTTAAATAAAGTATCCGTTTTTCTAGCACTTCTTACTCCATATACTATTTGACAACCTTGATAATACTTTTCTATCATTTCATCTATAGCGTTTATATCATCTTGTAAATCAGCATCCATACTTATTACTATATCTGCATATTTTTTGGCTGTCATTAAACCTGCTACAAGTGCGTTTTGATGTCCTCTATTTCTTGATAATGTTATGCCAGTTACTAAGTTGTTTTTTTTGTTTAAATCCTCTATTATTGACCACGTTTTATCTTTAGAGCCATCATTTACATACATTATTTTACTTTCTTTACTTATTTTTTTTTCTTTAATAAGTTTTTTTAATTTTTGACTAAGTCTTTTTGTTGTTTCTTCTACTACTTCTTCTTCGTTATAGCATGGTACAACTATGTATAAAATGTCATTCATAATACCTCCTATTAATTACAATATTCTATTTCTTTAATATTTAATGTGACAAAGTCATAGCTTAGTTCTTTTCCTTTATCAACTGATATAAATAACCATTCTTTATTTTCAGTATTTAATTTTACTTCTGCTTGTTTATTTGTTTTTACCAATATATCTTTTGTTTCTTTATTATCTATTGATAATTCTATTTTTGAATCTACATTCTTTGATATCTTATTTGGTATATCCCCTTCAATTATGAATGATAAAGTTATTCTTTTTATTTTCTTATTTAATGGAAAGGCTAAGTATGTTGTTTTTTCGCCTGGTGTTATATAAATCTTTTTATTGTTTTTTATAAATAAACTACCACCTACTTCTCCTAAATGTCTTCCTAACGATAAGATCATTTTATCAAGTTCAGTAAATTTATTTTCCCATTCTTTATGATAAGATTCTAGCTTGTTAATATACATATCTATTTCTTCACGGGTAAATGATCTTGTCTTTTTATATATGTATGCTTTTCTTTCCCCTTGGATTTTATATGGGCCTGATATTCTTTGATAAGCTTTGCCTATTCCATAATTTTTATAAATCATGTCATTAGGAACGCTTACAATTCTTTGTCCCTGTTTTGATACTCCTACCTCTGCTTTATCTGTAACTAATGCATATTCTGCTAATAAACTATTATAATTTAATCCGTCTCTTAAATCTATTGCTGAATTATATACTATTTTATTATCTATTTCTTTATCTCCTAATGTTTCTATTAAATTGTCTGAGAAATTGTCACTTGATGCAAATACAGTAAATTTTACATCTTTATTTATTATTATTTCTCTTAAATCAAAAATCATTTTATTTAAACTTTCAAGATTATCATATTTTAATTTTTGGTATTGTTGTTTCTGACTTATAATTGGTATATATATATTTCTTGTGATAAACGTTGTTACAAAATTTGTTATTGCTATTAGTCCTACTACTATTAAAAATATTGTTTTTATCTTTTTACATTTTATTAATTCATATATATAAACTATTGCTATAATATTTAAGATAAAAATCCATATTGAAATCATTAGAAAGTGATGTACTCCCATGGCTTGAACTCTTGCAAAAAGCAAATATGTCACTATGATATTTATTGTTATTGTTATTCCAAGCTTTCTATACTTTTTATTTTTTATTGATACTATTACACCAATAAATGCCATTACTAATCCATATATGCTAAATTCTGAAACTATTTTTTTGATATGTCCAATTACAGATAACTGAAATGCAGAATATGAATTAGAATAATTTGAACTAATTATATTTTTAACTAATGGATATTGAAGTATTAATAATGGTATTAAAAAGAATAAAGCAGATAATGAAAAATTTATAATTTCATTTTTTAATATTTCTTTTTTATTATCACTTTTAATATATATATATAACTCATATAAAAATATCGAAACGTAAAATCCTAATACTTCAAATGCAAAATACCTTCTTGATAGAAAAGTAAAGTATACTAATAATCCTATACTTATTGGTATTAGAGGCTTATTATGTTTATAATAAGGATTTTTATACCATAAATCGAATGCTACTAAAAGTGGTAACAATGTAATAATATCAGGCAATCCTCTTAATGTTGGTGCCCACCACTTTGTATATGTAAAAGTGCATAGTATTATAATAACTAATATTTTATAGTTTTTATTTTTATTATCTAATATATTCTTTTCAATAAAATATGTTAAATATAATAAAAATGGTACTATATATAAGATTGTTAGCATAGATATGTATACTACTCTATGACTACCAAACCATAAAAACATTGGCATACCTAATAATATGGGGATACAATTATAATCATAATTCCTTATATAATATATTGCTTTATTAATAAAAACTGTTGGATTTTTTAGTAATGTATTACCAAATTCCTTCCACATTTCGTAATAACCACTGTAGTCATAAATGTATACAGGCGCTTCATTTTTTACATATTTATACGCAAATATTATACTTGGTATTAAAAACATTAGTAATAATACTAATATTTTTATTCTTTTATCTATTTTTATTTTTGGCATATTATCTTGTCTCCAAGTTCTTTAGCCCATACGAGACAATCTTCCATTGAACAATATGTCCATTTCCCATATCTTCCTAAACTATATATTTGTTTTTCTTCTAATTCTTTGAAAGTAGTTTCTATTTCCTTTTCTGTTTTCTTTTCAATATGGACATATGCAGGATCCATTACTATAGAAACATAATCAACTAATTTATTATCTTTGTCTATTATTCCCTGCTTTTCTAGGTTTTCTAAAGTTAATTCTAATTGTTTATTTATTTCTTCTTTTGTTATTACGGCATCTTTTGGATATCCTATTTCTATGTACATGCTTAATTTATCAGAGTTTAATATATTATCATAAAATCCTATTCTATAATAATTATATTTCTTTTCTGGTATATATATCCAATGTTCTTTGTTGAATACTGATTTTTTACTAAAGCCTAAATTGAATACTAAAACTTTATTGTATGATAATTTGCTAGATAATTCTTTATATTTTTTGTTATTTAAATTATTTAAAAAATTTGGTAATGGTGAAGAGTTTATTAAATATTCATAACTAATCTCTTCTCCAGTGTTTGTTGTAGCTATTTTTTTATCAATATCTATAGATACTATTTGTGTATTTAATAAAATTTTACTAGAATCTACATTATTATACAATACTTTAATAAATGCTTCAGCACCATTTTTAGGATACATAAAATTATTATTATAAGATGTGTTCTTACTTTCCTTCATATTGTTAATAATTTGTTCTTTATTCGCATATGGAAAGAATCTTCCCATAGCGTCTGTATCTAGATTTTTTAAATCTATTGCATATAATTTTTCATTATATGGTTTTAGAAATTTCTCAACAATTGATTTACCAAATTTACCATACAACATATCTAAAAAATTATCATATTTATCTTTTTCTTCTTTATTGAATAAATCATATAAACAATCTATAAATTCCTGTTTTTCTAATTGGTGAATATTCATTTGAAATGGATAATCAACTTTTCCATCTTTGTAAATGATGTTGGTACATTTCTCTTGAACAACTATATCGTCTTTTTTTATGTTTTCTAAAAACATCTTTTTAAATTCCTCAGTTTTGAAATGATAAAAATGGCCTGCGTAATCCCAAATATATCCTGATTTATTTATTGTACGGCAATATCCTCCAATTTCATTTTCTTTTTCAACTATTAAATAGTTGTCTTTTGCATAATATGCGAATGTTAACCCAGATATTCCTGCTCCTATAATTAAATATTTTGTTTTTTTCATATTTCCTCCTATCTAAACTTATCTAGAATTCTTTTTATTATTGGATGTAGTGGAACTAAGATACCAAATGTTGATCTATAGAATTTAACTCTTCTCTTATTAAATTCTGGATACTTCAATAATTCTGGATACTTTTTAATTTCTTTTTCAAAATTCATAAATTTTTTTCTAGAATGGAATAAGTCTAAATATATATAATATTGTGTATCCACCATAGGCAATAGTAAAAGATGTATTATGTAGTTTTTCTTTTGTTCACTAATTCTTTCATCATTTGTTACTAAATTCATTAATTCTAATATTACTCTCTCATGATTCTTATGGTTTCTCTTCATTCCAGCAGCACTTACTGATTGTCCTACATTTCCTATATAATACTTATAAATATCCATATCATATTTCTTTATTGTCTCTACATTAATAATAGAGTATGCATTATATAACATATCCACGTAGAATGTTTTTTCTGGTAACTTGAAATCTGTTTTTCTTAAAATCTCAAGTTTATAAGTTGCTGTTGGTAAGGATGGTCCCCATCCTCTGAAACCATATGTCCCATAACAAATATCATTTGCGTTATATGGTATATATTCATTCATAAATTTGAACGTATGTTTTTCTACTGGCTCATCTTCAAAAGTTCTTGCTTCACTATAATCTGTTAATATTTCATCAGCATCTTCGTCTACTAGATGTTCCATATATCTGTCAAATGATTCTGTATCTATCCAGTCATCTGAATCTATAACTCTGAAATATTTACCTGTTCCTAATTCTATTCCTTTGTTAATACCTGAACCATGTCCTCCATTTTCTTTATCAACTAATTTTACTATTTGTCTTCCTAATCCGCTATATAATTTTTCAAACTCTAATCCGATTTCTTTTGTATTGTCTTTAGAGCCATCGTTTATTATTAATACTTCTAATTTTGCAATATACTTGCTCTTTAATATAGAAATTAAACATTTTTGCAAGAATTTTGATGCGTTATATGATGGTATAGTTATGGTTAGTAATGCTTTTGCATCTGCTTTTTTAGGTATATTGACTACTTTTCTAAAATCAAGTCTATTTTCTTTTATGTATGCAATTTCTTTATTAATAGTATTTTCTAAAGAACAAATTTTATGTGTATAATCAGAATTTTCTTTACTTAATTTTTTAAATTCTTTAGGATTGTTATATAACCACTCAATTTTATCTGCATATGATATGTAATCTTCAGGTTCTGATTTTATGTCTATACTTGTCTTAAAGAATTCATCTATTACAGGC
>ERZ772965.46-NODE-46-length-13155-cov-2.18763_pt1 | contig 13155 bp, 8 predicted proteins | sample MGYA00511678_ERZ772965 | MGnify/ENA primary metagenome ERZ772965 (study PRJEB29015, sample SAMEA2738082) | human gut metagenome | biome: human oral; feature: human-associated habitat; material: saliva | place: China | collected 2208 ... | reverse complement strand
CTGGTAACCCTCGTGGTAACAAAGGTGTTCCTAGTGCATATAGTCCTATGTATCAAATTAGGTTCATGGAGAATGCTATGGGTGGTGCTGTTCTTAAAGCCTTCTCTGTAACACGAGATAATTTTGTATCTGTATCAAACCGCGCTCAAACAGTTATTCATGGTGTAGATATTGTTGTGGAATATGACCTTAGAGGTCAAGGATATGATGGAAAAATTATTCAAGCCTCTTATCCCGATGCTAAATATATAGATAGTCATACTATTCGTGTTACTCACAATCAACTTGGTTGGAGTAAGAATAATAGAAATGTTGTTGGTAAGATTCTCACCTCTTATAGTTCTCAAACTACTGCTCACATTCTTGATGCTGTTAAAGAAGGTTCTATCTTTAATGAGAATAAGTTTACATTTGGTAGCTTCAAAACTCTTGTTGATTTAGGTATTGATTATGGTACTGCTGTTGCATTCCTCATGAACCCAGTTATTACTACTATTTCTAAACATAATGATAAACGTAATAGTGTATATAAAAGTGAGTACGCTAATCCTATTAGAGATACTATCGTAGAACTTGCTGAACAAATACTTAATCGTAAAATAGATCGTACTAGTACTATTGATGATATTAAAAAGGAAGTTCTTGGGATAAAAGAACACCGCGAAACACTCAAAAAACTTGGCCTAGAATTAGAGAAAGACGGCTCAATGAAGCATTCTATTATGCTCAATAAAACCACGCTTATTGAGCGTCTAACCGCCCAAAAACGCGGTGTTTCAGCGTCCGAGTTCCTCCTCGAAGATTTCGCAACGGCTATTCATTTCCACAAGTTGCATGCGCTTACAATGAATGTTGAACGTGTTGCTCGTGTTATGAACTCCGATAAATATGGTGCTAAGCAAAGCGTTAATGCTACTCGTGAGAAGATAAATGAGCTTATTGAACTAAGTCATATTGAAGACCAACAGCTTCATGAAAAGAGCGATTATAAAGATGATAAGGTTATTTACTTTACCAGCAATCGTACCGAAAAAGGTCTTGTTAATTCTGTATTTCCTGGTGAAGAAATTATTGTTGATGAAGATAATATAGAACGTATTCAAATTGGTGATCGTATAGTTGAACGGGCTATTATTCCTAAACGTAATGGTTTTATTATTGATGAGAAAACTAGTGTTTATCCTCATCTTGCTGCATTTTATAAATATGCTACTGCTACTAGTGTTAAAGCTAATAGCCAGTTATTCAAGCTACAGAATCCTTTGATTGTTGATATGTTTAATGCTATATTTGCTGATATGAATATTAGAACTAACGAAGAAAAATATAGAGAGATTGAACGTAGTTATGTTTCTTATGTGTATCAACAAGCTCCTTATATTACTCGTCCTATTACAATAAATAGTTCTGGTCAAGTTATTATTGATAAAGTTAGAGAAAACAATAATAATGAAAGTGCTAGCGATAATGCTGAACGAAATAGAATTATTGGATATAATAATGCCAAGACTTATCATAAAGATGATATTGATATAAATAAACCTACTAAAGAAGATATTGCTTGGTTTAATACTTTAACTCCTGCTCAAAAAGTTATGTGGGTTAAAACTAACTTCAAAGACGGTGCTGGTATTTTTGATTTCCTAGATGTTACTCTGTTTAATGCTTTTGATTATAGAAAGAAGGGTTATAGTAAACAAAGTATTAAATTTAATGACCAAGTTGCTGATATTGAAACTGCCTATGTTGCATTTAGAGAAAGTTTTTATAGTAAAAATGATCTTGTTCGTCTTGCTGCTATTGACCTCGTTAAGTATGCTTTTGTTGCTGAAGGATTTAGATTTAAGAAAGGTGGTATTAGTAAGATTATAACTAACGATGCTCTCTACGGGGGAGAAAATCAATTAGGTATGAATCTTATTGGTCAATTTGATACTATCTTTGATAAAGCTCCTGGTAAGGATTTTGGAGATGCTTTTGTTAGAAGTCATACAGAATATATTAAAGTTATCACTATTAGTAAAAGTAATAAGAATGATTTTGCTAATGCTTGGAGAGTCATGAAGAAAGCTAATACTCTTGCTGATGGTTCTTTTGTTGTTGCTAATAAACTTATTAAGGAAAAGATTGGAGATAATAATTATATTACTATTTCTGATAATGGAAAAGTTACTACTTATAAAGTTAGACGTTTTAATAGTGGTTCTAATTATTATATTACTCCTATCAATAAGCTAGAATCTGATGAATATGGTACTTTCTCTTCTAATGATGCAAATAAGAACATTATTCTGGTACCTATTATGATTTGATGTATGAAAAATTAGATAATGAAAGGATTGCGCAAATAGATCTTGTGACTGCTTCCGATGAAGAGAAACAAAATATTGCAAATCGTAATAAAGAGATTATTCGTGTTGTAGAATCTAATTTAGCTTATTATAAATCTGTTCCTACTAATCAAGAAGTTGTTATAGAAAGTGTTGAAAATCCTCATTATCTTAGAGATATTGCTTCTAGTAATGGAAAAAGTAAAGGGGCTGTTCAAAAATTTATTGATGATATTGTAAATGCTTATGATGCACAAATAAGACCTGGTCATATTACTTTGATGAATAATACAATAGATATTGCTTCTATTATTCCGTTTAATGCTGTTGCTATTCAAGAACTTAAAACTAAAGATGGTGTTGTTAAATTTGCTATTTCTCGTGCTAGAGTTAATAATACTGTTAGAATCATTATTCAAGATGTTATTAAGGGTGCTGAAATGCCTGGTCATATTATTAGTAAGTTTAGTGATAAATCTATTAAGATTATTACAGATGCTGTTAATTCTGGTTTGATGAATCCTACATTCTATGATGTTAAGATTATTCAGGAACGTGATATTAAAACTGAACCAGTTGAAGAGGAAGATGAAGACCATATTAGTGCTGTTACTCCTCTTATTGAAGATTATAATAATCTTTCTAATGATTATGGTCTTGCTACTTTGGCTAGAAGTATGGCTACTGATATTACTAGAGATGCTATTATTCGTGGAGAACGTATTGCTAAAGACTTTACAGAAAGTGAACGTATTCGTGGTGTAGATTTCTCTAATGTTAATGATGTTAATAACAATATGGAATCTGTTTTATCTGCTGAGGCTGAATATCTTATGCGAGAAGCTAAACGTATCAATGAGACTCTTGATAAGTTTATTCTTGAAGGTGAATTTTTGCCTGAAGATGCAGAAGTAGAATTTGTTCATGATGAGTTTGGTAATGAACGTCGTGCTATTTATTACTTGCCCGTAGACGACCCAAGGTTGTACACGTATCTGCAAAAGAATCCTCAAGAGTTCGATAGACTTGCTAGTCTTCTTCTTCATGCTAGAAAACTAGTTAGTACTCAAGAAGCTATGCTTTTGTATGATGTTACTGGTGAAACTGAATCTATTCAATCTAGTATTAATATCATTCGTCGTTCTGTTAATTCTCTTAGAAATAATAACAGACTTAATACTGCTTTCGGTATGCTCTTTAATAATTATATTGCTAGTATGTATTCTACAAACCCGATGGTTCGTCATGGTATTATTGACCTTAGAACTCATTTTGGTGATATTCATTGGTTTGATTTTACCTTTAGTGATATTCATGAACTTAATCATAAACAAGTTCAAGCTGTTGTTAAGGCTGTTAATCAAATCATCGACCATGCTCGTATGCACGTTATTCCTCAAGCTGTTGATGATTTTGAAGAACGTTGGGCTGATATTGAAAAACGACATGGTAAAATTGATCTCAATAGAATTATTGATGACCATGGTAAAGTAATTCAAGAATATACTCAAGATTTCATTGAAGATGGTAAAAGATATAGAGAAGCTGTAGAGAAAGCTAAAGAAGAACATAGTGTTGATTCTTACGAATATCACATGGCTAAACTAGAATATGATGAATGGAGAGCTGTTTATACACACCAACCTGCTGCTAAAGCATATTATCTTGTTGATACTAAACTTAGACGTAATATTCTAGAAACTGCTGCCGATGCTTATGTTGAATATATGGCTCTCACAAGAGAACTTTATAGTGATAAACGTCCTGATACTAGTCTTAGTCCTGAAGAACGTAAAAATAGAAAAGCTATTAGAACTAAGATTTTCAATATTCTTAATCCTGTAGCTGAAGAACTTGCTTTTGCTGATGAAGCTGAGATTGAAAAGAGATTTACTCTTGCTCGTCGTCTTAAAGAATATATTAAGCGTAAGAATAGTAATAATGCAGAATACTTCTATTATAAAGAGAGTGATGGTTTTGTAGAAACTCTAAATGATTATATTAAAGTCATTGAAGATTATGATAAGAAACACCCTTCTGAAGATTTTGGTACTAAACTAGCAAACGATGCTTATAGAGAGGCTTATGAATGGATTGAATATAATACTATTAGAACTCAAGATAAGAAATCTCTTGAGAAGATTCGTTCTGCTTTTGATATTCTTGCTAATAGAAGTAATACAACTAATAAATCTCTTGCTAGATTAGCTAATGAAAGAGATGCTTATGATAGTAATGGTGTTATTGATGGTAGAAAGTTTACAGAAGAAGATATTGAAAAACTTAGAGGGGAGACTATCAATGAACAATTTGTAGCACTTGGTGGTCATTACACTGATAATACTCTGATTAAAGATGTTGAAAGAGATGATAGAGTTTATACAAAACAATTCTATACTCTTATTAAAGGTACTGCAAATGAAAATGGTAAAGAATGGGATAAAGATAATATGAAGATTAGAATGGATATGATTAACAATATCAACGAACTCATTCGTAAAGGTATGCGTAATCATAGTGGTGAAGGTGTTATTAGTGCTAGAGCTTTACATGAAAATCTTTCTCAAGATGAACTCAATAAACTTGCTAATCTTTATTTCAATCTTGCAGAACTCCAAAGTGAACGTCCTAAAGGTAAAGGTGGACATGAAGGTTTGATTGAATTTAAGACTAATACCATAGGCTTTCAGAAGCAAATGGCTTATATTAATAGTTTAGAAAAAAATAATCCTGTTAAACAACTTCTTATTGATATTTTCACTGATACTTATAACCATAAAGGAGGTAAGACTCGTAAAGCCAATCCATTTATTTATGATTATGTAGTTGGTGCTGATAAATTTATTGATGCTGAAAAGACAAAAGCTAAAGCATTCATTACTAATGGTACAGAAACTGTTACCACTAAGTATTATACTATGGCTATGGAGCAGGCTACGAAGGAAGGTCGTTATGAAAAATGGTATGCTCAAAATCACCTTTATAATCAACTTACTGGTCGTGTAGAACCTCTTAGAATTTGGACTACTCTTCAAGCTAAGACTTATGTAGACCCTGTTTATGGTGAAATTGATGGTAATTTCTATTATACTCCTACGTTTGAAAACAGCGAACGTAATCTTTATGAAGATAAACGAGACCCTCTTTATGATAAAATCGGTAAGAACTATGATAATGAATCTCCTTCTATTGCTCGAGAACGAGGAATGAGAGATTATGATGGTAATAAAGGACTTACAGCTGGAGAAGTAGAAATGGCTAATCTTATTAGAAATACTCTTACTATGTATGCAGGTACTTATGCTGCTCAAAAGTTTATTTCTGAAGGATATATGCCTAGACAAGCTAAAGTAGATACTAATACTAAATGGTGGGTACACCAAGCCCTTGGTAGTGTTGGTCTTACCTTAAGAGATACTTCTAGAGATACTTGGGATCATAACATTAGCTATGAAAATGATAGAGATGTTGAGTTTGATATGGTGAATCTTCTTAAGAATAAAAATAGTAGAGAATATATTAAGTATCTTGATAGAAATAAGTTTGAAAGTGATGCAGAATATGATATTCATCGTAAAGAAGTTGATGAAGAGAATGCAAAGATTAAAGCAGAGAATGAAGCTATTGATGCCAATCTTCTTAATAGAAACTGGAAATCAGTAATGGTTGATTATATTAAAGGTGCTATCGATGTTAATAGTAGAAACAAAGCAAAGACTCTTGTATATCTTCTTAAAGAAGACTTGGAGAACAATCCTGCTTATCGTCAATCTACTTATAGTAATAAACTTGTTAGAAATGGTAAACTTAGTTCTTCAGACCATACTGTATATCAAACAGTAGAACAAGCAAGAGCCTTAGAAATGGTTAATACTTGGGCTAATAGAATTATTCATGGTAATTATAAACAGCAACATAAACTTACTCGTTATGCTGATATGATGCAAAGTATTACCAGTGCTAAATACATGATTTTCAATGTTACTGGCGGTATTGCCAACATTGGTACTGGTATGGCCAACGTAATGGCAGAAACTTTTGCAGGCGAATATTTTGGTATTAAAGAGTTTGGTATTGGGCAAAAAGAATATGCTTCTTCTTTGCTTACTATTATCTCTGATACTTATGCTGAAAAGGGTAGTAATAAAACATCTTCTCTTCTTAAATACTTTGATATTGTAGACTATGATGGTATTCTTGAACGAGGTAGTCAAGATAATATCAGTGAATATATACAACGTTTGAGAAATGCTACTTATGGTCTCCAGACTACTGGCGAACACTATATGCAGAATAGTGCTCTTATTTCTATGCTTCATTCTCATAGAGTATATCAAAATGAAGACGGATTTACTGTTACTGGTACTATCGATAATTATACTTGTGATTTAGAGATTCAAGTTCTTAAAGGTCTTATGAGTGACAATCAAGAACTCACAGATAAGTTTGCTAAATACTATGCTAATATCAAACAAGACCTTCAAGTTACTCGAGAGTATGATAGATTTAATAAGTCTATTGTCACCGACTTCCTTAAAGAAGTTGGAGATGAAAAACTGATTAAAGAATTTACTGCTCTTAAAGAAGAAGCTAAGAAACAAGCTGCAAAAGAATTTCAAGCTCTTCCTAAACTTTATGATGAACTTGTTTATGATAGCGAGAAGAAAACCATAGGCATTAAAGAAGGTAGTATTCTCACTGAAGCTGCTATCGAACAATTTAAGTCTAAGGTATTCCGTATTAACAACCGCATTCATGGTGTGTATAATAAAATAGGTGCTGCTAGAATTGAACAATACTGGTGGGGTAGTCTTGTTATGCAATATCATAAACACCTTTATCCTGGGTTTATGAAGAGATTCCGTACTAGAGGTTTTTATAATGAAGCTAGAGAGACTGTTGAGAAAGGTAGTTATCTTACCTTTATGAATTATATATTTGGTGAGTTCGATGGTATTGGTAAAAAACTTAAAGAGAACCATGACGAAAATGTTGTCATGGGTTCTATTAAAACAATTCTTACTGCTGCTGGACGTACATTTACTAAACTAGGTGCTAGGTGGAATCTTCTTGAAGATTGGGAAAAACGTAATATGCGTAGAGTTCTTGGTGATGTATTTGGTATGGCAAGTGCTTATCTTATGGCTCTCGCTATTTATGCAATCTTTGATGATGATGATGTGAAAAAGAGTGACGCTCTTGGTACTCTTATTTATAGTTCTGACCGAATGTTCGCAGAATCGTTTATGTGGAATCCAGTAGGTCTTGTAAATGAAGGTAAGACTCTTTGGTCTAGTCCTATTGCAGCAACTAATAGTTATAATGACTTGTTTACTGCTATGGGTCTTGGTCTCAAATACTTCATTGATGATGATTTCAATCTTACTTATACTACTGGTCTTTATAAAGGACAGAATAAGTTCGCTGTGGTTCTCGGTCGTAACATTCCTGGTTATCGTGTTTATAAACGACTTAGCAATATGTCTAAGAACAACCAATACTATCGTATTAATGATAATAGTCTCAATATGAAATATGCTAAGAAACATGCTCATATTATTGCTCCAGATAGATAAATAAAAAATCCCGACAGTCAAACTAATGATTGTCGGGATTATTTTTGTTATAAAGTTTGGGGGAATCCCCCGTAGAGCGATGGCTATGCTCGAACCTATCCTCGTAATGCTACTAAAGAAATAGTTGCCCCGAGTAGTACCGAGTTGTCCCGAGTAGTACGTCTTAACAATTATCCCCTATAATACGATTATCGTAATAATCGTATTATCCTAATATGAGATGGGGACGAGAGATAAAAAAATGCCCGACACAGAACGAATCCGTATCGGGCATACATAATCATAAATCAATTCACAACCAGTCACCGATATTATCGGTTGAATCTTTCAATTCTTGGCCTGTTTTAGGCTCTGTGGTGGCGTTTCCGTCCGCCAGCTTTACCGTTGTACCTTTGCCTTCTAACTCTTTGTCAGAAGCCAAATCTGCAAGACTTTCTAATTGCGATTCTAACGGCTCATTTTTAGCGTATTTGCCCGCCACTCGGGCTTTGTTACGTTTTGCGTAAGCAACATTATGTTTAATATACTTCGATTTATAGCCGTTATTCATGACATTATACATAAAACGAGTATTAAGAAGAACTAGTCTCATAGTCTTATTAGAATACCTATGATGATGCAGATTCATCTCTGCAATATCACGAATATTGTTAGTTTTATCAGAAAGCTCTTTTACTTCAGCAACAAGAGATTCGACGATAGACGAATATTTAAGAATATCCGACCTAATCTCACCAAGCATAAGACGAAGTTTATGATAATCATAACGAAGACTATTATAATAATAGAAAGAAATAGCTATTGCTACAACTATTAGGAGTGCGAGTAAGTACATAGTGCGATTAGTATGTTGATCCCTCTACGGGGGAGTTTATTTGAACTTATTGGCTTTTGCTACATCTGCAAACTTTGCAGTCTTTTTATCGACTTCATCTTTAGCAACATCACTAGTAGACTTTTCAGTAGGAGCAACTTCAGTAGCAGGTTTAACTTCATCAGTTCCAGTAGAACCATGACCTCCAGTACCACGTTCACTATCACTAAGTTCATCTACTTCTACGAAGGTAAATTTAGGATAAGGAACAAGAACCATCTGGGCAATTCTATCTCCTACTTGATAAGGTTGTGTGGCATTACCACGGTCACGACCTTTGAAGGTAACATTAAGTTCTCCACGATAACCAGAATCAATAACACCTACAGAATTAGGGAAGATGAAATCTGTTTTACGATTAGAACTACGAGGAAGAATGAGAATGCCATATCCTTGTGGGATTTCAACAGTGAATCCAGTTTTATAGATAAAGCAATCCATGTCTGCGTTATATTCTACATCAACAGCAACAATGTCTTTACAGAAGTCTCCCTCACGAGCATATTGAGGGATAACTGCGTCTTTATGCAAACGCTTGAACTTTACAGTTACTTGTTTAGATTCCATGTATTTATTTACTTGTTCGTCCATTTTGTTATAATTGTTTTGGGTTATACTAATACTAAGTTTGCAGCCTTTTCAATCTTACGGGATTTATCTCCAAACATGAGACTATCCATACGACTAAGACCAGTTGCTTTATCAACATTACAATAATATCCACTCACAGCGTTATACGCGCCCCAAGCAGTACCAAAAATATCTTTTTGAGCAACACCAGAGAAATAGTACTCATTCATTTCAGAAATGATATTAGTTTTACGAATACTAATTTCAGAATCAGAAATAGCTTGATAATCTCTATAAGCAATTTGTTCAATAGTATGGCCAGTTTTCTCAACACGATACAGCTCTTCTTTTGTAAGAACAGTATTTGCAAATAAAGCTACAGCATCTTTATCACTAAACTTTACTTTAGCTAGTTCTCCATACAACTCTCTAAGCAATTCTGTTTTCTGATAACAAAGAGCCATAATATCTGCAGCGAGATCTAATTTTTCATGTACAGAAACAGTATGTCTTAGATTGAGATAAGCAGAACTATTTTTGACAGCAGCACTAAGCATATTGAAACATCTAACTCGAATAGGAGTAAACATTACTTTTACACCGGTACTACCATCATGACTAGTAACAAACATCAAATAGTTATCAACAGGATCTTCTCCATTTACATAGATACTCTCTGAAATCTTAGCACTAACAAAGATTTTATTACCATCACCATAGCAGCCAGCAGTTTGCCATTCAGCATGACCAGCACCAATAGCAGCATCAAAGAAATCAAAAGCATCTTTATTTTGAACAATAGTATAATTGTTCTTTACCAAACCAAGAGGTTTACCATTATCCTTTCTAATAGTAGCATAATAATTAGGTACCTCCATAGAAGGCACATTAAGATCTTTACTAAAATCTATATGAGTCTTAATTGGGACTTTATCTACGTCCCAATTAAGTTTAGCTTCGTTCATTACTTCCTCAATAGTCCTGCAATGTGACACATCGGTACAACCAGGAAACATAAAAGGAACTCCTTTTGCAGTGTACATAGTTCTTATAGTTAATCTACAAAATTGAAGATAGAAACTTTCTTACCACGACGATACAATTCTTTAAGATTGTAATCTCTGTGAGCAAGTTTAGTGGTATCATCATAATAATATTTAGGTTTTCTATCAAATGAATTGATAAATGATTGTATTGCTTGAGTAGAGATAAGATAAACATTATCATAATCATCTACAATCAAAACAACTTCTACAGGAATACGTGCTGAGAGAAAACCTTTAATACAAATCTCATTTGTATCATGGATATAGATTTCATCTTTACTATCGATATAGAAGATAGTAGAATCAGAATAAGACTCAGACATTTTGATAACACCATCTTCATCTCTAACATAGCTTCTAATCTTAGGGAGAATCTTGGCTTCAAACGTAACCTTATCTTTAAGAATACTATATTCTTCGTCTTTGAATTTTCTATTGCTAGTAAAGAGAATATCTTTTACTACAATATCATAGCAATGAGTATCTATAAGTTCTCCATCTTTATCTGATTTCTTATATCTAAAGTTATCATCAATATATCCTTCATTGGATACTCTATAGAGATTGAGTTTAGTACCTTCAATAACATCTTTAGAGAACAAATCTCTCATTATTGTAAGAAATGCCATTAATTCCTCCCCCGTAGAGAAATCAAGACATTGCAGGCCTTCAACAGCTTTAATTACATTACATACAGCGGTATTCTCAAAATCAGTAAGTTTTCTATCCATAGATAACAGCTTCTTACTTAGCATCTTTTTATAATAGATAGTAAGACCATTATCTTTATTGGTAATACCGCGAAGCATTGGTTTCCGTTCCATATTATTTGATTGTTAGAGATTCATTATGAACCACTTTAGCAATAGTGATTCTATTTTCATCATCGTACTGAAGAATATCCTTTTTGAGTTCTTCTTTACTAGTATTCATAGTAACATCGGCATCAAAAGGATACTTATGCAAAAGAGCAGCTACTTCAGTACTCTTCATAGAATCAGCGATACTTACTTTTGTAGACACTTGCATCTTAATAAAGAGATCTCCATAAGAGAACAATTCAAAATCATCTCCATGTTCTGCAACACAATTTGCATTGATAGCATCAAGAAGACCCTCTAAATCAACTTCATCTCCATCTACCCCAATAAGATCATGTTCATAAAGTTCTTTCATTACATCACGATATGCTCTGATAAGAATTTCAGCACGATGTTCATCTACAACAGTAGCTTGTGTTGTACGGACACTAAGTCTTGCAGTAGGCAATTCTACATATCTAACGCCTTTATTTGTTACATCTCCAAAATTAGATACGGCATTGAGCATTACACCTTTAAGACGTTTGGCTCTATTTTCATAGACCTTTCGACGAGTAGCGATGCGCTTTTCTTCATCTTTACAATAAGCAACATCATTGTTCCATTCAATGATAGCTTTTCGATAAGCATCTAGCTTATTAGCAAGTTCTTCTTGTTTAATCTCAAGATAATGTTCTTGAGCTTCTGTAATTTCACCTCCATTTTCTTCAATGTGGTTGAACAAATCGAGGAGGTCTTGTTGAATTTGATAAATTCCCATATTAGTATGTTTTTAGTTGTTTGTAATAAAAGCAAGAGAGATAAATCCTGTGGTAGGTACGGCTGTACTTAGCCTATAACCTTCAAGAACACGAAAGTATTTACCTCCTTTGGTTACGATAAATCTCAGATTTGGGTCTGAATAAATAGTAGATTTAATACTAGCAAGATTATATCTACCATCTACATGCCTAACAGCATCACTTCCACACATAAGACAATCACTCTTTTTATCTGTGTAGAACTCTATCCACTTTTGTTTTCCTCTAAACATATAAATCATCTTTAGGTTTAGGAGCGTTCTTAAAACCATTATTCAGTTCCTCTAGTTCAAGAGGTTTGCTAGAAACAAAATAATCAAACGAATCATGACATAGTAGTTTCTCTATGTAATTAGATATATTGATACCATGTCCTTGTTCTACAACAGCCTTATGAAATAATCTATTGCGTTTATAGTCAAAAACATAAACATGATTTACAATAGCACCAGAAATAATACTCATATCTTTTTATCTTTTATCTATATCGATATTCATATCGATAAACAAATTTCTAATCATGCCTGCAACTTCTTTAGTATCGGGGTGAGGCTTTCCCGTAGTACCATGATAACGAATATCAATGATATGTTTCCATTCACCTAAAGTATAAGTATAAACTGCTTTTGCAGCAGTAACAAGAGGAAGATTGTTTCGAGCAATATCAAGAGGTACTCTTTTATCAATAAGTTTCTTATAAGCAACAAGAGAATCTCTATAACCAATAAGAGCATCATAGTATATGTTTGTCTCTCCTACGGGGAAGGGCCTATGGTTATTACTAGCTATACACAATAAACAATTTTGTGAAGCTACTTCTCCTTTTTTATATTCAAACCAAATAGGGTCTTCGGGATAAATACTGGTTCTAATCTCTTTACTAAGACAAATAGTACCTATATTATCCTTATTGCATTGAATAATATATCTAGTACTAGATTCAGCAATGTTATTAGGACTAACTCGATTCAATTCTCTAGTAACACCTATATTTGAATTAACAACTATAGTATGTCTAATGAGATCTTCTGCATCGGCATATTCTTTGAAATCTTCAAGTTTAACTCTGAAAATAATCAATGGAGGAAATCCATAATACTTCATAAGATGGTCAATTTCTCGACCTTTCTCATAAATG
>ERZ772965.43-NODE-43-length-13655-cov-4.29015_pt1 | contig 13655 bp, 11 predicted proteins | sample MGYA00511678_ERZ772965 | MGnify/ENA primary metagenome ERZ772965 (study PRJEB29015, sample SAMEA2738082) | human gut metagenome | biome: human oral; feature: human-associated habitat; material: saliva | place: China | collected 2208 ... | reverse complement strand
AAGTTAAATGGGATTAGTAGAGTTTGTGAAGAAAGAGATTAAGAAAGAGGTTGTTAAAGAAATTAAGAAAGAATTGAGGCCTCTTCTTAAAGCAAAGAAAAAGTACGCGCCTCTTTTTAAAAAGTAGTTTAGTACAAACATTTTTGTAGTACCGTTAATAACATAGTATTACTATCAACAAACAATATATGATTTTGGAGGTTATATTATGAAGATGCAAACTAAAGATAATATCATTGACTCTAACATCGAGTCGAAGACATTTGGTATTGCAGTAAATGCAGAAATGTTCAAAACAATTTCGGCTCGGTTATACACTGATCCTATTATGGCAATCGTTCGCGAGTTAGTAGCAAATGCTATTGATGCGAATAATGCTAAAGGAGTTGATACTCCGGTTCGTGTACACTTCCCTTCTGTTCTTGAGCCGTATTTTTCAGTCGAAGACGATGGCATTGGAATGGATGAAGAAACCATTATGGAACTGTATACAGTCTATGGTAATTCGAATAAGCGGGATACGAACGACTTAATCGGTGGATTAGGTCTTGGTTCTAAAACTCCGTTCTCTTATACAGACCAATTTACCATTGAGTCTGGAGATGGAAAGACTCGAAAAAGTTATGTAGCTTTCCTGGACAAAGGTATTCCGAACATTTCAAAGCCGTTCTCTTCAGTAGAAGATGAAAAATCCGGAACAAAGATTACTCTTTCTGTTGAAGAAGGTGATTTTAATGCTTTCTTAAAAAAAGGTATTGAAGTATTTTTGTTTACCGCAGAAATGCCGGAAATTATCCATCGGAAGGATGACTTCTTCAATTGGCACTCATCATGTGGTAGTGAAGAAGCATATCTTGAAGCACGAGAAGCTCTTAAGCAAGACTTGTTCATCCGGAACAGCTTTTTATCATCCGTATATGGTTCGTCAGATTCAATTTTCGTTGTTATGGGTGGTATTAAGTATAAGCTTGATACAAGGCAAGTATTCGGAGACGACGATAAATACTATGCCGTTGTACGTTATCTTAGAGACTGCATCCGTTCTGCAATAGTATTCCATTTGCCGATTGGTTCAGTAAGTATTCAAGCGTCTCGTGAAGAATTGTACTATGACAATGAGACGATTGAAACTCTCAGAACCGTGGTTCTCACAAAGATTGCCGAATATGTCAAGTCGATTTTGATGTAAAAATAAAAAAGAAGGAATAGAGTAAGAGCCTAGAAAGTAGAGTATATTTTCTAGGCTTTTTTATTATTTAAGTTTTTAAGTACAAATTTTGCTATGGTACTGCAAGTAACATATATACATTATTAAAATGATTTATGGAGGTTATTATGAATATCAGTAAAATCCTGAAATTTGCAAGCAGTGGTAACTATTCTGAGCAGCTAGTTAATACGCTTATAAAAGAGGGCTTTCTTGATAGAAACTTCTTCGAAAATGAAAGCGAAATAGCATGCAACAAGATTAACATTATCATGAAGTACATGAAAGCTACAACGCTCCGTTTGCTGGTAAAAGATACTAAACGCAGCGGTAGTGTTAGATTTACTCCGATTAGCCCTACCTATGAGCCGGTAAAAAGTATTTTTGCAACGAGTTATTTGAGCTTCATAGACAATGCAATAGTAATAATCTATGAGGATGAGAAAGACATATTCTACTCAAGATTAGCAGAAGCTATATACAGAATTGATAAAAGCGTTGACCGGTATACATGGTCTGGTGCTTACATCTACGCTATGAGAGCAGACATTTATGAAAAGCTTAAGTCGCTTTTTACCGGCAATAAGTCTATGGTGATTCGTCTTGGCGATGGTGTTAAGGAATTCAAGAAAGCAGAAGCAGAAGCAGCTCGTGAACGTCGTAAGATGTATGCAAATAAAAGAGCAGCTATGCGGTTCTCTATCTCAGATATGAGCAAGTCAACCTGCTATTTCCAGGATTATGATGATGTTGACCAAGTGCTTGATATTATCGGCGATAAGGAAGTAATTTATACTGTTTCAACAAAGCAGAATTGTCTTCCTACTTTCTTAAATAGGGATACCGGTAAGATTGACTACTTTGTTAACGCTGAGGATTCCTGCCCCGAAGTTTTGAAGACGTTACTTGGTAATGGTGACTACTTTTTTATGAACATGAATTCAGCAGCTGCTAAATATTTTGACGCTGATAACAATGAGCAGTTTAGCCAGTTCCATAAGGTTGTTGAAAAAGCAATAAGAGACAAGCTTGCAGAAGTAGACTTCAGAAAAGTAATTTACTTTCCGCGAGGTTATAGCTACAGTAATCCTAGTACTTTCTTATCAAGAATTCGCTTTTCAGAAGTAGCTATTGCAAAGCAGTATTTTGAAGAAGCAGCGGATGAGTTCACTAAGGAAACCAACTTCTATAAGAATGTTATCGAAGTATTGTCTACTACTGATGCTGCATCCAAATTCTTTGCCGACAGTAAGAATGAAATGTTCTGTGAATCTTGGTTTAATAGTTATCTTGATGCATTAGACCTGGAATTGAAAATAAAATTTATAGAGTTTGAAGGTAAAGACTTTTTTGCTAATACTCTTAATGACTATCCGCTTCTTAAGTCTTTGGAGTTTAACAATTACCGGTATGATAATTATGAGCTGCATTTGCGGAATATAACAGACGAAGATAACAGAAAGCTTGTAGTGAGCCGGTACAGAGATGTTCTTGAGTATGTTCTCAGTATTGATTTACTGAAGAAGATGAAAGAAGCAAAAACAAACGAAGTAAACAAAGCAGAATAAAAGAAAGTAAGAAAAAAGAATAAGAACCACTTGAGAAGAAATTCCAAGTGGTTTTTTATTTTTAGTGCTAAGAGTAACATATTTAAATATAAGTGAGGACTCATTTTATGTTATCTGATATTGTAGAATATATTTCAAATAATAAGATACTTATACGCGCCCTTATAAAACAGGGCTATCTTCCTCCAGAGCAAGAATTATTTTCCTCATTTGTTAATAAAGCTACTGAACTATTATCCAAAATAGAAGTATATAAAGTTTACTATAAAAGATATGAAAACAGAATACAGAAATTAGAAGTTGGCAATCTGTTGAACGCAGACTATAATGGTGACTTATATTGGCTATTCTTTGGAATGGGTATACTAGTATTTAATAATAAAAGTGAACTTGAAAGAGAAGACTTATATGATATAGCAGTCCGATATACTTTAGTAAGTCGCCATCTTGGTATAGACTATGTTATTGCTATAAATGAGATGTCTATACCAACTCTTAAAGAACATTTTAATATTCAATGCCAAAAGTTTTTCTATATAAGAAATTACAAAAAAGTACCACATAAAGAAAAGTGTCCTAAGATAACAGTACATAAGCTTTTTGAAAACGACCAAGGCTTTTTGTATCAAGATGCAGTAGATAGCTTAGATAAGTTTAGAGAACTAGCTGCTAATAAAACAGTTTTATTTACTGGCGCGGAAGAACCTTGTTATGTAGTATATAAATATGGCAATGGAACAAGACAATTTGATATAAGAGCATTAGAAACTCTGCATTATTTAGGATTAGCAGACAGTAATACTATTGTAGTATCTTGTAATAAAACTGCTGCTGAGGAATTAGGTTTTGGCTGCATAGATGGATTCTACGATTATAGTGCATGGTTAAGAGAAAAGTTTTTAGAAAAATATGGAAGTGTTGATTTTAGCAATATAATAAGATTTAGGAATGATGGTGTATTCTTATCTTATATATCAGCTCGTGAAGTTTATTCCGTCTATAGAGGATTTACTGAAGCAGCTTTAGAAAAGCATAAAAAAACAGTCTTCTATAAAAGGATTGTATCTAATTTGTCCGATTCATTAGAAGCTAGTAAAATAATAAATGATAATGCTGGTAGAGTACTACTTAATAAAGACTTTGCTTTCTACGCTAAAACTTTAATACCAGAATTAAAAATAGTATTCTCTAATAGAGAAGAAGATATAGACTATTGTGGCAGATATCCACTATTAAAGTATTTACATTTTACAGATTCGTGTTTAGACATTGGCCAGCCGGGTTCTGATGGTAACTATAGTGTGGATGACAATAAAGTATTTAAGCTTTATAGAGAAATACTAGAATACACTTTCTTAGTAGAGAATGGCCGCTAAGACTAAGCGTTTTAATAGTACCACTTATAACATATATTATTTATATAAGGAGGTACTATATGAACAGCATAAGAAATACTATTTCTTTTCTAACTCCTAATACAAATGGAAACGATGTTGTACAGTTTCTTTTGTGTAAAGGTTTTTTGAAAAATGAAGATATAGAGAATATAAAGGTTTTAGTTCAAAAAGAAATAGAAGAAATAAGTAAAGTATTGAGTAATAGCTTTTTATTTTCTATAAATGGAAGAGGAAATCGGCGTACTAAGCCTCTTAATATTGGTAAAGATGGCATGAATGATTTTGCTATTCTTTATAGTTTGTTATCAGCATCATCAGTATTAGTTTTTGAATCAGAAGAAGACTTAAATTATTCAGGATTAAAAAGGCTTCTTTCAAATATGGGTGTAGGCTATTACACACATATAGAAGAAATGCCGGCTATAAGTGAAGAAGCTTGTTCTGAGCTGGAAAGTAGAAAAGAGAAACTTGGTTTCTCTTGTAAGTTTTATCATTTACATGAAAATATAGAATACGATAAAGAAATTAAAAGAAGTTTAAGAAGAAGTAGACGAGAAGAAAGTCGTAGCTGTAGTATTACATTAGATAATTTTACTGATACTTTTTATGTTTCTTCTATAGAAGAAGTAATAGACAATGCTAATGGAAAACAGGTAGTTTATATTCTTTCAGAAAGAGCCGACGTATTACCATATGTTTCTAATGGGAAAATTCTTTTTACTTCTGAATATAGCAGAACTCCAAGTGAGTTAATTAAAGGCTTATTTGTAGATGGGCAAAGTAGTGTTCTAATAATGAAATGCTCAAAAACTACCGCTAAAAACTTGAAACTCTCTTCAAGAGAAGGCTTTTTTGAATTTACCGAATGGTTCAGAAACAAGTTTATGGAAGTATACGGTAATATAGACTTCAGCTGTTTACCGGAATTTAAATGCTATAATAAGGATAAGTATTTTCTTAAAGACTTAACTATTAAAGATGTTGCTAATGTATATTCCAACTTTTTGGAAGTTGCAACAGAAGAAGATTTAGAAACAGAATTTTTTAAACTTCTTAATGCAGAAATAGGAAATGCTGCTGAAGCTCTTAAGGTTATAACTAAACTTGGCGAGAGTATTTTAACAAGGAATTGGTTTATAAAATACTTAAAGAGTATACAAGTTGATAAAGAGTTTGAATTTGTTGAAAAAGTCTGCTCTCTTGAGTTTACTGAAAAGTATCCTATGTTGAAATATGTAAAGTTTAATTATCCTTTCTATTACAGTAATGATTGTGGAGAGCTCATTAAAGCAGGTAGATATGATAATTACAATGCTCCAATAGAAGAAATACTAAAAAGTTATAGAGAGGTTTTAGATTATGTATTAGAGGTAGAAAAAATAAAGAAAAGTAAAGAGATATAGGTAGAGATTGTTATAAGTAGCTCATAGTTACATATAACAATTATCAAAGTTAAAACAACTAACAAAAGTTGTTAAACCTTAGGAGGTTTGCTTATGTTTTATGTTGCGACAAATTGTGGTCTTTCCTGTCTGTTTGACGGCGGTGAATCTTTCACTGTCAAGAAAGACCATATTAATTACGATGCAATTCTGAAGCTTATTAAGGCTCAGGGTGCAGGTACGAAGTTGGAAGACTTCGAAAAGCTTTATTCCGTTAAGAAAGCAATCGAGTCTTTCGAGTTCGAAGGAACGAAGCTTATTCTCAACGATACGGAAGTTGAAATCCATATCGACGGAAAGAAAGAGCAGACAATCAGCAGCAAGTTGCTTAACCGGATTATCGCGATCTTCAAAGCAGAAGATGAAACGCTGAAAGAAATGCAGTTCATCGCTCTTATCCGGTTTATCCGCAACCTTTATCAGAATCCGTCTTACCGCTCAGTCAAAGAGCTTTATGGATTCCTGGAAAAGAATGACTTGCCGATTACCCAGGATGGCACCTTCTTGGCATACAAGAAAGTTCGCCATGACTATATGGACATTCATAGCGGTACATTTGACAACTCAATCGGCAAGGTTTGCGAGATGGCTCGGCATGACGTTGAAGACAACAGCGAAGTTACCTGTTCCAGCGGCTTGCATGCCTGTTCGTTCAGCTACCTGGATAACTACGGTTCTTCTGGCCTCGACCGGGTAATGGTAGTAGAAATCAATCCGAAAGACGTCGTTTCTATCCCGTCAGACTATGACAATGCCAAGCTTCGCTGCTGTTACTACAAAGTAGTGGATGAGATTCCTTCGATTGAAGTCCAGCTCAGTAAGTACATTTCTGGTCGCCATAAGGACGGCTGGTTAATGGAAACATTCAACAAGCTGGTAGACTTCTTCAAGTCGTTCTACGGAATTGATTATGTTGACGTCAATAGCAACTTCAGCAATGTTTATGGCAGTGAGCAGGTTATTGTGAATAAGTTCTATAACAAGCTTGAAGAATTCGGCATTAAGGTTCCTGATGGAATACCGCGCAATAGCTTGCCGACAGTCTGCAGTCTGCTTTCTACTCTGTCGAAGTACGATTCTGAATGGATCGACGACCAAATCGACGGCAAGAAAGAAGAAGAAAAGAAATAGAGAATAGACAGGAAGTTGTCTTTTAAGGCTATTTTGAAAACAAAAATACAGTAAGATACTGTGTTCTTAGCTCGGTATCTTACGGTATTTTATTTTTTAGTAGTTTTTTTAATATTTTCTCAGAAATATCGCTTATAGTAGATATCAAATATCCTTCAGTCCATAATTTATGTTTTTTAGACCAATAAAATTTTTTGAGGTACTCTTCATTATCTCTCCATATATTATAGGCTGTGCGTTGTTTAATGTAGTTCACAATCTGTGTTATAGAATAATTTGGCCTAAACCGAACTAGCAAGTGAATATAGTTTTTATCTAATTCTATTCCCAAAATTTTAAAATCACTATACTTTTCTACTTCTCTAAAAGCAGAAATTACTGAATCACGAATGTGATTCAGACATTTACTTCTATATTTTGTAGAAAGTATTAAGTGATACCTTAAAAGAGTTTTCGCATGCGAAAACGTTCTATACTTTTTATTTCCGACCATACTAATTTATATTAGTAGTAAGTTAATATAAGCTTAAGAATAAGAGAAAAACTAACTATGTTTAGTTTTTCTCAAATACAACTAATTAAATAAATATTATGACAGAACAAGAACGACTAGCTAAAAATAAACAAATATCTCAAACTAAAAGAAATACTATAGATAGACACAGCAAAATGCTGTGTCGTACTTATTCTGTCAAAGTACAATATTCTTCACTTTCAAAAGAACAAAAAGAAAACATCCAACGGATGTTTCTTGAAGCTAAGTGGTTAAAAAACTATATAATTTCTTGGACAGGATTTTTAACCAAAGATGAAGAATATAAGAAAGCGCACAAAATCTATGATTTTGATGCGCAAGGTTGTAAACTAATAACTAAAAAAGATGCTAATTTCAAAGATGTAGAGGTGGAGCTTTCGCTCCACTCTATGATTAAAGCTCAAATTAAACAGGATTTATGTTCAAATATAAAAACTATTAAGACTTTGAAAACCAAAGGTTTTCAAAAGTCTGGTGGAGCTTTAAAATTTGTAAAAGAAGTTAATTCTATTCCATTAAAAAAATATGGATATACACATAAAATAGTATCTTCTAAACGAGTAGTTATAGCCGGATTAGGAAGAAAAGGCCTGTTGGTAAACGGCTTAAAGCAGTTTACCAACATAGAAGGGTTAGAAATTGCTAATGCACGTTTGCTTAGAAAAGCAAACGGCTTATATATTCAATTTGTCACTTATCAGCCAAAGGCTGACTATATAGAACCAAAAAATGGAAAAATTATTGGCATAGACTTTGGATGTTCTACCTCCTTCACTACAAGTGAAGGAGAGAAGATTGATGTAAAAATTCAAGAAAGTGAACGATTAAAGAGATTGCAACGCAATCTTTCAAGAAAAGAAAAAGGTTCAAAGAATTTTTATAAAAATGTTAAACTTATAAAAGTAGAATACCTGAAAAATACCAATAAGAAAAATGAACAAGCTAATCAGCTTGTTCATAAACTATCTAAATACGAAACAGTTGTAATTCAGGATGAGATGCTGCCTAAATGGCAGCAGTCTGGTCATGGAAAAGCTATTCAGCGCTCAATATTAGGAAGAGTTAAGGCGAAGCTAAAGCTTCTACCTAATGTCTATATTATTGAGAAAAGTTTTCCAACTACTAAACTTTGTAGAAAATGTGGAGCAGTCAACGACAGCTTAAAATTATTTGATAGAGAATTTAGGTGTGACTGTGAAGTAATAGAGAATAGAGATATACATGCTGCCAAAAATATGGTACATGTATACAATATAAGAAAAATTAGGGCAGGAACTGCCCAAATTACGCCTGTGGAGATTGAAATAAATGGCAGCAAGAATTCAATTCTTACTTCCAAAAAACAGTCGCAGAAGCAGGAAGGTGCTAGATCTTTAGTCTAGCACTAGTTCATTTGGGACTAGTAGTCTTATTTTTTTATATAATCAATATGTTCATTGAGTTCGATAAAAAGGTAGTGTATATAGAGGGAGAAGGAATAAGTACCTCTGATAAAGTACCAATTGGCTATTATGATTTGGTATTTGCTAAAGATAGTGGAGTATTTCTTCAAAGAAAAACGGTTTCTTTTGATTTAGAAAAAAAGCTTTATGGTCGCGTAAATGAAATTACAGAACATGTTCTTGAAGCTTATAGTAAAATCCAAACTAACAATCTTGGTGTATTATTTTCTGGTCCTAAAGGGCTTGGAAAATCTCTTACTATATCAAATATTATAAGTAGGGCAAATAAGCCAGTAATATTTGTTAACAATTATTTTGCTAGCTTGCCGCAGTTTCTTTCTTATGTAAAAGACGCAATTATTGTATTTGATGAATTCGAAAAAACAATGCGGGGCGAAATAGAAGACGAAGAAGAAATAGAAAAACAAGAAATGTTACTTCCTCTTTTTAGTGGTGTTAGTTCTTTTAATCATAATCTGTTTCTCCTATCTGTAAACAAAGACTACCATATCAATTCTATGTTCTTATCAAGACCTGGCCGAATTCGCTATCATTATAAATTTAAGGCATTAGACTTAGATGTTATTAGAGAATATTTAAAAGATAATCTTGAGGACCAATCAAAGTTAGAAGAAGCTGTAGAATGTATGAGTGATTCAGCTTTTATGTCTTATGATATTTTAGCAGCTTTTGTTGAAGAGCTTAATTTATTTAAGGATAAGAGCCCAACAAGTCTATACAAAGATATAAATATTACAAGTAGTACTGTTACAGTTGAAACACGTCTTATCCTTAAGAATAAGAAAGGCGAAACAGCAGATTGTTTTGATACGCACGAATATACTTCTACAAGAACAATGTTACATTCTTCCGTATACGCTAATAATGATGGAAATGTAAGATATTCTATTGATATGAAGAATATAAGATTATCTAGCTGCTATGATTGGACTGATATAACTAGCTGTGCTAAACTAGCGGAAGGTGCTAACTGGGAAGTAGATAAAGTACTATTAAAGTTGGGGGAGTTTTATTAAAAATAGAAAAATAAGGTCCAAACTTTTTTGAGTTTGAACTTTATTTGGACTCTCGATTTAACATATATACAATATCAAGCGAAACAACATATTGAAAAATGTGTACCTTTCGCAAAGATTGAAAGAGTCGCCGCTGGCGAGAACATGGGGCTAAGCGGATTCTATCGTGCGAGAACGCCTCCGCAGATGAGCGACTCAAAAGATGTTAAGCGGTAAATGCGAGGGTTTAAAAAGTTAAGCCTACAGATGATGCAAGGATTAAGTTCCAGTGCTATTTCGATTCGCTACCGCAAACTTTGGCCGAAGAAGCTTCGAGTAAAATCGTTGCTTACTTGCCAACACCGGAAATCGTTCCGGAGCCGTTAATTTGAGTGAGCGTTCAAAACTTTGTTATAAAAGAACGTTTTCTCGCCTGGTGGTTCGGTGTAAGCTGAAGGATTTATTCCGCTAATTGTTCTTCACCGAACCGCCAACTTTTTTTGAGTGTTTTTTAAAAAAACTATATTCCAATGTAGGATATAATTTTCTTGCAGTTTACTGTAAGTTTTTAATGGTTTCCCAAGTGATGATATTTATAATTATTTAACCTATAAAATTTTTCGGAAACCTACTACTTACTGCTTGGTGTATGCTCCTAGCAGAGAAGAAAACCGACTAAGCTTTTTAGTTTAGCCCATTTTTTATAATAGCGTTTAAGGAAGACGCGAATTCAAACGCCTGTGGAGATGAGAGGAATAAATATTATTCCCCATTCGTCTTGGAAGCAGGAAGCTTTAGGTTTTGAGCATTCCGAGATCTATTTTTTAGATGTAGCATACAAAATTATCTAGGGCCGCAGTGTTTTTATTTATGCTGCGGCCCATTTTTTCCGTTCGTAGGGTAATTGGTAACCCACCAGTTTTGGGAACTGGAGTATCCGAGTTCAAGTCTCGGCGAGCGGACTTTTTAATTTTGAGCCATTAGCTCAATGGATAGAGCACTGGTCTTCTAAACCAAAAATATGGGTTCGATTCCCGTATGGCTCATGCATGCCGAAATGGCGGAACTGGCAAACATATAGAATTAGCAAACACTAAAGCTGCTAATTATTATATGGTAAAAACATTGATAAAACGTGGCATAAGTGAAGAACATTTTGTGGGAGTTTGTCAGTCATCTTTGACGGCATCAGAAGCTTGTAGAAAACTAGATCTAAGATTTACGACCTTTAAAAGAATAGCTGAAAAACTAGGATGTTATAGAACAAATCAAGGTGGATTTGGAACTAAAAAGCCCCCAAGAACTAAAGTAACTTTAGAGGATATTTTTAGTAATAAAATTTATGTACCATCTTATAGGCTAAAATTGAGATTATTTAAAGTAGGTTTGCTTGAAGATAAATGTTTAATTTGCGGATGGGCTAAAAAGCGAAAAGGTGAAAATTTTACAACTTGTGAATTAGACCACATAAATGGAAATCATTTTGATAATCGTTTAGAAAATTTAAGAATACTTTGTCCTAATTGTCATTCTTTGACATCTACTTATAGGTCTAAGAATCTAAAAAAGAAAAATTTAAATATTACTCCAAAAATCGAGTAGATTCTCACTTTCGGTAAACTTTTCACTCCTTATGTGGACTAAATAAATGTATGAAAAAGAAAAACATACTTTGGTCTACTCATAATTGGGTTATTCTTTATACAGTAGTATTTATGTTTCTTATATTATTGTATTGTTTACCTAATATTCTTATCAGAATACTCCCAATGGAATTTCTCCCAATACTAGTAATCTATTTAGGACCTGATGCTACTTCTGCTATCCCTCTTGAAATATTTTCTTGGGGTTTAGTTGCTATTGTTGCGGGTTATTCTGGAATAGATAGGGCTAGTTTAGCTGTTAAAACTTCTCTTATGGAGATTGGAACATGTGACATGGGAAATCCTGCGCAAACACGAGTAAGTATCTATCTGCTCTGTTTAGTTTTTGCTGAAATCCTTATCCTTAATTTTTGCTTATCTACAAACTTTATAGTAGAAGGAGTTGAATTCTCTGGGCTACAAATTCCTATGACAGGAGTAAGTTCTGCTCTAGTTTCAACTGTAGTTGTTTACGTATTAGGGAACAAATCAATAAGACTAACACAGAATATAGATAAGACAAAAGAAACAGAAGATTGGGCAGATGAGAAAAAGCCTAAAACCTATGTTACTGAAGTAATAGATGATAAGGAAGAAGAGGTAATAACATAAACAGTAATCTCAATGTAACATATTATAGATATGAAAACATTATTTGATTATTACGAGGAGACTAGTAAGATTCTTTCTAGCGACGATGGTTTCGACAAGAAAGAAAATGCGATTCGAGCTATTCGAGAGCACATCAAGAATAGAACGAAATCACGGATTCAAATCTATGATTTAGCTATAAACATATTCAATTATGGATACTTCATCAGGTTTGATATTCTGCTTGAAAACATGGTTGGGAAGCTCAATTGTACAATTACTGAGAAAGAGTTGTGTTTTATCAGCGCAGAGGTTACTCTTCAGACTTATCCTGCTACAATAGAAGAAAAGCTGAAAGTTCCGGAGCAGACGAATAAAGCTCTTCTTAGAATGTACAAGTATGGTGCAGAATTAGGCGGGCTCTCTGAAGAAAACAGCAAGTTTATTTACGATTTGGTTCGTGAGAATAGACATTTCTTCTTAGAAAGAGAGCTGGTTTCTTCACTAAACAAGCTAGACGATTACTTTGAAATTTTTTCGAAAGAAGAAATTAAGAAGTTTTTTCTCAAAGCTTCTAAAGAAGAGCTGAAGCAATTGCGCGAGGGCAATGTAAGCAATCGTATTCGGGAAGTTGTTGCCGGGGCATTTCAAAACATCATCAAAGACAGTCCGATAAAGTTTGAAGTTGCAGTTAATTCTGAATTGAGTCCTGAGCGAGAACATAATTCAATTAAGCTTGAGATTGTATTCAAAAATTATGAGATGTTGGAGCATTTTTTAAATCTGCATCTGACTTTTAACGTCAATAATTTCCTTGATCCTGACTTTATTACAATTTCCAATAGAGATTTGGATTTTCAGTATTGTCTTAATGGGCAAGGACACTATGATGTTGACGCCTATCTTAATGATTTGGCGAAATATACGGATGCGTTAAGGTTTTTCTATAACAAGATAAAAGAAGAAGAAACGCTCAAGCAGCTGAAAGCTAAGCTCAAAGAAGAAAGCGCTCAGAAAGCAATTGAAAATTATAAGACTTATATTAAAGCTATGATTTACAATTGCTTGGATTCTATAAGAATAGTAACTCAATAAGTCAATTTTAAAATAAAATATTTTCATACTAAGAGCTAGAAGGAGTTTCTTTCTAGCTCTTTTTTATTTTATATTCATTTATACTATAATAGTATAAAAATATTTTTCGCTGCAAGTACATTACTTTCAGTATATGCCTTTTTCAGTTACCAAGGTATACATATATACAATATCAAGCGAAACAAATTAACCGCTTGAAATAAAACACAAAAAGCTACAAATAATAAGTAGCGACAAGGAGTTTAGTATGTCAAAGAAAGCAAAAAAAGCAGAAGTTGAAGTTCAGGAAACTGTAGTTGACCAGATGGACATCGCCGACCAGCTCAAAGCTGAATTGGCCCAAGTAGAAGCTGCAAAAGCTGAGCCCACAGTTGAAGTTGCTGCTGAAGTTTCCGAAGCTGCTGCACCGGCTGAAGCCGCTGAGAACGACAATGAAGTTTTGTCCTTCCCTTCGGTTAAGAAAGCAGCCGAGCATATCCAGCAAGAGTTGAACATCAACTTCTTAAATGCTGTTGATGGAATCTACAAGAGCCTGCGCCGTGGCACTCGCAAAACTCATGGTTACATCGTATGCAAGTACGAAGACCA
>ERZ772965.40-NODE-40-length-14091-cov-3.8833_pt1 | contig 14091 bp, 9 predicted proteins | sample MGYA00511678_ERZ772965 | MGnify/ENA primary metagenome ERZ772965 (study PRJEB29015, sample SAMEA2738082) | human gut metagenome | biome: human oral; feature: human-associated habitat; material: saliva | place: China | collected 2208 ... | reverse complement strand
GCCCCATGCGTCTGCGGTGCCCTTGATGACGTACTTGAACTTCAGCAGGTCGTCCGCTGCCTTGGTGAGGGTGTCGAACTTGTAGTTGATTTCTGCCTGGCCGGCTGCGCCCACCTCGTGGTGGCTACGCTCAACCTCAAGGCCAACCTCGTCCATTGCTACGCACATTGCGTCACGCAGGTCAGCCTGCTTGTCGACGGGGGAGACGGGGAAGTAGCCGCCCTTGACGGGGGTCTTGTTGCCCAGGTTGCCGCCCTCTTCCTTGCGGCCGGTGTTCCAGGGAGCCTCGTCGGAGTCGATCTTGAAGAATACGGAGTTCGGCTCGACCTGGTAGCGGACATCCTCGAAGACGAAGAATTCAGCCTCGGATGCGAAGAATGCGGTGTCTGCAATGCCGGTGGACTGCAGGTAAGCCTCAGCGCGCTCAGCGACGCCGCGGGGGTCACGGTGGTAGGGCTCGCCGGTGCGGGGGTTCACGATGGAGCAGATGATGACCAGGGTCTTCTCAATGCGGAAGGGGTCAACGTACGCGGACTGAACATCGGGGATCAGCTGCATGTCGGACTCTGCAATGCCCTGGAAGCCGCGAATGGAGGAGCCGTCAAAAAGCTGGCCGTTGACGAAGAAATCGTCATCAATCGCCTTAGCGGGCAGGTTGAAGTGCTGCTGCACGCCGGGCATGTCGGTGAATCGGATATCAACGAAGACTACTTCTTCGTTCTTGATAAAGTCGAGAACTTCCTGGGGGCTGGTAAACATGAGGACTGCTCCTTGTTTGACTGACCGTGAAGGAGGGTATCTTCCCTCATAGCATTCAGTCTGTGGTTTAGTTTTTGGCCGCGGGCAAAACCCTGTGACATATCAAGCATAGTGGTTATTCTTTGCGCGTGCGTGACTATCGTGTTTCGGTAATGTTACAAATCTTGGAAAGGAGTTACATCTGCGTTGCCTTATGAAACACAGCAGAGATGCTAGACCCTCTAGTAAAGCCAGTAGCAATGCCAGCAGTAGCGCAATAACCGGGTGTAACAAAAGGCTCCGGCCCTCCCACTTGGGGAAAGAGCCGGAGCCTTCAAAACCCTATATCAGCGCCTCGTTTAGCGGCCGCGCATCGCACGACGGTCCGGGCGAGCACGCATCGGGTCAACGCCCTTAGGAACAGCGTTCATCGGGTTACGCATGGTATTCAGGGTGCTCAGGCGACCAGAAATAGCCTGCATTTCCTGCTGAGTCAGAGCCTTCGGAAGCTTGTTCATCGTCTTCACAACGTCCTTGAGCTCAACCTGACCCTCTTCGTGACCGGTCTCAATCACGTGAACCGGAACGCCGGGAGCCACACGGTTCAGGTGCTTCTTCTCGGTGTTCACCAGGGAAGTCACGCGGCTGTGAGGGCCCTCGGTCACCAGCACAATACCGGGACGGCCCAGCGCACGGAACACCAGATCCTGGTGGCGGTTCGCAGCAACGGGCTGCTCCTCAACAATCCAGCCGCGGCGCACCGAATTCATCGCCGCACCACTACGACCGGGCTGGTTCTCAATCTGAGCAAAAGCCGCAGTCTGCGCGCGGCGACCCAGCAGAAGCATCGCCACGATAGCGGCAACGCCCAGACCCAGAATTAGGAAAGTAATCCAGTTACCCAGAGCAATACCGATGAGGAGGAAAACCAAAAGGGTACCCAGAGCCGACAGACTCAGAATCCAACCGATATTCGGGTCGGACTTCTTGGTCATCTGGTAGACCTGCTTCATCTGGGCGAAAGTGCCCGGAGTGCGTTCCTTCTTCTTTTTCTTCTCTTCGCGCTTATCTGCCACGATTCTTCCTCGGCTGGTTCTTCCGCGGCCCCGAGAAGCGCCTCAAACGCTCACGGAACCATAGTGACGTAACGATGCAGTGTATGCCTGCAATTTTTCTAGTTTACCCTACCCGCACAAGGGGCGGGGCATAAGGGGAGGCTCCCCGAACACCGGACGAACACCGGGGTCGAGGAGCCTCAACGCTCTCAGAAAGATTCTGAAAAGGCTTAGTAGCCTGCAGCCACCAGGGAGGAGGCTTCCTGCAGGGCAGCGCCCTCACCCTCAATGTGGGCAAGGTTCTCAGGAATCGGGTAGCCGTTCTTACGCATTGCACGAGCCCACAGGCGACCTGCACGGTACGAAGAACGAACCATCGGGCCCGCCATAACGCCGGCGAAACCAATCTCCTCAGCCATGTTCGCGAAGTCCACGAACTGCTGCGGCTTCACCCAACGCTCAATCGGGTGGAAGAGCGGGCCGGGGCGCAGGTACTGGGTGAGGGTAATGATGTCACAGCCAGCGTCGTGCAGATCGCACAGCGCCTCGTAAATCTCCTCATCGGTCTCGCCCATACCCAGAATCAGGTTGGACTTGGTGACCATGCCGCCTTCCTTAGCCTGGGTAATAACATCCAGGGAACGCTCGTAACGGAACGCCGGGCGAATCTGACGGAAGATACGGGGGACGGTCTCCAGGTTGTGCGCGAACACCTCAGGCTTAGCGTCAATCACCTTCTGAACATGCTCGGGAACACCCTTGAAGTCGGGGACGAGCATCTCAACGCCGGTGTTCGGGCACATCTTGTGAATCTGGCGGGTGGTCTCTGCGTACAGCCACGCACCGCCGTCTTCCAGATCGTCACGAGCAACACCGGTCACGGTTGCGTAACGCAGACCCATGACCTTCACGTTCTTAGCAACCTTGAACGGCTCAGCGTAGTCAACAGCAACGGGCTTGCCGGTCGCAATATTGCAGAAATCGCAACGACGGGTGCACTCGGAGCCACCAATCAGGTAGGTTGCCTCACGGTCTTCCCAGCACTCGTAAATATTGGGGCAGCCGGCCTCTTCACACACGGTGTGCAGACCCTGACCGCGAGCAAGCTCGCGCATCTCGTTGTATTCGGGGCCAACAATAGCCTTGGTCTTAATCCAGTGAGGCTTCTTCTCAATGGGAACCTCAGCGTTGCGGGCCTCCACACGCAGTAGCTTGCGTCCTTCAGGTGCGGTGCTCAAAAGTCTTCTCCTTGGTCTCGGTGTGCCCTCTGTGCAGGTGGGCCACCTTCTATATTACGCCCGCTCAGGCGTAGGTGAAACTGGTTTTCGTATATGACGAACAAAGCCGGATGCGTTACGTGTACGACCCGTTCGATGCTTCTTGGCTGCGTCTAACCCTGTGTTTAGTTCTGCGTTTAGTCCTGCGCCGCGACGGGCTCGAAGGACTCCGCCAGGCGGTCCTGATACTTCAGAAGCTCCGCCTCCAGCGGCTCCAAAATATCGGCGGGGGTGACGGTGCGACCCAGCTGCTCCGAAATCGTGGTAACGCCGGCATCGCTAATACCGCAGGGAATGAACTGCTGGAAAGGCGCGGTGTCGTTGCAGCAGTTAATTGCGAAGCCGTGCATGGTGGTGTTACGCGAAACGCGCATGCCCAGCGCCGCGATCTTCTTGTCCTGGGTGACGCCGTCGCCCAGAATCCACACGCCGCTACGGCCCTCAACACGCTCGCCCTTAATGCCCAGACCAGCCAGGACGTTAATGATGATCTCCTCGATGATGCGCACATACGCCACCACGTCAATGGGTTCGGGAAGGCGCAGAATCGGGTAGCCGGTCAGCTGGCCGGGGCCGTGCCAGGTCAGCTTGCCGCCGCGGTCAATCTTGACGACGGGGGTGGACTTGTCTGCGGGGTACTCGTGGTCTTCGGTGCGTTTACCGGCGGTAATTACTGCCTCGTGTTCAAGCAGAAGAATCGTATTCTGGCGGGTGCGGTTAGCCACCTCATCGTGGATGCGGTACTGCTTGTCCAGGCACTCAACATAGTTCACATAGTTCGGGGCGAAGCCCACGCGTTCAATCGTCACAGACATACTTTCTACCTTAGTACTGCTAGTGGAGGGAAGAAAATTAGGGCGCCCTGAATCACGTGATGAGCGAACACGCCGGAATGTTACGTGAGGGCGTGCTCGGGGGGCAGGAAGGATGAATGGGTAGGTAAATGTCTGAATTTATCTTTGGGATTCTTTGGAGTATTTGAAATATTTTAGCTTGCTTGAATATATTATTTGATGCAATTTGATAACATGATGGTATGAGAAGCAACGAAGCACACGTTCTGGAAAGCATCGCCAACCCGGCTCTACCCACCCTGCAGATTGTCGAGTACCGGGGCGAAACCACCGAGAGCACGCCCTCCGAAACCTCCGTGCACCCCGGACCCGCTGCGTACCCTGGATCCTCTGCGTACCCCGGACGCTACACCCTGCGCGCCATTCCCCAGTCCGCTCCCGCCGCACCGCCAGCTTCTACCGCGCCCACCCTGCGGGCGGCAGCCAACGGGTACGGATTCGAGGAAAACACGGATGCATCCGCTCAGCGGCACGCCCAGACCCCGCAGGTAGCCGCCGCCCTACGCAACGCGCCCGGACTCGCCAAGCTCCACGCCGTTACTAGTGAGAGCACCGATAGCGCCGACCAGCTGTGCCTCTGGTACGAGCCCCTCGACGCGGGCACCCTCGACAAGCTCCTGCGCGCCCGCACCCTGACCCCCGCCGAAATCATGACCCTGGCGCGAACCCTGCACCGGGCGCTCAGCAGCCTCAAAAAAGTGGGGGAGGGGCGCGCCGAACTCAGCGCCGAATATATTGCTCTGAGCGCCGCCGGAGTGCCCAAACTCCTGCTACCTGATGCTGTCTATCGTGAAGCGGCTGCCCTAGACACGGAACAGCTCACCGCCGCCCAGGGCAACTATGCACGCTCCGCAGCCGCCCTGCTCTGGCAAGCCGCCTGCGGGCACACACCGGAACCCTCCGCCGCCCGCGTACCTCTCTCACTGCGCATGGTCTCACCGCAGATGGGAGCCACCGGCACCGCCCCCGAAGGGGCGCCCAGCAGCGAGTGGATTGAACGCCTCGGCAGAGCCCTCGAATACCTGCTGGACGCACCCGCCCAGGAGGCGGCGCTCGCCGGACTGAGCTCCGTGGTCGCCCTCGCGGAGGAGGTGCCACCTCGCCCGCTGAATGTGTACCTGAGCTGCTCCGAACGTGCCCGCGCGCTGATTCCCGCTGCAGTAGATCCCGCGCCGGTGCAGAAGCTCTCAAAGGCACAGAAGGCGCAACGCTACCTAGCGGAACACCTACCCCGCCTGAAGAAGCCGTTGAGCCCCACAAAGAGTCCCGTGAAGACCCGCCATAAAGGGCACAGAAGCGGCAGGCGCATCCCGCCTCACGGTGCTGCGCGGCGCGTTCTCCCGCCCCACCGCGAGGCTGGGACTGACTGCGCGACTGGGCATCGCCGCGCTCGCGCTGGGGGCTATCGCGCTGCCGCTCGGGTTCACCCTCTACGGGCAGAACGCCTCGGCAACGGCGCAGCCCGTATCCGCTCAAGCCGTGAACGCAGCGGGGGAGCAGACGCCCGGCGGCACGGCAACACAGGATCAGAGCGCGCAGGGTCAGAGCGCACAGGATCAGGCATCGCAGGGCGAGCAGATTCTGCGAGCCCTCATCGACCAGCGGAACCACGAACGGCGCATGCGAGGCGGCGCAGAGCTCACCCTAGACACCGCCGAAGAACTCAGCCGCGACAGCGAGAACATCCGCGTGATGGCGGTGGTCTCCGCACCCGGCTACCGCGCCGATAAAACCGAGCAGGAAGCCCGCAAACTCAGCGAAGAAAACGGCGTCACCCGCCAGAAAGTCATCTTCGACCTGCACCGCGGGGAGAAAGGCTGGGAGATAGCCCGCGCCGAACCCGTCCCTGCATAGCTGACACCGTAGAAACGCGGGCACAACAAAAGCGGCGGCCCCACCCACCGAAGTGGATGGAGCCGCCGCTTTTTGCTCACCGTCCGGGAAAACCCGGAGAGCTACGCTCGGCTACCCATCAGGGCACCGCCACAAGGAAACTTCCTTGAATCTTTGCAGGTCTTAGAGGCCCAGCTCAGACTCGAAGTTTGCCTCCTCCAGACGGGTCTTGACGGTGTGCAGGAAGCGACCAGCGTCCGCACCGTCGACCACGCGGTGATCGTAGGTGAGGGACAGGTAGCACATGGAGCGGATAGCGATAACGTCGTTACCGTCAACATCCTTAACAACCATGGGGCGCTTCACGATAGCACCGGTACCGAGGATTGCAACGTTCGGCTGGTTGATGATCGGGGTGTCGAACAGTGCACCGAAGGAACCAATGTTGGTGATGGTGAAGGTCGAACCCGACAGCTCCTCGGGGGAGATGTCGCCGGTACGTGCGCGGCCACCCAGGTCGCCAATAGCCTTTGCCAGGCCAGCAATGCCCAGGTCAGAAGCGTTCTTGATGACCGGAACCAGCAGACCCTTGGGGGTGTCCACAGCAATAGCGATGTTCTCGGAGCCGTGGTAAGTAATCTGCTTGTAGTCTTCGGTCATGGAAGCGTTCAGAGCGGGGTGCTGCTGCAGAGCCTCAGCGGAAGCCTGGACGAAGAAGGGCAGGAAGGTCAGCTTAGCGCCCTCACGAGCAGCGAAGCCGTCCTTAGCCTTTGCACGCAGCTGAACGATGCGGGTCACGTCAACCTCGGTGACCTGAGTCAGCTGGGTGGAGACGTCCAGGGACTCACGCATACGCTTTGCAATAACCTGGCGGATACGTGCGGTCTTCTCGACGGTGCCACGCTTGGGGGAAACCTCGAAGGTGTGCGGTGCCTTTGCGGAACCAGCAGCCGGAGCAGCAGCTGCAGGTGCAGCAGCGGCGGGAGCAGCGGAACCCTTAGCAGCGATAGCAGCCTGAACATCCTGCTTGCGGATGCGGCCACCAACACCGGTGCCCTTGACGGTGGACAGGTCGATGCCGTTGTCCTTAGCGAGCTTACGGACCAGCGGGGTCACGTATGCTTCGCCCTCAGCAGCTGCCGGAGCAGCAGGTGCAGCGGGAGCTGCAGGAGCTGCGGGTGCAGCCGGAGCGGGAGCTGCGGGAGCCTCAGCAACCGGAGCCGGAGCAGCGGGAGCAGCGGGTGCAGCAGCAGCGGAAGCGTCGCCGATGATAGCCAGAACCTGGCCAACCTCTGCGTCCTCATCCTCGGGGATGCGAATCTCGAGCAGGGTACCTGCTACGGGGGAGGGAACCTCGGTGTCAACCTTATCGGTGGAAACCTCAACCAGGGGCTCGTCAACCTCAACCTGCTCGCCAACTTCCTTCAGCCAGCGGGTAACGGTGCCCTCGGTGACGGACTCGCCCAGTGCGGGCAGTACGACCTCGATGCCTGCAGCAGTAGCTGCGGGAGCAGCCGGAGCAGCGGCGGGTGCTGCGGGAGCAGCAGGAGCCTCAGCAACCGGAGCGGGAGCTGCGGGAGCCTCAGCAGCTGCGGGAGCAGCAGGAGCAGCAGCGCCGGAACCGTCGCCAATGATAGCCAGAGCAGCGCCGACCTCGACGTCCTCGTCCTCGGGGACGAGAATCTGCTCAACAACGCCTGCTACGGGGGAGGGAACCTCGGTGTCAACCTTGTCGGTGGAAACCTCAACCAGGGGTGCGTCAACCTCGATGGTGTCGCCGACCTCAACGAGCCAGCGGGTAACGGTACCCTCGGTCACGGACTCGCCCAGTGCGGGCAGTACTACGGTGTGGGACATAATCTTTCCCGTTCTCCTTGTGAATGCTTGAACTAGAAAAATGTGAGCGGTGACCCGGATGCGCGCCGTATGCGTTGAAGCACGTCGACGCGCATCCGGATAGGGGCGTTGTTCAGCGGATACGCCCGGCAACCGCTAACGACCAACGGTCGTCAATACTAAGCTGACGCGCTAACGCCAGTCAGCAAAAATTATGCGCTGTGCAGCGGGGTGCCGTTCAGGACCATTGCAGCCTCACCCAGGGACTCGTTCTGAGTCGGGTGTGCGTGGATGAACTTAGCGACGTCCTCGGGGAATGCTTCCCAAGCAACCCACATCTGAGCCTCACCAATCTGCTCACCCATGCGCTTACCAATAGCGTGAACACCAACGATGGGGCCGTCCTTCTGGCGGACAACCTTCACGATACCGGTAGCACCGAGGATAGCGGACTTGCCGTTACCAGCCAGGTTGTACTCAGCGGTCTCAACGTTCTCAGCGCCGAACTTCTCCTTAGCCTTGGGCTCGGAGTAGCCAACGGAAGCGATCTCCGGGTCACAGAAGGTGACCTTGGGGATGTTCACGTCTTCAACGATGGAGGGGTTCAGGCCAGCGATTTCCTCAGCAACGAAGATACCCTGCTGGTAACCGCGGTGAGCCAGCTGAACGCCGGGGACGATGTCGCCAACAGCGTAGATGTTGCCAACGCCGGTGTGCAGGCGCTCGTTAGCCAGGACGAAGCTGCGATCCATGGGGATGCCCTGCTCCTCGTAGCCCATGTTTGCGGTGTTCGGGCCACGACCAACAGCAACCAGAACGATCTCTGCCTCGAAGACCTTGCCGTCAGCCAGGGTGACCTTAGCACCGTTAGCGTCCTGCTCAACCTTCTCGAAGAGGGTGCCGGTGTTGAACTTGATGCCGCGCTTCTTGAACGCACGCTCCAGAACCTTGATGATTGCCGGGTCCTCGTTGGGAACCAGGTTCGGCAGGCCCTCGATGATGGTGACGTCAACGCCCATAGCGTTCCACATGGATGCGAACTCGCAACCAATCACGCCGCCGCCGAGCACGATAGCGCTCTTGGGCAGGTAGTCCATTTCCAGTGCCTCAGTGGAGGTCAGAACGCGACCCTCAATGGGCAGACCGAAGGTCTTGGAGACCGAGCCGGATGCCAGGATAATGTTCTTACCCTTGTACTCAACACCACCGACGGTGATGGTGTCCTGAGCGGTCAGCTTACCCTCGCCGGGGATAACCTCCACGCCCTTCATCTTCAGCAGGCCTGCAAGACCCTTGAACTTACCGGAGACGATGTTGTCCTTGTAATCGCGAACCTTGCCCATTTCGATGGACTGCAGAACAGCGTTAACGCCGACCTTGGACGCCTCGCGTGCCTCTTCAGCCAGCTCAGCAGCGTGCAGGTACGCCTTGGTGGGGATACAGCCGGTGTGCAGGCAGGTGCCGCCGACCTTTTCCTTCTCGATCAGGCCGACGGTGAAGCCTAGCTGGCGTGCGCGAATAGCTGCAGAGTAGCCAGCGGAACCGCCGCCGAGGATGAGGATGTCGAATTCTTGAGCCACGATATTGCTCCCTTGCATAGTTGTGGGGGCTAAAGACCCCTGCAATGAGTTCTTTACCAATTTATTGGTAGGTTTCCCCAGCATGCGCGAAAGGCCCGCGACTCACAAAAATCGCGCGCCCCTCCGCGTACGCAGAAAAACACTTAATACAACAATACCCCCGTTGGCGGTCGTTTAAGTTCACTCAGGGCGGTTTTAGCTGATTAATCACCCAAACAGCGCAAATTTTTCATCACTCAAGAAAAGCGGTGCGTCATAGAACGGCGCGGTGACAGGACCACCACAGCACTCACACAGAACGCAACCAAGAAAAGATGCTAAGAAAAGATGCCAAGGAAAGACGCAGAGGAGGGCTCCCCGGTAGAAATACCGAAAAGCCCTCCTCTGATCAGCTCTATGCTGTGCGGCCGCGCACCAGATAGGGGTGCCCCAGATAAGGGGCACCGGTTAGGATGCACCAATTAGGGTGCGCGCCCAGTGCAGCAGACTACTGAGCGTAGGACTGGATGAAGTTCACCAGGGTAGCGGTACCGAAGCCGGTACCCTCCTTCGGGGTGAAGCCGTAGGGTGCCTCCTCGTTGAACGCGGGGCCCGCAATATCCAGGTGAGCCCAGGGGATACCCTCGCCCACGAACTCCTTCAGGAACAGGCCCGCAGTCAGCGCGCCACCATAGCGGGAACCAATGTTCTTGATGTCAGCGACGGGAGACTCCAGGCTCTTACGCAGGTAGGACTCCAGCGGCATCGGCCAGTACGCCTCACCCGCAGCGGCACCGGCTGCAATCACGCGGTCGCGAATCTCCTCGTCACCGAGCAGAGCCGCAGTGCGCAGACCCAGCGCAGCCATAGCGGCACCGGTCAGGGTAGCGATATCCAGGATGACGTCCGGGTTCGACTCAGAAGCCAGGGCAATACCATCAGCCATGACCAGGCGGCCCTCAGCGTCAGTGTTCAGCACCTCAACGGTACGGCCATCACGCATGGTGATAATGTCCTCCGGGCGCAGTGCGTGACCGCCGGGCATGTTCTCAGCCAGGCACAGGTAACCGGTCACAGCAACCGGCACATCCAGCTCAGCGGAAGCAACCACAGCGTTCAGCACGGCAGCAGCACCCGCCATATCGCACTTCATGGTCATCATCGAAGCGGCAGGCTTCAGCGAGTTACCGCCGGTATCGAAGGTAATGCCCTTACCAACCAGAGCAACGTGAGCTTTCGGGTTCTCCGGGGTGTACTTCACAACGGCAAGAACCGGCTTGCGGGGCGAACCCTGACCAACACCGGAAATGCCGCCGAAGCCCTCCTCAGCCAGGCGGTCGTGGTGGAACAGCTCAATCTCAATGTTCGAGTAATCCTCAGCGACCTCAGCAGCGAACTCAGCGAAAGTCTCCGGGTACAGGTGCGACGGAGGCAGGTTCACCAGACGGCGAGCATCCTTAGCGGTCTCACCCAGAACCAGGGCGTGCACCAGAGCCTCTTCAGCCTCTTCCTGATCAATCGAAGAAACAATCAGAATGGACTCGATCTCTTCCTGGACCGAATCCTTGGTCTTGAAACGCAGGCCCTCCTCAACGAAGTTACCCAGCACAGCGCCGTGAGCAATAGCCTCAATTTCCTCTACCGAAGAAACACCGAAATCGAAAGCAATCTCCTCAGCGGAACCAACCAGCTGACGAGCCGCAGAACCGGCAGCGTAACGCAGAGCGTCCAGACGCTCCTGACCCTCAGCAGTATCAGAGCCCAGACCCGCCAGCGCCACAATGCCGGCACCGGTGTCCTCAAGACCGGGCAGACGCAGCAGCTGATCGGGTGCACCCGAGGCGCCCAGCGCCTCCAGAAGCTCGTTAATACCCTCAACAGAGTCCTCAGACAGGGAGCTCGGCGCCAGGTACGCGCCGTCCGAACCCTTCAGAACGCCCAGAACCAGAACGTCAGCTTCGAGCGCTTCAAGGTCGGTGCTGTGAATAGACAGAGACAGAGACATCGTTACTCCTTTGCGTATGTCTTCTCAAAATAGTCAGGGCACATCCTCGCGCCCGAAAAACTCAACTGTAGGCCCTCGAAGAGTGAGGATGAATACCGCCGCGCAAAGCCGCGCGGACTACTGCTTCTACTCTACACGGATATGCAGGAGAGCGTGAGGTTCAGCTCTCACCCCGAACAGCCGACAGCACAGATAAACGCACAAGAAGCCGAGATGCAGCCTCTTAAGAACCTCGATGGGACGCCAAACAAGTTCACCTACTGCGAGAAAAGCCCGCACACTGTCGAGACAGTGCCGTAGTGGCATAAAATGAAAGACTACGGAAAGCGTCAGATAACAGAAGACGCCCCTTCGCCCCAACACCTCGGGTACCGGCAGAAAACACTAAGCCCACCCGAACGCGGCGCGAACCAGACAGAAGTGAGGAGGCGTAATGCTCAACCCCGAAGATCTCTACTTAGCCAACACCAAAATATTGGACGACCCCAGGATGCACGGGCTAACCCTCGTCATCGCCCTCTCCAGCCCGCAAGACGCAGGCTCCACCGCCGGCCAGCTCGGACAGGTGCTACTCAGCGAACTCAAAAACATTGAAATCGTCGAGTTCGACAGCGACCAGCTGCACAACTACCGTGCCCGCCGCCCCTACATTCGCTACGAAAAAGACCATTTCGAAACGCCGCAATACCCGCAGCTGAAGCTCTACGCCGTAGAAGACAGCCTCGACAAGCCGTTCCTGCTGCTCACCGGCGCCGAACCGGACCTGCAATGGCAGCGCTTCGAAAAGGCGGTGCTGACCATCGCCCAGCGGGTCAAGCCATCCCTGGTCGTGCTGGTCTCCGCATTCCCCATGCCGGTGCCGCACACCCGCCCCTTCCCGATTACCGCGCACGGTTCCCGCAAGGACCTGATTCACGGCATCTCCCCGTGGAAGCCCAGCGCGGACGTGCACGCGACCATCACCAACCTGTTGGAAGTGCTCTTCACCGAAAACGGAATCGACACCGTCGGCTTCGGCGTGAACATTCCCCAGTACATTTCGGAGGCGGACCTGCCGCAGGGCACCCTCACCGCCCTCGAACACGTGGGCATGGCGGCGCACCTCTCCCTACCCACCGAGAACCTGCGCGAAGCCGCACGCCACGTGCACAGCCAGATCAACGATCAGGTCAAGCAGAACCCCGAAATTGGTCGCATGATTACGACTATGGAAGAGAACTACGACGAGAACTTCCGCACCTCCGACATTGCGATTCCCCTCTCGCGACGCGACGCGCACAACGTGCCCAGCCGCGACGAGATTGGTGCACTCTTCGAACGGTTCCTCGACGAACAATAGATGCTCGCAGTAGGGGACGCTGCGGGGGAGTACGAGACATAGGGGAGCGGGAGGGTCAGAGCACCCGTCGGGAACCTGGATCATGGATACCGTCTGGCACGTCGGATACCGCCCGCCAGGTATTGCGTGACAGGTATTGCGTGACAGATTATGACGCGGCACCCCGCGCCGATGTGGACAAACCTCGGCGCATAAACGAACAATACGAATAAATCTGTGGAACCTTCGGATACATGAACCGAAGTATCCACAGATTTATTTGTTTAACTCCGAACCCGCGCAAACCATGCCACGGTGAAGGCATGAACGCAAACAATACCTCCAACGGCAATACCCCCAACAGCGACCACCTCCGCAGCGATTACTTCCACAACGACCACATCCACGGCGGCTACGACACGCCCCCGCCCATCCGCAACGAATACGACGTGCTCAGCTGCGCCCTCCACCAGCACGGCTACTGGCCCGACCACTCACTCATCATCCTCACCGCAACCGACAACACCCTCGGCCCCAGCCTGCGCGTCAACCTACCCGACGAACCCTGCACCCACAGTGAACGCGCCGACTTCCTGCACGAAACCTTCACCAAACTCCCCACCTGCCACAACGGTGAAACCCTCACCCGCTTCTACGCCATCATCATCGACGGCGACAACACCGTACGCCAACGTCAATTGCACCCCAACACCGCACAACTTGCCGCCATCGAAGAAATCCAACGGGACGTCGACACCCAAATCCCCATCAACGCATGGCTGCACCTGCTCCACGACCCGCGCATCGTCAGCGAACTACGCTGCGAAGACGTCATCTATGCAGGAGGTGCCAGCATCTGGGCGCTCAACCCCGAACAGCAAGCGCTCACCCTCCTCGCACCCATCGAAGAAATCCGCTACAGCGGCTACTACATCTGGCTCACCCGCCACGGCGACACCATCGCCGACACCGCCCACCACAACTACGCCCACAGCCCCTGGGACACCGACCCCACAACCAACCCCGAAACCCGCCACGACTGGGAAAACGCCGTAGAACTCTGGGACCACACCTACGCCACCCGCCACGACGAAGCCCGCAAAGGCGTCCGCACCATCTACCGCCAAGCCCAAATCGATCTGTGCTACTGGGACGCCGCCATCAACGCCGCCGCGCACCTGCTCAACACCCACCCGGTCGATCACGCAGGCAACCCCGCCACCGGTGATGCGCCCACCATTGGCGACGCACTCCGCGAACTCATCCCCGCTGAAGTCGCCGGGCACCTACGCGCCTCCATCGCACCGGCAGCACTCACCCCGATCACCGCCGAAATGCTCACCTACCTCGCCGGATACGGGCTCAACCACGCCCAAAAAGCGCTCGCCTACCTGCACTACTCCGCCCAATACACCTACCACGCCTTCGGCGGCGAATACCCCAGCACCAACCTCGCGCCGCTCGAACCACCCCACTACGGCACCCGCATCACCCGCAAAACCTACATCCCCGCCAGCTTCACCCACGCACTCAGCGCCACACCCGGCACCGAACAGAGCCACGTGCGCGCCGTGCCCGAAAAATGCGTGCAATGGCAAGACTGGATCCGCCGCACC
>ERZ772965.31-NODE-31-length-15647-cov-3.86756_pt1 | contig 15647 bp, 12 predicted proteins | sample MGYA00511678_ERZ772965 | MGnify/ENA primary metagenome ERZ772965 (study PRJEB29015, sample SAMEA2738082) | human gut metagenome | biome: human oral; feature: human-associated habitat; material: saliva | place: China | collected 2208 ... | reverse complement strand
AGGCCGTAGAGTTCCGCGGCGAGGTAGCGCAGCGCGGTCTGCCGGTTGACGGGCATGTATTCCACGCTGGGGTAGCTCCAGGAGGTGGGCGCGGCTTGCACCGTTTTTGCGCGGAATTTTCGGGGCTTCGTCACATTAGTTCCGTCTGCGCCCGTTCCTTCTGCGCTCGCGTTCCCCCAAGCATTCCCCCGGCATCCGCCGTCGATGACGCAGATTGCCTCGTCCACAGCGTTTTCGAGAATCTCGCGGAGGGGCTGAGATTCTTGGAGTAGCCCACCGCCCGCGGCACTCGCAGTGTTTGCACTGCCCGCGGCAGTTCCACCCTCTGCGAGCGGCCGCTCCCCTGCCTTCTCGAGCCCGCCACTGAATCCGTTACCGAACCCGGCGCTAAAACCGCCACCGAAACCGCCCAGAGCGATAGCGCTCATCTGCGGCGATCGCAGAATCAGCTCGCGGGCGTGCAGGGCGACGGCGCGGGCGCGATAGTCTTCAGGAATGAGCAGGGCGGGTAGCGAGTGCGCGCGGGTGTCCGGCGCATACGCGGTTGGGCTCTGCTCGGTGCGGGTCGGGTAGCCGTTAGGGTTTGTGGCGTAGCTGGCTGTGTGCTCGGCGGGATTGTTGGAGGGGTTCATGGCTCTAGGAGAGCATTGCGCCCGCCTCGATTTTTAAGAGAATGAACGTTCTGTGGATAACTCCTCGCGTACCCCGAAATATCCACGATGCACGCACCTCAAACGAACAAAACGCACGCATCCGACGCTTTTATGACAAACCACCTGTAGATTCCGGTGATGACCACACACTGCCCGTTCTGCCAGCGCATCCTCGATAATGGAAGAATGTACGTTCTGCTCAGTCCTGCCACCGGCGCGGGTATTACCGCCCAGACCGGCACCCCCGCGCACCCGGTCACCTCGGCTACTGCCGCGGGTGCGTCCCCGCGCGGTGCTCAGCCGGTGACCTCGTGGGGTGCTTTTCATTTTTCGGCGCCTACCGCTGAGCAATTGCAGGATCCGACCTTTATTCCGCGGATTACGCGCGCGGATCGGGTGAGTGCGGCGAATCTTCCTGCGTACGTGCGAGAGGTGGAGCGGCAGGCGGCAGATTCGGCGCAGGCGCGTTTTCCCCGCTGGATTTGGGCTGATACCCGCCACGTTGACCCGCTGCTTCTGCGCCGCGGGGTGCGGGTGCATCTGTGCCATGATTTGCGTCTGGTGCAGCGAATTTTGGTGACTGCCGCTACGCATCCGAGCGGTTTTGTGGAGTACAGCCCGGTGCTGGATCTTTCTGATGTGCGTGAGGCGGTGGAGCCTCAGGGGTATTTGCCGGTGGCGCGGCAGATTCAGGGTCAGGAGGAGCTGTTCGGCGCCGATTTTTTGAGTGCGCCCGCTACCAATACCACCCAGTCCCCCGCAGATTCCTCCCCCGATTTCCTTGAGGCGGCGCCTCATGAGCCTTTTGCCCCGCAGTTGGCGGCGGGCCCGGTGACTCTGTTGCCGGAGCATCCGGTGGTGCGTGTGCTGATGCGTGAGTGGCTGGCGCAGGCGCGCGCTATTAGCGCGTCGAGGCACCCGGAGCGGTTGCGTCTTTTGGCGGCGGCGGAGTCAGCCGGTGCGTTGGTGGCGGCTGAAATTGGCTATTACGGCATCCCGTTTAATGTGCAGGCGCATCATGAGCATCTGTGCGAGTTGTTGGGTCCGCGCCCGGTGCACGGGGAGCGTCCGCAGAAGATGCAGGAGTTGGCGGAGCAGATTCAGCGCATGCTGTTTATGCCGTCGTTGAACCCGGATTCGCCGCAGGATCTTTTGCGTGCTCTGCAGTCTGCGGGGGTTTCGGTGAAGTCTACGCGTTCGTGGGAGTTGAAGAGCTGGGCGGATGCGATTCCGGCTCAGAGGGAGAAGCGTTGGGCGCTGATTGACCCGATTCTGCGCTATAAGAAGCTGTACCGCATTTGGACTGCTAACGGCTGGACGTGGGCTGATGCCTGGGTTTCTGAGGGTGCGTTCCGCCCGCATCTTGAGGTGGGTGGCGCCGCGACCGGGCGCTGGGGCGCTTCCGGCGGTGGTGCGTTGCAGCTGCCTGCGGAGATTCGTCAGGCGGTGCAGGCGCCGGAGGGTCAGGTGCTGACGGTGACGGATGGCTCGCAGATTGAGCCGCGCATTTTGGCGGCGTTGAGCCGTGATGAGGCGCTCGCTTCGGCGGGTCGTGGCGCTGACCTGTATGCGGGTATTGCCGAGTTGGCGCGCCTGAAGGGTGTGGGTTTGACGGAGCGTTCCCACGCGAAGGTGGGCATGCTTGCGATTATGTATGGCGGCCGTAGCGGTGAGATTGGTGCCCTGTTGCCGCATGTGGCGGCGCTTTTTCCGCAGGCGATGGAGTTTACGGAGCGTGCGGCTCGTATTGGTGAGGCGGGCGGTCAGGTGACGACTTTTTTGGGGCGTACGTCCCCGCCGGTGGATGAGCGTTTCCGTGAGATTGTGGCTGATCGGTCTTCGCCGGCGGCTGAGTCGCGTGCGGTGTCAACTGCGCGTGCGCACGGGCGTATGACCCGCAATTTCATTGTGCAGGGTACGGCGGCTGAGTGGGCTCTATGTTGGATGGGCGCGGTGCGTTCTCGTCTGTTGTCGGAGCGGATTTTTGGTATGCCGATGCGCACCCGCATTGTGTATTTTTTGCACGATGAGCTTCTGCTGTGCGGTCCCGAGCTGGAGGCGGATCGCGTGGAGCGTATTGTGCGTGAGGGCGCTGCGGAGGCGGCGCGTCTGCTCTTCGGTCGGGTTCCGGTTGATTTTCCGGTGTCGGTGGCGCGGGTGCGCAACTACGCGGATGGCAAATAATCGGCGGTAAGTAAACGGCACATCAGCGACACATAACCGTGCACTAGTGAAAATAGGGGCGGCGGGTAGCTTCGTTCAAGCTACCTGCCGCCCCTATCTACGCTCTATTCTGTGCCCTATATCCGCTGGTCAGGCACTTATCCAGCCGGTTTTTATTCCTCGTAGTTATTCCCCGTAGCCGGGTGCCGGGCGCATCTTTTTCGTATCCCAGGGCACGGTCCAGCCGAGCGAGTCGAAGATCCGGTCCAGCAGAATCGCGGTGAATCCCCACACAGTGAATTCTTCGCCGCCGGGCATGCGCACCTCGAATGCGGGGGTGCGGTGTGAGGTGCGGCCGCGTTTGACGTAGGCGGTGTGTCGGTTGGCGGGGTTGAGCAGGTCGCGCACGGGCACGCGGGCGATGAGCGCGGACTCGTTGTGGTCGACGACTTCGACGGGCACGGGGCTGTTCCACCAGCCGATGACGGGGGGTAACCATGAAGTTGCTGATGGGTAGCGGCAGGGTGCGTAGCTGGCCGAGGATCTGCACGCCGGCGGGGTCGAGCCCGGTTTCTTCAACCGCCTCGCGCAGGGCGGCGATGTGGGCGACAGGTTCGCCGGTGGTTTCGGCGAGCGCGTAGTCTTCGGGGTCGATTTTGCCGCCGGGGAAGGCGGGCTGACCGGCGTGTGAGCGCAGGGTTGCGGCACGCACGAGGAGCAGTACGTCCAGGTCGGCGCTGACGTTTTCGGGGCAGCCTTCAAATTCGCCGGTGGAGGGCGAGTTGTCGAGTACGCCGAAGAGAATTAGCACGGCGGCTTCTTTGCTCAGGGGGCTGGCGGGTGCGCTGCGTAGCAGGGCTTGGACGTCGAATTCCACGCCGCCTGTTGCGAGAGCCGCCAGTGCCGGCTGGGCGGGGTGCTGCGCGTCCTGCCCCGCCTGTTCGGGCTGTACCGCCTGTTCGGGCTGTGCCGACTGCTCGGGTGCGCTCATCTGTGTACCTCTCTTCTGTGCGGCTACATTCCGGTTTGGTTCGGGCACCGTTAGGCGCTGAGCGGGTAGCCTTCTGCCATGAGTTCGCGGCGGGTTGCGCCCTGCAGGAATCGCAGGTGCAGGTCTTCTCGGCCGGGTGCCATTTCGTATTTCATGAGTTTACGTGCTGCTTGTTCGTTCGTCTCCCCGGCTCCATAGGACGGGCAGAGGTCGGCGACGGGGCATACGCCGCAGGCGGGCTTTTTGGCGTGGCAGATGCGGCGGCCGTGGTAGACCATGCGGTGTGAGAAGAGCGTCCAGTCTTTGCGTTCGATGAGTTCGGCGACGTCTTTTTCGACTGCTTCGGGAGCGTCTGCGGTGGTGAATCCCATGCGGCGTGCGAGGCGGCCGAAGTGGGTGTCTACGGTCAGTCCGGGCACGTCGAAGGCGTTTCCGAGGACCACGTTCGCGGTTTTGCGGCCGACTCCGGCGAGTTCTACGAGCTCTTCGAGGGTTGAGGGAACCTGCCCGTTGTGGCGTTCTACGAGCTGTTGGGAGAGCGTGACAATGGATCGCGCCTTGGCGCGGTAGAAGCCGAGGGACTGGATGTAGGGTTCGACCTCTTCGGTACGTACGGAGGCGAGCGCGGCGGCGTCCGGGTAGCGTGCGAAGAGTGCCCCGGTGACGGAGTTGACGCGCACGTCGGTGGTTTGTGCCGAGAGCACGGTGGCGATGAGCAGCTCGAAGGGGTTGTCGAAGTCGAGTTCTGCGACGGCGTAGGGGTAGGTTTCGCCGAGGATGCGGTTGATTTTGCGAGCACGGCGCACGGTGGCGAGGTGGCTTTCGGGTGCGCGGGCGTTGAGGCGGCGCGCGGCGGCTGCGGCTTTGAATTCGGGGACGAATCGGATCTGCAGGAGCGATTCGGTGTTCTCTGCCGCACTGTTCTGTGCGTCTGCTGCGGGTTCGGTGGCGTTCTCGGTCATAGCGCGAGGGTACCGGGCTTGGGTGTGTGGGCGGTAGCGAGGTTCACCGTACTTGGTGCGCTCCCCCTCATCATTTTCTGTATCTCATCTTTTTCTGTACCTCATCATTTTCTGTGTCTCATTTTTTTGGGGCAGTTCGCGCCGCCTAGCGCTCAGCGGGCATCCCCTGTGCCACACTGGTTTTATGTCAGATACGATTTTTGTACTTAATGGACCGAATTTGAACCTGCTCGGGCAGCGCCGCCCCGAGGTGTACGGCTACACCACTCTGCACGATATTGAGCGTATGGTGCGTGAGCGCACGGCGGCTCATGGTTTTGATGTTGAGTTTATGCAGTCGAATCATGAGGGGGCGCTGGTGGATGAGATTCAGCGTGCTCGTACTCGTGGTGCGGCGATTATTATCAACCCGGCGGCGTACACTCACACCTCGGTGGCGCTGCACGATGCGCTGGAGGCGGCTGAGCTTCCGGTGGTTGAGGTGCACCTGTCGAATGTGCATCGCCGTGAGGAATTCCGTCATCATTCGTTTGTGTCGCCGCAGGCTACTGCGGTGATTGCCGGTGCGGGTGCGTACGGCTATGTCATGGCGGTTGATTTCCTGGCGCAGCACCTCGCAGAATAGCAGCGCAGCATCTGGCGGAATAACAGTTCAGTACCTCGCTGATTACCCCAGCGCCCGCCTCCTGTCGTTAAATAGTTCAGGCTCCCGTTCCTTACTTGAGGGCGGGAGCCTGAACTATTTGTCGCTATCTGGCGGCTGGTTACTTGCGGCAGGAGCCGGTGGAGACTGCGGCGGTGTTGTCGCCGCCTTCAGCCAGTGCCTGCTTGAGGGTGCTTGCGGTGATGGCGTAGCCGGTCTGGCCGCTGGTTGCCTTACCGAAGATCACGCCGACCACGTTGCCGTTTTCGTCGAGGACGGGGCCGCCGGAGTTGCCGTGCTGCACGTCGGCTGCCAGCTGGTAGACCTGGCGCATGGCGTTGGCGCGGCCGGTGTCGGCGTCGATGGTCTGGGTGTTGCCGATGCCCTGCACGGTGGCGGGCAGTGCCTTGAACGGGCCGCCCTTGGGGTAGCCCATGAAGGTTACGAGGCTACCTGCGGCGGCGTTGGTGCCGATGTTCAGCGGTTCAAGCGGCAGCTTGGGAACGCTGATGAAGGCGATGTCCTGTTCGCTGTCCATGTAGACGACGGTGCCGGGCCAGGTGCGGCCGCGAGAGTCCTGTACGACCGGGGAGGTCACGCCGGCAACCACGTGGGCGTTGGTGACGACCAGGCCGTTATCTGCCACGAAGCCGGAGCCGGTGGAGGTGTAGCCGCACTGCTCTGCGGCGCCCAGAATCTCAACCACGGAGGCTGCCGCCCGATCCAGCGCCGCGGATTCTACGGTCTGGGTAGGGGCGCTGGTTTCGGGGGCGATGAGCTGGCTGACTTCCGGAATGGTTCCGAAGGCGAGCACGTCATTGCGTACCGTGTTGATGCGGTCCTTGACGACCTCGGGGGTGGCAGCGACCATCCATGAGAGGGTCTTGGAGTCGCTGAGCGCAGTGTTGAGCTGCGGGATGGGTACGGTGCGCATGGAGATGGTCAGCACGACCATGACCAGGGCACAGGCGGCGAGGTTCAGCACGCCACCGAAGAAGCGTTCAATGCCCTTGAGCGGGGTGATATCGGTGACGCGGCGGATGGTGCGTCCGGCAAGGAGGCCGAGCCACTGTCCGATGGTCAGGCAGATGATGAGCACGCCGACGGCGGTAATGAGGCTCCACTGGGATCCCACGGATGCCACGGCGAGGGGCACGAGCCAGGCTGCGGCGCAGACGCCCAGGCCGAGGCCGAGGAAGGTTCCGAGGGTGGTGAAGAATCCGCTGCGGACTCCGGCAAGGAAGTAGAGCAGCAGAATGATGGGGATAGCAATATCAAGCAGGTTGATGCCAGTCGTCACGACTAATTGCCTCCTTGGTGGGTAGAAGTGGTCACGGTGTGCCCATTGTGGTCGGTGCGAGCTGTGCCCGGTGAGCTATGCCCGGTGAGTGTGGTGGCGCGTTAACACCCGGTGGTGGGTGCGGCGGGCTTGTTTACCCGGGGTTTTGGGACCGGGTTTGAGCCTCGTCGCATCGTACCGTGTGTGGAGGCGGGAGCCTCCTTGTCATGAGGGCGTCAGCGTGCTTGGTACCGATAAAAGGACACACCTGAATGCCTGATATTAGGCGGTGAACCTGTGGAGAAGCTTTGAATTTACTCGAAAGAAATAACTTTTGTTGTAAAGCTCGCTGTATCGGAATGCATAAAGCGCTTTTTTAGGGTACGCTCATATCAGTTGAATATGTCACACTAGCTTGAGCCTTCTCACATTTCAGATGTTGAGATGCATGACACCGGTTCGGGCTCACTCACTGAACATTTACGAGTTTCGGCTCATCACCTCATATCTAGGAGAACTTTATGGATCTCGAGATCCTCCGTCGCACCCCTCTCTTTGCGAACCTCGACGACGCAGCTTTCGCTCTGCTGACCGATGACATTCAGGAGATTGACCTCTCCCGCAACGCCGTCCTCTTCTACGAGGGCGACCAGGACGACCAGCTCTTCGCTGTGCTCTCCGGTAAGGTCAAGCTGGGTCGCACCGCCGCTGACGGCCGCGAGAACATGGTGGCAATCATGGGTCCCGGTGACGTCTTCGGCGAGATGGCTCTCTTCGATCCTTCGCCCCGTTCGACCAACGCTGTGGCTGTCTCTGAGACTCGCCTGGCTGCCATCAAGCACGAGTCCTTCAAGCGGGCACAGCAGCTGGATCCCACGATCTCCGACCAGGTTATTAAGACTCTGGCTCGCCGCCTGCGCCACGCTAACGAGGCACTGGCTGACCTGGTCTTCTCCGATGTTCCCGGCCGCCTCGCTAAGGCACTGCTGGACCTGGCTGACCGCTTCGGCCGCCCCGCGACCGACGGCGTGCTCGTTGCTCACGAGCTGACTCAGGAAGAGCTGGCACAGCTGGTTGGCGCGTCCCGCGAAACCGTGAACAAGGCTCTTGCCGAGTTCGTTTCCCGCGGTTGGATCCGCCTGGAGGCACGCGCAGTTGTCATTCTGGACCTGCCCCGCCTGCGCCAGCGTTCCCGCTAAAGCCTCTTTGAGTGAGGGCATTCTAGGGAGCCCTCGCTGAAAGACACGCGACTTAAATAGATCAGGAGCCGTTTCCCTCTGCATGGGGAAACGGCTCCTGACGTCTTTAACGCTTCATCTCACGAGATCTTACGAGCGAGTGGATGCGGCAGCTCGTTAGAGCGCGCCCATCGCACCGGTGTACATGGAACCGGTTGTAGCCGGAACCACCTCGGTGAAGGAGAGCATGCACGCACCATTGTGGGTCACGAGCACGGGCTTCTTCACCTCAATCTTGCGGCGCTTGGACAGCCACGCCACGGAAGTCTGTGCCTTCGCCAAAGATTCGAGCATGCACATCACGCCGGGGGTGATGAGCTGGTCGAGGGTACGGCCCACCGTGTTGGGCTGGCCGATGCGGTCACCCAGTTCGCTGGTGTCCTTGGCTTCGAGCAGTTCACGCACGTTCAGCCAGTCACCCCACACGCCCTTACCGAGCAGCAGCTTCGGGTCCTGGCCCACGGGCAACGCCGTGGTGAAGTAGGCGATATCGTAGCGCTTGAGGAAGAAGTCTGGGGACTGCCAACGCGCGACCGGGCGCAGCAGGTCAGCGCGCACGCTCAAACCGCTGGAGGTCAAGAAGTCAGAGAAGCTCTTGTCCTGAGCCGCGACTGCCTCGCGCCACGCCATGAACTCAGGCGTGCTGGAGTGCTCCACGACGTCCTGTTCGTCCTCGCCGGCAAGCAGAATGCCGGTCTCTTCGAAGGATTCACGCACGGCAGCCATGACGCTGCGGCGTGCCTGCGCAATATCGGAGAAGTGGAATTGATCCTGCCAGTAGTCAGCACCGGGGCCAACCCAGGAGGCGGACTCATCATCACCGGGAAGAGCCGTGCCGCCGGGGAACGCCACCACGCCCAGCGGAGAGGTGCCCGGGCGGTAGGTCAGAATCGTTTCGAGGCCGTTGTCGCCATCGCGCACAAAAATAACGGATGCCGCCTGGCGCATCGTGCAGCCGGTCGCTCCTTCGTTGCCACCTTCGCGCCAGCTTTCGGCGGCGGTGCGCATGAACTCAGGGACCGCGTAGAGACGCTGAATGCAGGAGGTTCGCGGGTTAGCCGCGGACTGGCGGCCGGTGAACATACGGGGGCGCTCCACGCCCTCAGCCGGGGTGGGAGTGCCGAAGCGGCGTTCCTGTACCGGCAGGGGTAGAGTCTTGATGTTTTGGGCGGTGCCGTTGTCCCGTGCGGATTCGGTGCGTGCAGTCGTATCAGGTGCGTCCTGCGCTGCCCGCTGAGCTTGGGCAGCACGAATAGCAGACAGCGGCAGAGCGCCGGTGTACAGCTTAGACATACTCAACGATGATCTCGACCTCTACGGGCGAATCCAGGGGAAGAACGGGAACACCCACGGCGGAGCGGGCGTGCTGGCCTGCCTCGCCGAAGATTTCGCCGAGCAGTTCGGAGGCGCCGTTAATGACGGCGGGCTGGGCGGTGAAGTTCACCTCGGATGCCACAAAGCCAACAACCTTCACGACGCGCTGCACGCGGTCCAGGTCGCCAATAACGGACTTGACTGCTGCCAGGGCGTTGAGCAGGCAGATACCCGCGTACTTCTTAGCGTCCTCGGGGGTCACGAAGCCTTCAGCGCCGGAGTCGGACACCTTACCGGTTTCGGGCAGTGCACCGTCAACGAAGGGCAGCTGACCGGAGGTGTACACGTAGGAGCCGGAGGTTACCGCGGGAACATAAGCGGCAACGGGGGCGGGTGCTACGGGCAGTTCGTAACCGAGTTCGCGGATACGTGCTTCAATACGGGATTCAGTCATGATTACTCCAGAAGGATGGCGGGTGCGGGCACCCAAACGGTGATAGGGGAAATGCCGTAAACCTAAACGCTACTGATATTCAAGCAGCTGTTAAACGGCTAACCGGCGGCCTGCCTCATCTATTCCCGCCCTCCCCTATACGTAGGGGAAAGTGGGTATGAGGTGACCGCCGGGTGCGCTACTCTTAGTCAGCCTTCTCGCGCTTAAAGTAGGCGATGGGGTTGCCCTGAGTCGGAGCGACCATGTTCGACGCGGGGGTTGCGCCGGCAGGTGCGGATGCGCCGGGGAGAACAGTTACGAGCTCCCAGCCGTCTTCACCCCAGTTGTCGAGGATTGCCTTGGTCGTGTGGATCATCAGCGGTACAGTTGCGTATTCCCATTTCTTCATACCCTCTAGACTAGCTTTCAGGGTCGAATAAGTAAAAGGGATTTACTATGGTTTCGGTCAATGTCCGGCGCTTTTGGGGGCTTTATTCTCAGGGCTGAGGCCCCCACCTCCCTGTGGGGTGGCGAGACGGGCCTTCTCTCACAGCTTCATGGGATAAACTGAATGAATGGCTTCATCTAAGAAAACCCGTGCGCGTCGCCGCCCGGGAGATTTTTTGCAGTTCCTCGCGTTCAGCGTGATTGCCGGTTTCCTCGCGGCAATTATTGTCGTACCCCCTGCCGTGAGCTTGGGTATGGTCACGAACGCGTCGATGTCATGGTTCCAGGACCTTCCTGACGACATTGCCGATGGCATCTCTTCCCGTCCTTCTACTATTTACGCTGCTGACGGTAAGACCGAAATTGCGACCTTCTTCGAAGAGAACCGTGAGCCGGTCAAGCTGGATCAGATTTCTCAGCATATGAAGGACGCTATCGTCTCGGTTGAGGACCGTGATTTCTACAATCACGGTGCTGTCTCCGCTATCGGTATCGGTCGTGCGTTCCTGAACAACATCATTAACTCCAACAGCGGCCGCCGTCAGGGTGCATCCACCCTGACCCAGCAGTACGTTAACAACCTCATTGTTGATGCCGCTGTGGCTCGTGGTGAGGACGCAACCGCAACCCTGAACGGTAACAAGACCTACGCTGCAAAGATTCGCGAAATGAAGCTTGCGATCTCTATGGAGCAGAACAAGTCCAAGGACGAAATCCTCGAAGGCTACCTGAACATCGTGAACCTCGGCGGTTCTAACTACGGTGTTGAGGCTGCTGCACAGTACTATTGGGGTATTTCCGCTAAGGACCTGAACGTGGCGCAGTCCGCGCTTCTTGCCGGTCTGGTGCAGGCACCGAACGTGTACGACCCGACCGTGAACCCCGAGCTGGCTCGTGAACGCCGCGACATCGTTCTGGGCACCATGCTGCGTGATGGCAAGATTACCGACAAGGAATACAGCGACGCTATCGCCAGCGACATTAAGCTCAACGTCCACACCAAGTCCCAGGGTTGCTCCCTGGCAGGCGATAAGGCGTTCTTCTGCCGCTACGTAGTCAACTACCTGCTGCAGGATGAGTCCCTCGGCGCAACCGCTGAGCTGCGTAACACCGCCATCAAGCGTGGCGGCCTGAAGGTAATCACCACCCTGAACCCCGAGGCTCAGACCGCGGCAAAGCAGGCAGTTGACTCCACCCAGCCGGCAGCAACCAACTGGAACGACGTGAACTCCGCGCTGACCAGTGTTGAGCCCGGCACCGGCCGCGTCATCGCGATGGCACAGAACACCGAGCTCGGTAGCCCCGCAGACGCAAACGACCACTCCAAGACCGAGTACAACTACAACGTTGATAGCGCCTACGGTGGTACCCGCGGCTTCCAGCCCGGTTCGACGTTCAAGCCGATTATTCTGGCGCAGTGGCTCATCAGCGGCCGCGGCGCTAACGCTACCGTGAACGGTACCCAGCTGTTCTGGCCCACCAGCTTCGGCTGGAACGCCAAGTGCTACGAGGGCGGTAAGTACTACTACACCGGTCAGCCGAACGGCTGGTCCTACAAGAACGCAGTCAACGGCGGTCTGACCTACGGTACCGCTGCGTATGGTATTCGCCAGTCCTTGAACTCGTACCTGTACGGCATGCTCTCCCAGATTGACCTGTGCGATGTGCACGACCTGTCGATCAAGATGCACGCTCTGGACGGTACCGGCGAACCGCTGCACAGCATCCCCGATTTGGGTACCAACATTGGTGGTACCAAGTACGGTATCTCCCCGCTGACCAGCGCATCCATGTACGCTATCTTCGCTTCCGAGGGTAAGTACTGTACCCCGCGCCCGATTGAGAAGATCACCAAGAACAATGGTGAGACCATGAAGGAATACCAGAACCAGTGCGAGCAGGTTATGGATCCGGACATCGCAAACGGTGTCAGCTGGGTTCTGAAGGGCGTTATCCAGCCCGGCGGTTCCGCTTCTCAGCGTGGTATTGGTCTGCCGAACGGTTCGGCTGCGAAGACCGGTACGAACGATAACTCCTCCCAGACCTGGCAGGTTGGCTACACTCGTGGCCTGTCCACCGCGTCTTGGGTTGGTTCGAACAACCTCGGCTTCCGCTCCCTGAACGGTGTGGGTATTAACGGTCGAGTCCTCGAGTACGTCGATGGTGCAACCTACGCAGGTGCACAGTGGCAGTCGTTCATGAAGACCATCGCACCGAAGTACAACACGAAGGACTTCACCACCCCCAGCGATAAGATTCTGTCGTACAGCTAGAATCACAGCTCATCAGCTGAAGTCTGAAAGGCGATTGATGATGTGTGAAAACGCAGTCAACGCCCGCGTCCCCGTGGCGGTCCCCGGCGCACGCGGCTCCTCCCCTCTCCTGAAGAAGGTAGCGGGGGCGGTAGCCGCCACTGCAGCCTTGGGGGCCGCCACGGCGGCGTATGGGCACTTTATTGAGCTGAATAATTTTCAGCTTCGCACCGAGTCCCTGCCAGTGTTGCCCGCCGGTAGCCCTGACTTCAGGATTCTGCATATTTCGGATATGCACATGATTCCGGGCCAGCAGAAGAAGATTGACTTCATGCACTCGCTGGCTGCTCTGGAACCGGATTTGGTGATGAACACGGGCGATAACCTCTCCCACGTGGACGGTATGGGTCCGCTGTTGGAGGCGCTCGACCCGCTCATGGACTTCCCCGGCGTGTTTGTGCCCGGCTCCAATTGCTATTTCGCGCCAGTTTTTAAGAACCCGGCACGCTACCTGTGGCAGCCGCGCACCCCGCAGATGATTGAGGAAGGCTCGCGCGTAGCCCTGCCCATTGAACGGATGCACGACGCCTTCGAGTCGCGCGGCTGGACGGGCCTGATTAACCGCTACGACACGCTGAACCTCAAGGGTCTGCGCTTGGAGTTTTCCGGTGTGGATGACCCGCACCTGCGCTACGATGAGCACCCCGGATTTGCCCCCGGTGCCTTCGACGAGGGCGAGGAGCCGAGCATCCGTATCGGCGTGGCGCACGCCCCCTACATGCGTACCCTGCACCGCTTCGTGCAGGACGGTGCGCAGGCTATTTTTGCCGGTCATACGCACGGCGGTCAGGTCTGCCTGCCCGGCGGTCACGCGCTGGTCAGCAACTGCGATTTGCCGCCTTCGCGTGCGAAGGGTGTCAGTGAGCAGTCCGGTATTCCGGTTCAGGTTTCTGCCGGTTTGGGTACCTCTCGTTTTGCGCCGGTGCGTCTGTTCTGCCCGCCGGAAGCGATCCTGGTGACTCTCACGGCTCGTGATAAGGAGCAGGGCGCCTCCGCTACCTCGGCGGGTGGTCGTCTCTAATGTCTGAGGCTTCTACAGCGAGCACGACTAAGCGCCGCCGTAACCCTTTCCTGGAGACGGCGAGCGAACCGACCCCCGACCCGATCGACTACGCGCACGGTCAACGTGCACCGCGTACCCTCGCCGCGTATGCGCGTCCGATTCGTGTGCGCTGGGGCGTGGGTCTGCTCGTGGCTTTCGGTGCCGGTGCCCTTGAGATTGCTATTCCGCAGATGTTGCAGATTATTGTGGATCATCTCTCGCAGAGCACCACCGAACGCGCTATCTGGATTGCCGGTGGCCTGGTGCTTCTGCTGGGTATTGCGCACGCCTCCTTCATGTACTGGAGGCGCTGGCTGATTGTGGATCCGACCTCCACGATTGAGCTGTCCATGCGCATGAACTTCTTTGACCGCCTGCTCAGCGCCCCGCTTTCTCTGCTGGATCGCTGGCCCTCCGGTCAGTTGTTGACCCGTTCCATGAGCGATTTGGGTACGATTCGCCGTTGGCTGTCCTTCGGTATTGTGCAGCTGCTGACCATTGCGGTGATGTTCCTGGTCGGTGGCTTCTTCATGCTGCGTTCTTCGCCGTCCCTAGCGCTGGTGTTCGTGGTGACCGTGCCGATTCTGGTGCTGTCGCTGGTGAACTTCACCCGCAAGTACTACCGCGCCTCGCATGAGATTCAGCAGATGACGGGCGATCTGTCCACCCGCATTGAGGAGTCGGTGCGCGGCATCCGCGTGATTAAGGCGCTGGGCCGCTCCCCCGAGCAGATTCAGGAATATTCCGAGTCGGTGGACGCCCTGCAGGTGCGCGAGTACGGCAGGTCGATGCTGGTGGCTCGTGTTGCCCTGTATCAGGGCCTGATTGTGGGTGTCTCCACGGCGGTGGCGCTGGCTGTGGGCGCTTCGCAGGTTGCGGCGGGCACCTTGAGTCTGGGCGCGATGACCGCCTACTTTGCGATACAGACGACCGTGCTCAGCCACGTGACGCGCTCGACCGCGCTGATGTCTGCCTATTTGAGCTATAAGGTGGCGTTGGAACGTCACGACGAGGTCATGGACGAGCCCGGCTTTGAGGCTGTGCCACTGGTTCGTGGCTCCGCGGCTATGTCTGGGCCCGAGCATCCGCAGGGTGCTTCTGATTCGTCAACAGTAGCTGGAGTGTCTGCCGAGGGCGGCTCCGGGAAGGAAACTATGCAGTACCCCAGCGGTGGCGCAGTATCTGTCACTTTCGATCACGTTCAGTTCAGCTACGATGCAGCCGAAGCACCTGCTCCGGCAGAGGCTGCCGGCGCAGGCTCTGAGGTGAAGGCGCCCAAGGTTTCCGTGCTGAAGGACGTAAACTTCAAGGTCTTCCCGGGCGAGATTCTGGCGCTGGTGGGCGCAACCGGTAGCGGTAAGTCGACCGTGCTGTCGTTGGTTCCGCGTTTCTACGAGCCGACCTCCGGTTCCCTGCGTTTTGGCACCCGAGATGCCGCAGACATGTCTATTGAGGAGGTGCGCGCCCAGACCGCGTTCGTCTTTGAGGAGGCGGTGCTCTTCTCCGGCACGGTCCGTGAGAACGTGCTAATGGGCGTTGCTGAGCAGTACGAGCGCGGCACCGAGGATGAGGACTACCCCGCCGCAGAAGAGCTGGAGGCGACCCTCCAGACGGCGCTGCAGCTGGCTGCCTGCGATTTCGTGGCGGAGCTTCCGCAGGGTCTGGATACTGTCATTGGTGAGGAGGGCATGAGCCTTTCGGGTGGTCAGCGTCAGCGTCTGTCCTTAGCGCGCGCCCTGGCGAAGCGCCCCTCCGTGCTGCTGCTCGATGACCCGTTCTCCGCTCTGGATGTGAACACCGAGGAACGTATTATTACGGGCCTGCGTGAGGGCCTGGACGGTCTGGGCGGCGCTACGACCCTGCTGACGGCGCACCGCCCCTCCACCGTCGCGTTGGCGGACCGCGTGCTGCTGATGGTTGATGGTGCCGTGGTCGCTGAGGGCACTCACGCTGAGCTGACGGACTCTTCGGATCAGTACCGCCTGCTGATGACGATGGAGGAGGGCTAATGGCCCATCATGGTCCGGCAGAGCGGCGGGAGGAGTTGAGCCCGCAGGAGCGCGCGGAGACTCGTGAACGTTCGATGGCTCTGCTGCGCCAGATGTTGCGCCCGCACCGTGGGGCGTTGGCTCTGTCGATTATTTCGGTGCTTTTGGTGTCGGGTTCCTCG
>ERZ772965.30-NODE-30-length-15935-cov-4.42809_pt1 | contig 15935 bp, 9 predicted proteins | sample MGYA00511678_ERZ772965 | MGnify/ENA primary metagenome ERZ772965 (study PRJEB29015, sample SAMEA2738082) | human gut metagenome | biome: human oral; feature: human-associated habitat; material: saliva | place: China | collected 2208 ... | reverse complement strand
CCTCAGAAGCGTACTCGCCGTTCGCGCAAGTCTTCGGCTACTCAAGCAGAATCTACAGCTCCTGCAGAAGCTTAATCGCTTTTTTGTAGAGCTTCGAAGAAGGGAGGCGGAATGAGAAGGGGCCTTGTTATGAGGTGTCCCGGATGATGTAGAACCTCCATTCTTTCAAATACTAAGGTCCTACCCCACGGATGTGTTGGGGTAGGGCTTTTTGTTTATCCAGAGGCAAGGGTTTGTATAACTTAGGAGGGAGACCTCCTCCCTCTCGCTCCTTAGGTGCCTACCAGACACTCCCCTTGAGACCAATAGCACCCCAGTTTCGTTCCTCCCTTTGCTCCTTTCTATGTCGCCAACTCCTAGCCGCGAATGGTGGCTCCTACATACTAATCGCCCCTCTCTATTCGTTTTGGTAGTATGTACGAGAAAGGATTAGGGCGTAGAGCGACCTCGTTGTGGCTTCTCAAAGGGGCGTTTTTGTTGCTATTAGGGGTAAGGGCATTACCGCTGATGGGGCAATACGACGCCGTTTTTTCTCAGTACGATAGGGCGGCTACCTTCTATAATCCTGCCGCCGCCGGCGGGCAAGAGGAGTTGGATATAACCGCCATATACCATCAGCAATGGGTAGGTATCCCGGGAGCTCCTGCCAATATCTCCCTTCTTGCCAATACACAGGTCGATTTCTTAGAGCGAAAGCATGGTGTGGGAGTTGCCTTTCTTACGCAGAAGAAAGGGCTTTTTGTCAATACCGACTTAGCCGGTCAGTATACCTTCTTTCTGCCCTTGTTTAAGGGGCAATTGGGCATAGGGCTGCAAGCTGCTTTGTTCAATAGTGCCTTTGATGGTACGAAGCTTTTTCTGCCCGATGGTGAGGGCATTACCCCTAATGACCCTGCTTTACCCCTTACGCGAGTGTCCGGTAAGTCGTTTGATTCTGCGGTGGGGCTTTCGTGGCGCAATAAGCGCATGTATATAGGCGTGGCCTCGCATCACCTTTTGGCTCCACGTGTTCGCCTCAGTAATAATTACTCTCTTGAGCTAAAGAGAAATTACACCTTTCACTCGTCTTATAAGTTCTCTTCGGAGACTCCTTTGCTTACTTGGACGCCCTCTCTCTTGGTGCTTACGGACCTTAAGGCATGGCGCATTGATGCCAACTTGCAGCTGGAGTATGCCGAGCGTTTCAGGGCAGGGGTAATGTTCCGGCCGATGAATGCCGCAGGCTTTTCCCTCGGGATGAAGTTTGGGAGTGTAGCGGTAGGGTATGCCTTTGAGATGCCTATCAATCAAATGGCTAAGGGGAATTGGGGTAGCCACGAGCTGGCGGTCTCTTACCTCCTCCCCCTTAAGAAAAACAAAAACAAAGAGGTGCGCTACAAGAGCGTGCGTCTACTCTAGAGACCGGCTAGCCAACTTTGTACGATACTTGCACCGTGGGGCGATAGGTAGCTCTCGGGGTGGAATTGTACCCCAAATAGGGGGAGTGTTTTGTGACGGAATGCCATGATAGCCCCATCGCTTAGTGCCGTTGCCGTAATCTCTAATACGTTGGGGAAAGGCTCTTCTGCCACGCACCACGAGTGATAACGCCCTACCGAGCTATCGGAGGGGAGCTGCTCGAGGAGGGTACGCCCCTCTACCCCTTTTATCGTTAGTCTTTCTGCATGCCCATGTAGCGGATGGGGCATTTGCAATAGTTGCCCACCAAAGTGTAGGGCAAGAGCTTGATGCCCGAGACAAACCCCCAAAAGAGAGTGTGTATGCACAGTGCGAGCAATGAGGGGCATCAGCCCTTTCACCTCTTCAGGATGCCCCGGCCCCGGGGAAAGCAGTATCCCTCGGTAGTTCTCTAGGGGAAGGGTGGGGCAATGCTCTGTCGCCACAACATCGAAGGTGCAATTAGGGCATTTCCTAAGGATTTCTACGAGATTGTAGACAAACGAATCGTGGCTATCTGCCACCAATAGATGCACTTTGTTCATTCCGACCACGAAGGTACTACGGATTCTCTATACAGGGAGCGTTCTCTGCAAAAAGAGGGGATCCTCTCTCTAATACGATGCCTTTTCCTTTGAGGGGGAAGCTATCTCTTCCTCCCTCCCATAGGCTCTCTTTGCATACGAACGAAAAGCCCCCGTCTCTTGTAAGAGGCGAGGGCGGTAAGAGATGAAAAATAGTTGTATTCCGCTATAAGGGGCGGTGTTACTTCGTCGTAATGTAGACAACTCCTTCTAATCCGAGGGCTTTGAGGTTGTACTTTTTCCCTCCGATGGTTACTTCCGTTTGAGATTTGTCTACGCGCATTTCTGCGATCTTCTCGCTAGGCAGGTTGCTTACGTCACTTACTACCTTGCCGTCTAGTACATAGAGGGCTTTAGGCGCAGTTGGGCTACCCGTTGTGGAGGACTTGCTATTATCCGCGCTTAGCTTGAAGTGGATGGGGAGGGTAAAGGAGACACGTACGACTTTTCCTTTGAGCTTCCCGGGTGTCCACTTGGGCATCTTGCCCACTACACGTAGGGCTTCGGCGTCGAGCAGAGGGTCTACACTTTGCATGATGGTGGGGCTGCTTACGCTGCCATCTTTTTCCACAATGAAGTGTACAAGCACTCTGCCTTCGATACTCTTTGCTTCCGCCTCTTTGGGATAGCGTACCTCCTCGGCAAGCCAGAGGAAGAGATTGTCATTCCCTCCGGGGAATTGGGGGAGTACCTCGCACGTTTCGTAGATGGGGTCTTCATCCCCTATGTTTTGTAGGAGGGGGAGACGCTCCGCAACCGGGCGAGCCAGTAGGTAATTACCGCCTAAGAGAGTAAGAGTAGCCATGGGTAGGGCGAGCCATAGGCGTTGGATAGCTCGCTTGGGTGAGTTTTTCTTGTTCATCATTTTGATCCTTTCTTTTAAGTTGTTAGAGCCATTGTAGGGGTTGTATAGAGGGCTTACAGAGCTGTCTGTAGCGCATCTTAGGAGTTGGTATTGATAGGGTTTGCCCTCAATGCCTTGGGCTAGCACGGCATCGTCGGCTAGGTGCTCAAGGTTTAGGCTGAGGTCTCTACGCAGTAGCCACATGGCGGGGTTCCACCACGAGAGGATAAGGGATACCTCTGCGAGTAGGAGGTCTATGTCGTGTCGCTGCCGGGTGTGCTCCTCTTCGTGTGTGTAGACCATAGTCCACTCACCCTCCTCTAGCATCTTTTGGGAGATGTATATCTCTCCGAAGGCACTAAACGCGGTATACCCTTGGGGGAGAAGCTGTATTTTCCGTCCATTGGGGAGAAGATAGGGAGTGCATTGCCGCTTGAGTTTGACTAGAGCTCGCAGGGCGACCAAGAGGCGAATCCCTCGAGCGAGTGCTCCTATCCCCCAAATGCAGCTCAAAGCTAGGGGGAGCCACCCCCAAATAGAGGGCGAGACCTCTTCCGTCATGGGCGATAACTCTAGGGGGAATGGGGCGAGTGCTACTCCCCCTTGGGAGGGTGAGAAGAGTATTGACCAGTCGATATAGGGAACTACAATGCCAACGAGCGGTATCACCCACGCCGAGACGAGGATGATAAGGTAAAAGGCACGAGTTGCCTTATGCCACGTAAGGGGGAGGAAGAGCCATCGCCCGAGCAAGGCTCCGAGGGCGAGGGATGCTCCGCTGATGAGTAGGTAGTAGAGTAGTACTTCCATGGGGTAAGGGTGGCTAAGAGGTGAGGTTACTTCTTCTGCTCAATCAAGTCTATTATCTCTTTGAGATCCTGGGGCGAGATACTCTCTTTGCGTGCAAAAAACTGCACTACTTGCCTGTAATCTCCTCCAAAGAAGTTTCGTACGATGTGCTGGAGAGAGGAGGCGGAGTATTGCTCTTGGGTTACTTCGATCCTGTACAGCATGGTCTTTCCGCTTTTTTCGGGCTGGATGTATTCTTTGGTGTGCAGGTTCTTTACAATGCTTGCCAGGGTGGTGTAGGGGGGCTTGGGTTCGGGCATCTTGTCTAATATCTGCCGTATGGCTGCTCCATCCCCTAGCTCCCAAATAATCTGCATAACACTCTCTTCTTGAGGGGTTAATGGGGTGAGTTTTGTCTTGTTCATAGCTCTTTGTATTGCTTATCGAGTGCAATTTACGAACTTTTCGTAGATAATCAACGATTTTTTCGTAGATATTTTTCTCTTTCCGATTTGGCTGAGGATAAAAAGAGCACTCTTGAGGGCTGTTCCTCAAGAGGTGGGAGGGGTCAAGGGGATTCGGGTATACCTCTCTCAGCTTGTTTTTGGTGCTGTTTTCGCTCTCTAGGGAGCAGCGTGTGGGTCGTTGGCTAAAATCGTGAAGAAAACTATCCTAGAAATATTTTTATTTCAGCTGGTTTTTCCCTCACATTTTGGGCAAGAAATATTTTATTTTCACCCAAGAGGGGAAATGCTTTTCACCCAGCATTTTTTCTCCGTTGTACGCACTCTGGTTTTTGCAAAACGTACGTGTATGCCATTCTATTTGGCTTTCTCTCAAGGGTTGTTGGTATCTTTGCACAATTGATAATACAAACTTCAAGTAATAGAGTCGCAATACGGCGACAATACATAGGATAAAAGTAGTCTTAGCCGAGGAGAAGCTAACCGCTAAATGGCTTGCCGAACAGATAGGAAAGTCAGAAAATACGATGTCTAAATGCGGGTCGAATGAGATACAACCCTCGCTAGAAACTCTGTTTGAGATAGCACACGTGCCAGAGGTCGAAGTATACCTTTTGCTTTTTTTACAAACGACTAAACGGATGAATAAGAATCAACTTGCAAACAAGATATGGGCATCAGCAAACAAGATGCGCTCAAAGATAGAAGCTAATGAGTATAAGGATTATATTCTTGGCTTCATCTTTTATAAGTTCCTCTCGGAGCAAGAAGTCAAGTTTTTTCTTGAAAAGGGGCTAGAGAAGGGCGACTTTGCTACAGAACTCACCGAGGAAGAAACCGAAACCGTTGAATTAGCTCACAACAATTTAGGCTACTTTATTCCCTATGAGCATCTCTACTCTACTTGGTTAGAGGCTAAGCACGATTTCTCCATAGCCAATGTACGAGATGCGCTCTCTGCTTTCAATCGTCTCATCATTCCTATACCAGAGAAAGACACTAAGGATGCCAAAGAGCAAGTTGAGAAAACCCGCAAAGTATTTGTAGACATTTTTGAAACCTTGCATAGTGGTCTAAAGAACTTGGGCGGTACTGAGGGCGAACAGACAAGAGCTGTGCGCAATCTGCTCGAGCTGATTAAGGATATTCCGATGAATGGCAAGCAGGACTATGACGTATTGGGATTCATCTACGAATACCTTATCAGCAAGTTTGCTGCCAATGCCGGCAAGAAGGCGGGCGAATTCTACACACCACACGAGGTCTCCGTGCTGATGGCTGAAATCATTGCCTACCACCTCCGAGAAAAAGAGCAAATTGACATCTACGACCCCACGAGTGGTTCTGGTTCTCTTCTTATCAATATTGGACGCTCGGTCGTGAAGCACCTTGGGGAGAATTATGAGGTGAGATACTTTGCGCAGGAGCTGAAAAGGAACACATTCAACCTCACGCGCATGAATCTCGTGATGCGTGGTATCACGCCCCACAACATCGTCGTGCGCAATGGCGATACCCTAGAGATGGATTGGCCCTATTTTGAGGATGGAGACCCGGAGGGGACGTATAGACATCTTCTCGTAGATGCCGTGGTGAGCAATCCTCCTTATTCACAGAGCTGGACGCCTCCTCGCCAAGGAAGGACGGGTATACAGATTAAGATTGACCCTCGATTTGAGTATGGTATTGCCCCCAAGAGTAAGGCTGACTATGCCTTCCTCCTGCACGACCTCTATCACCTCAAGAGTGATGGCGTTATGGCGATTGTCCTGCCGCATGGGGTCCTCTTCCGTGGCGAATCGGGCGATGGGTCGGAAGGCTCTATCCGTCAGCAACTCATCGAAAACAATCATATAGATACCATTATCGGGCTGCCTGCCGACATCTTCTTCGGCACGGGTATCCCTACGATTGTTATCATTTTGCGCAAAGACCGCAGGGAGAACGATGTGCTCTTCATCGATGCTTCTCGTGGCTTTGCCAAAGAGGGGAAGAAGAACAAACTCCGTGCCTCAGATATTCGTCGCATCGTCGATACGCATATCCGGCGCTGTAGCATCGATCGCTTCTCTCGTGTGGTGTCGAAAGAGGAAATCCGCCAGAATGGCTATAACCTCAATATACCCCGCTATATCAATGCTTCGGAGGATCCGGAGTCGTGGGATATGTACTCCATCATGTTTGGGGGGGTGCCTCGCAAAGAGCTTCTCCGCTTTGCCCCCTACTTCGAGGCTTTCCCCGGGCTAGAGGCTATGCTCTTTGCTCAGAATAGCGCCCCCTATACTCAGCTACAGGTCGTAGACTTGGACGAAGCCATCGGCACACATCCTGCGGTACTGGGCTTTAGACAAAGATACGAGGCTGCCTTTAGCGAGTTCCATCGCTTCCTCAAGCAGCAGCTCATTGAGCAGATGGAGACGCTGAGCATTGCCAGGGAAGAGGAGCGTATCACGGCGCACATCTTCCAGAGCCTTGCCGATGTGCCCTTGGTGGATCGCTACGAGGCTTATCAGCTCTTTGCCGATCAATGGCCGGCCATTGCGCAAGGGATTGAAATCATCCAGAGTGAAGGCTTCGGGGCTACTCGTGTGGTAGACCCAAAGATGGAGCTGAAGAAGAATAGTGCAGGCGAGGAATGCGAAGTGCAGAATGGATGGGAGGGGCGTGTGCTCTCTTTTGACCTTGTGCAAGCACACTACCTATCAGAGGATGTGAAGACCATACAGAGGCAAGAAGAGCGGCTTGCAGAAGCGACAAGCGAATTGGAAGCTACCTTCGATGCTCTGGACGAAGATGAGCGGGGCGAAGTCTCTACCGAAGAGGGGGCTATGCAACTCAAGGAAGTAGAGCGTCGCTTGGGGCAACTCCTCAGCGAGGTAGAGACCGGTGAAGTACGAGCTCTCGAAGCTTACCTTGACTGCTATGGCAAGAAAGAGAAGATGGTTTATATCTCTGCCCACCCTGAGGTGGACTGGCAGGCAATGGACACCGCTAAGGATGGCACCTATGCCATGAAGGAGGTGAAGGCGTACATCGATGCTTTGCGCAGGGCTTATCCCTTCGAGGAAGAGAGTGCGGAGGCGCAACTCCTTCGTCTCGTACAGCTCTCGTACGAAATCAAGAGTCTCAATGCCGGCATCAAACACAATAAGGCTCTACTCATCGAGCGCACCAAGGCGGTGATTGAAGAGGAGCTCTCGGACGAAGATATCCGCTCTTTGCTCTCAGCACAGTGGATTGACTCGCTCTACGACAAGCTTGGCGAACTCCCGCATCGGCTTATCACCGACTTCGTGCAACAGGTCAAAGACTTGGTGGCGAAGTATGATACTACCCTTATGGATGTAGAGCACGACATCCAAGAAGCTTCGGCTTCGCTCGCCACAATGATAGACGAACTCACAGGGTCTGCACACGACCTCGAAGCCCTCGCTGAGCTCAAGAAACTCTTGCTTAACGCATAACAACCCGAACAACAATGGATAAGAAGAAACCAGAGATCAGATTCAAGGGATTTGAGGAAGAGTGGACTTTCTACGCATTTAGATATTTATTTACGGAGAAAAGGGATAAGACTCAAGATGAGTTCGAAGACCAGTTGTTATCTTGTGCCATAGATGGCATCTATCTCAATTCTGAGCTTTTTAATCATTTCCGAGGTTCAACAACCATCGGTTATTTGAAAGTAAAGAAGAATGACTTGATTCTCTCTGCACAAAATCTCCACTTAGGAAATGCTAATGTAAACCTTTGCTTTGCTAGTGGCATTATATCACCGGCATATAAAGTTTATGCGATAAACGGAGATGATCCTTACTTTATCAATGCTTGGGTAAAGTCAGAACACGCCAAAAGCTTCTTTATGACTGCTACCACGGAAGGAGCTAGTTTGTGTCGAAAGAACATTGAATGGGAATTTCTCTATGATAAGAAAATCTGTATACCATCCATTCCCGAACAGGAGAAGATAGGTGCTTTCCTCACGACCTTGGATAAGCTCATTGCCAAGCTCGAGGCGAAGCTCGAGAAGCTCCGCAAGCTGAAGCAGGCCTTGCTCGAAAAGATGTTTGTAAATGCAAATGGTGGTGAAATGCCAGAAATAAGATTCAAGGGATATACTGATAAGTGGCAAGTGAAGGAGCTGAGAGACTTCTTTGTTGTTGCTACCGAGAGGAACCAAGCAGGAGAATACGATAAGTATGATATCTATTCTGTCTCTCGTGAGCATGGGGTAATTAATCAAATAGAATATCAAGGAAAGTCTTTCGCTGGTGCTTCTCTTGCGAACTATGGCGTTGTGCAATCAGGAGATTTGGTATACACAAAGTCTCCTCTAAAGTCCCAGCCATATGGAATTATCAAGACTAATGAGGGACAAGCAGGAATCGTTTCAGCACTCTACGGAGTATATCATCCTTCGGAGTATGTCCATTCCCCATTCACTCAAGTATACTTTGAGTTAGACTGTAGGTTAAACGATTATCTCAGACCCTTAGTGAACAAGGGTGCAAAGAATACTCTACTTATAAGTGATGGAGATTCTCTCAAGGGGAAAGTTGCATTCCCCAATAAAGACGAACAAAGGAATATCGCCAACCTGTTTAAGGGGAATAATCTTTGCATGAGAAAAATGGAATTAAAGCTCACGAAGATCCGCAGGATAAAGGAGAGTTTGTTGGAGAAGATGTTTGTATGAATAAAGCGAAGGCAGTAAGATGAATACATTTGAGAGTGAAGCCAAGTTTGAAGAGGCGGTTATCAAGGAGCTTCAGCGCAATGGCTGGTCGGAGCAAGTCATCAAGTATCCCACGGAGGAGGACTTGATGCAGAATTGGGCGAACATCCTCTTTCGTAATAATAGTGGTAAGGATAGGCTGAACGACCAACCCCTTACCTCAGGAGAGATGCGCCAAATCATTGAGCAGATAGAGGACTTGAAGTCGCCCGTGGCACTCAATGGCTTCATCAATGGGCGCACGATTAGCATCACACGAGACAATCCCAATGACCCGGATCACTTGGGGAAAGAGGTGAGTCTCTCGATTTACGACCGATTAGAGATAGCAGGCGGAAAGAGTCATTACCAAATCGCACAACAGCCAAAGTTCGAGCGAGGCAAGCGCATCCTTCCCGACCGGCGTGGCGACCTACTCCTGCTCATCAATGGAATGCCCCTCATCCATATAGAGCTGAAAAGTAGTAAAGTGCCGGCGATGCAGGCCGCAAACCAAATCGAGAAGTATAGCCACGAGGGCATCTTCTCGCGCCTCTTCTCCTTGGTGCAAATCTTCGTGGCGATGAACCCCGAGGAGATGCTCTACTTTGCCAATCCCGGGGCTTCGGGACGCTTCAATAGAGACTACTATTTTCACTGGGCAGACTTCAACAACGAGCCGGTAAATGGCTGGAAAGAGATTTGCTCCGCCTTCCTCTCCATCCCTAAGGCACACCAGCTTATCGGCTTCTACACCATTGCGGACAAGAGCGATGGGGTGCTAAAAGTGCTTCGTAGCTATCAGTATTATGCCGCCAATGCCATCAGTACTCGTGTGGCCAAAAACGATTGGAACGCACGTGTACAAAAGGGCGGCTATATCTGGCATACCACAGGCTCGGGCAAGACGATGACGAGCTTCAAAGCCGCTCAGCTCATTGCCGCTTCGGGCGATGCAGATAAGGTGGTCTTCCTCGTCGACCGCATCGAACTGGGATGCCAGAGCTTGCAAAACTATCGTAGCTTCGCTGGCGACAGCGAAGAAGTGCAGGATACCGACGATACGGCTATCCTCCTGAATAAACTCAAAGATGAGGGCGCAGGGAGTACGCTTATCGTGACCTCCATACAGAAGATGAGCCGAGTGAATGCAGAAGACCTGGCGGAGCGAATTGGGGAGCTGGAGCAGATACAGCGCAAGCACATCGTCTTTATCGTAGACGAATGTCACCGTAGTACCTTTGGCGATATGCTTATCACCATCAAAGGTACTTTCCCCCGTGCGCTCTTCTTTGGTTTTACAGGTACCCCCATCAAGGACGAGAACCAGAAGAACATGAATACTACACAGACCGTCTTTGGCGAATCGCTGCACCAATATCTATTGGCCGATGGTATACGAGATGGTAATGTACTCGGCTTTGAACCAAAGGCGATTGAGACCTATAAGGCCAAAGACCTGCGCCGAGCTGTGGCTCTAGAGCAAGCCAAAGCACGCACGGAAGCAGAAGCCCTTGCCGACGACAAGAAGAAGACGATCTATCTAAAGTATACACAGGGCAACACCGTCCCTATGGCTGGCTATGTGGGAGAAGATGGGAGATACGTGAAAGGTATCGAAGACTTTCTGCCCGAGAGCCAGTATAACAACGAGAAGCATCACCTAGCTGTGGTGCAAGACATACAAGAGAACTGGGATATGCTGAGCCAGTGCGGTAAGTTCCATGCCCTTCTGGCCTCTCGTAGCATTCCCGAGGCTATTGCCTACTACCGTCTGTTCCGGCAAGAGTGTCCCGAACTTAGGGTTACGGCACTCTTTGACCCTAGTATCGACAATGTGGAAGGAGAGACCATCAAGGAGGATGGCTTGGTAGAGATACTCGAGGGATATAACGCACTCTTCGGCGTGAACTACACTCTGCCCACTTATGCGCAATACAAGGTAGATGTGTCGCTCCGCTTAGCACACAAAGAGCCCTATCGCAACATTAAGCCTGAGGAGCAGCTGAACCTCCTCATAGTGGTGAATCAGATGCTTACCGGCTTCGACTCGAAATGGATCAATACGCTCTATATGGATAAGATGATGGAATATGAAAACATCATCCAAGCCTTTAGCCGCACCAATCGTCTCTTTGGCCCAGACAAGCCCTTTGGCGTCATCCGCTACTATCGTCGCCCCCACACGATGCAACACAACATCGATCGTGCTGTGGAGGTCTACTCTGATGGCAAGCCCGTGAAGCTCTTTGCCGATCCTCTAGCGCATAACCTCAAGTGTATCAATGATCGCTTCACGGAGATTCAGTACCTCTTTAGGCAAGCAGGCATCCCAGACTTTGTCAAGCTACCCGACAACGAAGCAGAGCGAGGTCGCTTTGCCCAGCTCTTTAGTATGCTGAATAAGTATCTCGAAGCTGCACGCATACAGTCCTTCCGCTGGAGCAAGCTCAGTTATAAACTCAAAGACGAAGATGGAAAAACCAAGCATATCGAGGTGTTACTTGACGAATTGACCTACCTCACCCTCGTACAGCGCTACAAGGAGCTTCAGAAAGGGGGTGGCGGAGGCAATCCCTCGTCTGTGGACGTCCCCTATGATGTAGACCCCTATATCACCGAGATAGATACTGCAATTATTGATGCCGACTACCTCAATAGCCGCTTTGAGAAGTACCTTCGCATCCTGCACAGCGGAACAGCTACAGCCGAGGAGCGAGCATCTGTCTTTGAGGAGTTGCACCGCTCTTTTGCCTCTCTCTCTCAAGAAGAGCAACGCTTTGCCGGTATCTTCCTGCACGAGGTGGAGCAAGGAACGGTAAGCCTAGAACAGGGCAAGACCTTAAAAGACTATATCGTAGACTATCAGAGCAAAGCTCAAAATGATAGCATTCACGAAGTGGCAGAAAATCTTGGTCTCGAAGAAAATCTCCTTCGAGAGATGCTGGATCTGCACCTCAACCAGGGGAACATCAACGAGTATAATCGCTTTACAAAACTTATTGAGTCGGTAGACGAAAATAAGGCGAAATCCTTCTTTGAACAGGAGGTCGGCAAGGAGCTTAGCAGGTTTAAGGTCAATAAGTTGTTAGACTCCTATCTCCGCAAATTTCTCGTGGAGGGATAGTGCCCTATCCTGTGTCCTTAGAGTATTATCAAAGACAAGAACTCTCACTCCTCAAGGATGAGAATAATGGAATCTGCATGGTTGCAGGCATTTGGCTAATTCAAAAAGAATCTGTACCTTTGCAGGGCAATTGAGATAATATCGCGGGGTGGAGCAGTGGTAGCTCGTCGGGCTCATAACCCGAAGGTCAGAGGTTCGAGTCCTCTCCCCGCAACTCTATATTCTGTGTTACAGGTCTCCAATGTTCGTATGAGTGTTGGAGACTTTTTTTGTACTTTCGCTCCTCCCTCCTCTATCGCCTTTCGCCATTTCTAAGGAACTCTTTCGCACTCCTTATCTAGAGAGGTCGCCGTCTCGTCTCTTGCTCGCTGTGGGCGGTCTTCTATCTCCTATTTCTGCTTTTCTTAGGGGCTGTTCGGTACCCATTTGAGGCTTATCCTCTACTTTTTATTTCTTAGCCTGCTATAATTGGAGAGATATGGCGATGCTTTTTCATTACCTTTGTAGCCGGTTATTATAGAGCAGTATGCAAGAAATACGCAATATCGCGATTATCGCCCACGTAGACCACGGCAAGACAACGCTTGTTGATAAGATGCTACTAGCGGGCAAACTTTTCCGAGACGACAAAGCTACCGAGGTAGATACCTATCTAGATAACAACGCTATCGAGCGAGAGCGTGGGATTACCATCGTAAGCAAAAACGTGAGTATTCGCTATCGCGGTGTTAAGATCAATATTATAGATACCCCGGGGCACGCGGACTTTGGAGGCGAGGTAGAGCGTGTACTCAATATGGCTGATGGATGCCTTCTTTTGGTGGATGCCTTCGAGGGACCCATGCCACAGACGCGCTTTGTGCTCCAAAAAGCTCTAAACCTAGGGCTCAAGCCCATTGTGGTAATCAATAAAGTAGACAAACCTAATTGCCGCCCCGGTGAGGTGCAAGACATGGTCTTCGACCTGATGGCAAGCCTTGATGCGAGTGACGAGCAGTTGGATTTCCCCACCCTCTTTGGTTCGGCAAAACAGAGCTGGATGAGTGAGGACTACAACAATCCCACCGACACCATTACCCCCCTACTGGATGCGATTGTAGATCATATACCCCCACCACCCATGTTGGAGGGACCGGCGCAGATGCTTATCACCTCGCTCGACTACTCCTCTTATGTGGGGCGAATTGCCGTGGGGCGTGTGCATAGGGGTACTATCTCCGAGAATAGCGATATTGTACTTTGTCGCCGCGATGGTTCCGTAGTGCGACAGAAAATAAAGGAACTCAACACCTTCGAGGGGTTGGGGCGTGCTAAAGCGTCATCGGTCTCCTCGGGCGATATTTGTGCCATTATTGGGTTGGAGTCCTTTGAGATTGGGGAGACGGTGGCCGATGCTTCTGCTCCCGAACCTCTTACGAGTATCCGTGTAGATGAGCCTACGATGAGTATGCTCTTTACCATCAACAACTCGCCCTTCTTTGGCAAAGATGGCAAGTTTGTCACCAGTCGTCATATCCACGACCGCTTGGTCAAAGAGCTGGATAAAAATCTCGCGCTACGTGTGGAGCCTACCGACTCGGCAGATTCGTGGCTCGTCTATGGGCGAGGCATTCTGCACCTTAGTGTGCTTATCGAGACGATGCGCCGCGAGGGGTATGAGTTGCAGGTGGGGCAGCCCCAAGTAATTATAAAGGAGATAGATGGGGTTAAGTGTGAGCCGATAGAGCAGCTTACGGTCAATCTGCCCGAAGAGTATTCGAGCCGTGTAATCGACCTAATTACTCGCCGCCGAGGAGAGATGACCTCTATGGAGAGTAAGGGCGATCGCATCATGCTGGAGTTCACCATCCCCTCTCGAGGTATTATCGGGCTCAACAACTCCGTACTCACGGCTTCGGCAGGAGAGGCGGTGATGGCGCACCGATTTATCGAGTTTGCTCCCTGGCGAGGCGATATACAACGCCGCCTCAATGGCTCTATTATAGCGATGGAGAGTGGGACGGCTTTTGCCTATGCTCTTAATAACCTCCAGAGCCGAGGTCGATTTTTCATTGCACCGCAAGACGAGGTGTATGCAGGCCAAGTGATTGGGGAGCATACCAAAGACAACGATCTCGTGGTGAATGTGTGTAAAAGCAAAAAACTGACCAATATGCGCGCCTCGGGTAGCGATGATAAGGTGGCTCTGGCTCCTCCCGTTGTCTTTAGTCTCGAGGATGCTCTTGAGTACATCAAGGCAGACGAGTACGTAGAGGTGACCCCCAATAGTATGCGTATGCGTAAGATTATCCTCGATGAGCTGGAGCGCAAACGTCGCTCACGCAGCGAAGATTAAGGGTTCTCTTCCCTCCTGTCTACTCCGGAGGAGGGACCATAGTATAAACAAGAAATTAATTATGAAAGTAAGAAATCTGATTCTAGGGCTAGCCGTAGCTTTCGCAGGCTTTGCCTCTTTGGGTGAAGCAAATGCCCAACAAACGTTTGAAAAAGGTACGCAGACTGCAAGTATTATGATTGGCTTGCCCAGCACCACTGGTTTGTTCTCTAGCATTGTCGTTCCTCCTCTTACGGCTGTGTATGAGTATGGCGTTGTGGGCAACCTCTTTAGTAACGGCAAGGGTACTATCGGTGTTGGTGGTCAGGGCGAGTATGTCCTCTTCCGTTCCGGAGCTGATAACTATTCCGGTTATTTCTTCTTCGGAGGTCGTGGTGCATTGCATTATGAGTTCGTTCCCCAATTGGATACCTATGCCGGGCTTGCTCTAGGATGGTCTTTCGTAGGAGGTGCTACTGTACAGAATAGCGGATCTTTTGGTACTCAAGGTTTTGTAGGTGCTCGCTACTATGTGACTCCTTCTCTTGCCCTTGGTGGAGAGCTGGGCTATGGCCTCACCCTTGTAAACCTAGGGGTGACTTTCCGTTTCTAAGCCGCGTCTATTAGGCTACCTCTCCTCCTCTTTTTATTGGAGAGATACCGTCAATGTAGGGAGATGCTCTAGGTAGAGGGGCATCTCCTTTTTTGTTTGGAGCAATAGGAATGGGATTGATCTTGAAGATATGTTCCCTGCGTGACTTTGGGATCATAAGATGCCCTCTGATGCCATTTTACTCGGAGTTTAGATAGGGTTTGAAGCGAGAGAGTCTACTCCTAAGGCTGGCCTATTTTCTTTCTCTCTTTTGCTTGACTTGGGGTGTTTCTCATTTTGTCGAAAGTTTTTTACACTTCGCTTTCCTCTCCTATTCTTTATTAAGGGTGAATGTCTAGTGTTTTAGAGGGGAGAGTTGGGCTTATTTGTTTATCCAAAGTGTCTTCAATGCAAAACAATACTTAAATAACCTTGTTTTTTTTGTTTGGGTCATTTTTTTCTTGTTCCTTTGCAAATGATTGGGTGCGCATAGCGATGCGTTCTGTCTAATCGCAATGGGTGATAGATTTCGTTCCCTATTGGGAGTCTTTCACTCTTTTCGAGTCCATCTTTGGGGCGCATTATCTTCTTAGTTCGCTTGTGGCAGACTACTTTTCACAGAGGAATGTCTCGTTAGATTGTGCCCGTGAAGTTGATTTGAATGATAAATATAGCTCTTAAAAGCAACATATCAATATAGATAAATCGATAAGTATTAAAGATGAAAATGAAGATGATGGCGGGCGCGTTGCTCGCAGCTCTCGGCCTTTTTGCTTCGTGCTCAAAGTCTGGGAAAGATGTTCAAGATCCCAATCAAGAAGGATCTACCTATGTAGGTATTACCCTTAGCATGGGTACTAATGACGTCCGTGCCAACGAAGACGACAATTACAGTAAAAAGGGCACTTGGAACGGAAAGGATGAGATCAAAACGATCGATGTGTACGTTGTAGACGTTGCTTCTGGCGTTGTTTCTACGGGGTTCTACAACAAGAACAATTTTACAATCACCCAAACGGACGGAGCTCCCTCTATCACGATTATTCCCAAAACTGCCATCCGTACCACTC
>ERZ772965.26-NODE-26-length-17385-cov-4.34189_pt1 | contig 17385 bp, 13 predicted proteins | sample MGYA00511678_ERZ772965 | MGnify/ENA primary metagenome ERZ772965 (study PRJEB29015, sample SAMEA2738082) | human gut metagenome | biome: human oral; feature: human-associated habitat; material: saliva | place: China | collected 2208 ... | reverse complement strand
TGCTGACGCGCCCGCAGAGTCCGTTGTGCCTTCTGCCGCGCCTGAGAGCACCGACGAGGGTAGCGCTGTACCTGCTGAGACTCAGCCCTCCGTGAACGCTGAAGAGACTGTAGCGGCTGATGCGCCTGCTGAGGAACCTGCCTCCGAGGAATCTACTTCCGCGGAATCTACCTCTGAGGAATCCGCCGCCGAAGAAGCTGAACAGAACGAAGACTCCACCCCCGACCCCTTCACCCCGCTGGACGAAGAGGTAGGTACCCCCTCCCTGGGCGTTCCGCACAAGCTGCGCCGCACCTCCAAGGTGGATGAGATTCTTGCCGCCGCTAAGGATGTGGCACTGCAGGGTGTTCAGGAAATCGCCCCGGCACACGCTATCGGCCTGGTGCACCACGTGCGCGCCGAGGAAGAGCGTCTGAGCACTCACCTGTTTGAGTGCACCCTGCCCGGCTACCGCGGCTGGTTCTGGTTCGCGACCCTCTCGCGTGCGCCTCGCTCCCGCGTGGCAACGATTTGCGAGGTTGGTCTGCTGCCCGGTGACGACGCGCTGATCGCGCCGGATTGGGTACCGTGGGCTGACCGCGTTCGCCCCGAAGACCTGGAAGAGAACGCCGCGCAGGAGAACGCAGAGTCTGCTGAAGCCACTGAGGCAGAGGAATCTGCTGAGTCCGGTGAGCCTGCAGAGAACAAAACCGCAGAGAACGAATCTGCTGTGGAAGAAATTGCAGAGGCTGAGTCCGCAGAGTAGAGCCTACTATTCACTCCTCTTAATAAGGGGCGGGTTAGCAAAATGCATATATAAGGTGTTGTATTGAGTCGTCCAACGGTTATTGTTGGGCGACTCAATGACTTAAGCCGTGGCAAAAGCCGCTGAAAAAGTACATAATAGAATATTGAATTAAGTAACGACTTAGGCAGTGCTATCTAAGCACTGTTGCGGTGATAGCTGGGAGAGATATATGACAGACCTCATCGATACCACAGAGATGTATTTGCGCACCATCCTCGAACTGGAGGAAGAGGGCATCGTCCCCATGCGTGCGCGCATCGCTGAACGACTCGAGCACTCCGGCCCGACCGTTTCCCAGACCGTGGCACGCATGGAGAACCATGGCCTGCTCACCGTTGAGCCGGACCGCCACCTCGAACTGACTGAGGAAGGCCGCCACAAGGCGGTCGAGGTCATGCGTAAGCACCGCCTGGCTGAGCGCCTGCTCTCCGATATTATTGGCCTGGAGCTTGAGTACGTGCACGAAGAGGCATGCCGCTGGGAGCACGTCATGAGTGACAAGGTGGAGAAGCGCATCCTGGAGATGCTCAAGGACCCCAAGTTCTCCCCGTACGGTAACGCTATCCCCGGCCTGGAGGACCTGGGCCACGTGAGCGAGAAGAACGACGAGCGCACCGTGCCCATGTCCCTGGCTGCGCGCGACTCCGGCCCCGAGGACCGTTTCACTATTTCTCGCTTCCCCGAGTCCATTCAGACTGACGTTGAGCTGCTGAAGCTGCTGGCTGACGCAGGTATTGTCTACGGCGCTTCGGTGTCCGTGATTGCTGGCCAGAACGATGACGTGATTGTTCACGCCGATGGCGAAGAGGACACCCTCTCCCTGGATATGGACGTGGCAAACGCAATTGTGGTCAAGCGCGGTGGCAGCCTCTAAGCTCCAGTTTTGAGAGTCTACTAACCCGCTTCACGCTTTAAACGGTGGCATCGCCTTCTTACTTGAGGAGGCGGTGCCACCGTTTTTTGTGCCGTGGACTCCCCAGGAACCGGCGCTGTCTTAGATAGTGGACGATTTTGATCAATAATCGGCGTGAAACGCCGTATATAAGGGAAGAATCGTGGGAGAGCGGAGGAATAAGGCGTATTTGGGTTGCACAAGGTGGAGTGCGCGGTGTGTATCAGTGGTGCAGGCTGTCCTCACGTGAGCGAGCATATACTCCTCTCTCAACTTTTTGGCAACTGCGCTAGAGTGCATTTTTCGTGTTTTTCGCTTAAATCTGAAGTTGAAACTGAGAGAAACGCCGGATTCTGAGTGAATTATGGGAGCAAAACCTTAAGAGACGAGGCTCATTCTTAAGAGTTTTGAACCATGTCCTTAAGGGGTGCTGGTGCATTAAAAGCGAATGTGTATCCTTGTGAAATGCCTAGTCAAACGCCTTAAGTTGGTTAAGTTCTCGCAACTAAACGGGGCTCTAGCCGTTCAAGCTCGCTCCGTTCCGCCGGGGGTGAAAGCTCAAAATTTAAGCCCGAATGAAGTGACAACTGGGAGTTTTCTGTGTATTCTCATTTCTGTGCCCAAATCCTAATCGTAAGAGGGCACCGTCGAAGCGGTTCCGCTGAGTTCTGCCAACGCTTCGATGAACGTCTACCCAATATGGCAGAAGCGGGGGACCCAATCCCCAAGCTGGGATACGGCTTCTCAATTGAGAAGCCTCGGGGCTAAGTCACTTCGGTGGCCGAGCGAATCCATGCTCGAGTCCGACAGCTCACCTCGTCAGGCAATGGAGGAATTACTAATGGCTAAGAAGATCGTACGTACCGCAGGTGCAACCATCGCAGCAGGCGCACTGCTGCTCGGCTCGACCGTTCCCGCGAACGCATTTGCACAGATCCCCGCTGCTGCTGATCTGTCCTACGACTACACCAACTACGAGTTCGACTACACCAGCTACAACACCCCCGCAACCACCTACGTTGCACCCCAGGCTCAGGCACAGCAGACCTACGTTGCTCCCGCAGCAGCCGAGGCTCCCGCTGCACCCGCAGTTGAGACCACCTACGTAGCACCCCAGGCTGAGACCCAGCAGGCTTACGTTGCACCCGTTGCAGCTCCGGCACCCGCTGCACCCGCAGCTTCCTCCGGTAACGCATCCCGCGACGCAATCGTTGCAACCGCAATGAGCGGCCTGGGTGGCGCATACGTTTGGGGCGGCAAGACCTTCGGTGCATGGGACTGCTCCGGCTTCACCTCCTGGGTTTTCGCTCAGCACGGCATCAAGCTGACCGCTTTCACCTACGCAATGAAGAACGAGCTGCGCCCGACCTCTAACCCCCAGCCCGGCGACATCGTCTTCCAGAACGGCTACAGCCACGTTGGTATCTACCTGGGCGACGGCAAGATGATCTCCGCTCTGAACCCCACCAACGGTACCCTGGTGCACCCCACCTCCTGGATGTCCGTTGACGGCTACTACACCGCTCTCTAAGCCTTAGCGCATAGAAGCTGGGTCTAGCCCAACATACTTCAAAAAGGCGCCTACCCCGCACGGGGTGGGCGCCTTTTGCGTGCCCGAGATTTGTGTATCCGAGATGTGTGTACCCGGGAGGTTCCACAAAAATACCGCCGAGAGTGCACCTTAGCGTGGGTGCATTCTCGGCGGTATGTGTTTGAGGTGTATGCGGTTAGGATGCCAGAGCCTGCAGAAGCCTCTGCGGGTTACGCCCCCACTCGCTGAGCTCAGCACGCAGATTAGCCCGCGCGGGCTCCTCCCAGAGCTTGAGAGCCTCTTCGGAAAGGAAGATGCGCTCGCGACCCAGGATGGAACGCAAGAAGGTTGTACGACCGGTACGGAACGCCTCATCGTCAAAGTGGGAGTATTCACTGCGCACCCCGCGCAGGTAGCGGCGATAGCGCGCCGAATCAGCCGCCAGAATAGCCATATCGGCGTCGAGGAACAGTTGAATATCCGCCGGCTCATAGCCCGCCGGTAGATCGGCGGACTCGGGAAGCTCGTGGGTTGCCGTGGCGCGCACCAGAAGGCTCACCATCTGCAGCTCCTGATCGGTGAGCAGACCCGCGGTAAACAGCGGCTTTAGGGAGGCGCTCGCCAGCTGCTCGCTACGGCGCTCATCCTCACCCGGTGCACCCTCATAGACCGCGTCGTGGAACCACGCCGCCAGAACCAACGCCAGGGGAGTAGAACCCTGCGTGCGGTGTGCGTAGAGGCGGTCCAAATCGGTGAGCATCTGCGAAAGGTGCCCGCTGTGGTGGTAGGCGCGGTGCGGCTGCTCCCACGCCTGCAGCAGGCTCTCACCCAGCTCCGTCACCTGCGCCGTGAGTTGAGCCCGCAGCTCGGCAGGAGCATCCACGTGCTTGAGGCGGGGCGTATTGAGGCGGGGCGTAAACGCCGCCTCCCAGGCGCGAAGCAGACGCGGGCGAATCTTCTCGGGGCGCTCCTTGAGCGGAATCCGCAGACCGCTCGCAATGAGCGTGCGAGTCAGCTATGCGCCGCTGAGCTCCTTCGCGCCCGCCCGTACCAGGTCCTCGTAGAGGTGCGCCGGAACATCGTAGTGGTCGCGGTCGAAGGCGCGCTCACTGATGCCCGCCGCTGCGGCGAACTCGTGCAGTTCCGCCAGGGACACATCGGAGATGAGGTGTGAGAAGACGGTGCCGTGTGCGGGCCAGGTGGGCGGGTCAATGTAGATGCTCATTCGTACATTGTAGGAGCGGTTCTGCCGCCGGACGCGGGTGTCTTCGGGTGGTGAACACGGGGTGGTGAACATGGCTTGGACGCGGTATGAGCGTGGGGCGACTACCGGTGGATACCGACGGCTCGTCGTGGGCTGTGCCGACCGGAGGTGCGGGGTGCTTTATACTAGGTTAGGTACGCCCTCGTAGCTCAGGGGATAGAGCACTTCTCTCCTAAAGAAGGTGTCGGACGTTCGAATCGTCTCGGGGGCACACAGAACCGGCATTCACGCCGGTACGAGAAACCGCCCGTCGCTTGCATTAGCAGGCGCGGGCGGTTTCGCTGTCCTAGCGTAGCGTGAATATGCTATCTAGCAATCTATGGGGAACACAATTAAAGTTTGACAAGGTCTATCTTGCCCAGCTGCAGAATTTTTTGGCGAGTTACCTCATCAGCCATAAGCTCAGCAATATTGTGCGGAACAACCTGCCAAGAAACACCCCAGCAATCTACACACCAGCCGCAACGCTCCGCCTCAGATATAGCCGAGAGTTGCTCCCAATAGTAATCAATCTCCTCCTGAGTGCGGCACGAAAGAACGATTGAAACTCCAGGCGTGAACGTGAAATTATGAAAAGCGCCGGAATCTGCTGCCGCCATCCAGGTGCCGTGCAGGTTGAAGTCGGTGAACATCACTGCATCTGCCTCAAAGGGGCTATTTTCTGGATAGTAGTACAGGGTGCCGCGGCGAGCGTCATCAAAAAGGGAAATCCAGCGGTTGGTGGCTTCCTCTGCATTGCCGTGGTTTGTACCGCCAAACATGAAAGAGGGCACGACGAAGGGCCGCGGGTCGCCTTCGGGGTTGGTAAGCATCAGCTGCCAGGTCATACCGAAACGATCACGCACCCAGGCGTAGCGCGGGGAGAAAGGATACTCACCCAGTTCCATCAGCACACCGCCGGTACTTAGCTCGTTGTAGAGTTCATCGAGGTATGCTCGCGCCTGCGCCTCACCGCCGAAGAGGAGCGGGTCAAAGTTTAGGATGCAACTGATGGACTGGTTCGGGACGTATCGGTCATCACCGTTAATGAGTGAGAGCTGGAAGCCGTGGATGCTTAGAGTCGTCGTGAGTCCGGGCACCTGTTCCATGATGGAAGCATCGCGAAAAACCCTGGTATAGAACTGCGCGGCTTCGTCGGCTGAGCCATTGCACCATAGGGCTATTGAGAGGCTCGGAGGTAAGGTCTGGGTCATGCGGTCATCCTAACATGACTATTCTGTACCACCGGTGTGCCGTGTACCACCGGTGTGCCGTTGCCGATGTAGGACGTGCGGCGGATGACCGAACGGGTGGGAGCCGCGCAGTAAATGCGGTAGCATGGAATATCGAACGTGTATTCTATGCAGCGAGGTAGATGATGAGCGACAAGCCCGAACAGCAGAAGCAGCCCTTCACCGAACAGGACGGCCTGTTCGCCGCCGAACTCGTCACCCCCGCAGCACCGGTAGACTCCGCGCTGATTGACCCTGCGCCGGTAGACGAGCCGCCCTTCGACCCCTACTACGACGTACCCCCTGCCGAGGACGACTACTACGCCCCTCCCATGGACGCCCCGATGATGGAGGCGGCGACGATGGAGGCACCCGCCGCCCTGCCCACCGGCATGCCCGCCTACAGTGCCCCTGCCACCAGTTCCCCTGCCACCAGCGCACCCGTTCCTGAACCCGGCGCACCCGCAGCTTTCACCGCCGCAGACCCGCTCGGCGACTTCATGCCGCCCGCCTACCGCGTCGGCGGCTACGGCGAGGACTTCGACCCCGCCGACCCCTACGGCGAACGTACCCACAGCCTCAACGCCGTGGACCCCGCATCCCTCACCGCCGGGCTCAACGAACGCCAGGAAGAAGCCGTGCTGCACTCCGGCTCGCCCCTGCTCATCGTCGCGGGCGCCGGCTCCGGCAAGACCCGTGTGCTCACCCACCGCATCGCGTACCTGCTCGCAACCCACCGCGCGACCCCCGGCCAGATTCTCGCCATCACCTTCACCAACAAGGCTGCCGCCGAAATGCGTGAACGTATTGAGGCGCTGGTTGGCCCGCGCGCTAAGCACATGTGGATTTCTACTTTCCACAGCTTCTGCGTGCGCGTGCTGCGCCGTGAGGCCGCCGCCCTGGGTCTGAAGTCCACCTTCACCATCTACGATTCGACTGACTCGCAGCGCCTGCTGAGCCTCATTATTAAAGAGCTCAACCTGGACACCAAGAAGTTCACCGCCAAGGCCGTGGGCAACCGCATCTCCGCGCTGAAGAACGAGCTGGTCAGCGCCGAGGCGTACGCATCCCGCGTGGCGAGCGATAACCCGTACGAGAAGACCATCGCGCAGATCTACACCGTCTACACGCAGCGTCTGCGCGCCGCCAACTCCCTCGACTTTGACGACCTGATTGGCCGCACCGTCTTTTTGCTCAAGAAGTTCCCTGAAATCGCGAACTACTACCGCCGCAAGTTCCGCCACATCCTCGTGGACGAGTACCAGGACACCAACCACGCCCAGTACCAGCTGGTGCGTGAACTGGTCGGCGCCCACGCAAAGGCACCGGCTGATCGCGGCCCCTACCCGGACGCCGTGCCCCCCGCCGAGCTGACCGTGGTGGGTGACTCCGACCAGTCCATTTACGCCTTCCGCGGCGCGGATATTCGCAATATCACGGACTTCGAGAAGGACTACCCGAACGCCCACACGATTCTGCTGGAACAGAACTACCGTTCCACGCAGAATATCCTCTCCGCGGCGAACGCGGTCATTGAACGCAACCCCGACCGTCGCCCCAAGAAGCTGTGGACCGCCTCCGGTGCGGGCGCAAAGATTATTGGTTACGTCGCCGAGTCCGAGCACGCTGAGGCACGCTACATCACCCGCGAAATTGATCGCCTTGCCGATGAGCACGGCGTGCAGCCCGGTGACGTCGCCATCTTCTACCGCACCAACGCGCAGTCCCGAACCCTCGAGGACATGCTCATGCGTGCCGGCCTGCCCTACCGGGTGGTCGGTGGTACCCGCTTCTACGAGCGTAAGGAAATCAAGGACGCCCTGGCGTACCTGCGCGCCCTGAGCAACCCCGATGACGACGTGAACGTGCGCCGCATTCTGAACGAGCCCAAGCGCGGTATCGGCGCCAAGTCTGAGTCCGTGGTGGCGGAGTACGCGAGTGCGAACCGCATCTCCTTCTACGCCGCCGTACGCCAGGCCGCCGACATCCCCGGCCTGGGCGCCGCCGCCGTGAAGAAGTACGCCGAGTTCGTGCGCCTCAGGGACGACCTGGCGCAGATTGCCCGCACCGAACCCGCCGCAACCTGCCTGGAGGCGGTCCTGGAGCAGACCGGGTACCTGGCGGCTCTGCGCGCCTCCAAGGACATTCAGGATGAATCGCGCGTGGAAAACCTGTCTGAGCTGCTCGACGCCATGGTCGAGTTCGAGACTGAGAACCCCGGCGCCGACCTGGAGCAGTTTCTCGAACACGTGGCTCTGGTCGCTGACGCCGACTCGATCCCGAACCGCCCCGCCAGCGCGGAGGGTGAGAACGCCTCCGCCGCGCAGATTGCCGCCGAAGCAGCTGAGGCAAAGGCGCAGGGCATGGTCACCCTCATGACCCTGCACACCGCCAAGGGCCTGGAGTTCCCCGTGGTGTTCCTGACCGGCATGGAGCACGGCCTGTTCCCGCATCAGCGTGCCCTGACCGACGAGAAGGAAATGAGCGAGGAACGCCGCCTGGCGTACGTGGGCCTGACCCGCGCCATGGAGCGCCTGTACCTGACCCGCTCGGAGACCCGCACGATGTGGGGTAAGAGCCAGTTCAACCCGCCCTCGCCCTTCCTGGAGGAAATCCCTGAGGAGCTTATCGAGTGGAAGCGTACCGCCGGTTTCTCGGGCTTTGGCGCCTCCGGCATGGGCGTGTACGGCGCTCGCGGTGGCGGTTCCTACGGTGGCGGCTACTCGGGTGGTTCTCGTTCCGGCTACGGCTCCGGTGGCTACTCGGGCGGCTATGGCTCGAGTGGTTACAGTTCCGGTAGCTCACGCGGCTCCTACGACCCCTACGAGTCCCGCCCCGCACGCCGTTCCGAGCCGTCCACTGCGGATATTACCGGCCCGGCAAGCTACGGGCTGGCGGCGGCTACCTCTTCGAAGGTGACGAACCGTTCCCGCGTTCACCAGAGCAAGGAAATCCCGACCCTGGCGGTCGGCGATACGGTGCGCCACACCAAGTTCGGTGAGGGTCGCGTGCTCGCCGTTGAGGGTAGCGGCGATAAGACCGTGGCGAAGGTTCGCTTCGGCTCGGAAGAGAAGCGTCTGCTGCTACGTTACGCGCCGCTGGAGAAGGTGAGCTAACGCGTTAGGGGCGAGAGTCTAACAACGCCGATGGAGGGGCGGGTACCTGGGGTGCCCGCCCCGCTTTCGTGGGCTGTGCCGGGCGTGTTGTCCGCCTGCTGAGAAAGGCTTCGGGGCTTTGCAGAGCATAGCGGTAAACGCCGCTTTTTCGCCGGTATTTCGCGGCGGATGGGGGAGTGGCAGCTCGGGTTAGTTACCCGGTGCACACCCTTTGGGTGGAATCTACCCAAAATATTTGTGAGCTGAGTCGCTAAAATCTCAGATTTGGGGCTCTGTGAGTGCGAGCTCACGCCGAATCCGATAGAGTAGAGACGAGAGAAATTCCCCGCGTCAATGATGCGTGTGCGCCGGGTGCGAGAGATACCTATCGCACGTACCGGACACACAGGGGAAGACACCTCTAATGACCAGGCCGAGTGCACCAGTACTCGGCACCACTTCGAAGAAGAAGGACACCTGTGGACCTTTTCGAATACCAGGCGCGCGAGCTCTTCGCAAAGCACGGTGTACCCGTGCTCAAGGGCATTGTTGCGACCACCCCTGAAGAAGCAAAGGCAGCAGCTGAGGAAATTGGCGGCCTGACCGTCATTAAGGCTCAGGTTAAGACCGGCGGCCGCGGTAAGGCTGGCGGCGTTAAGCTCGCAAAGTCCCCCGAAGAAGCTTACGAGCACGCTAAGGCAATTCTCGGCATGGACATCAAGGGCCACACCGTTCACCGCGTGCTGGTCGCTGACGGCGCAGACATCGCCGAAGAATACTACTTCTCCCTCCTGCTGGACCGCGCAAACCGCTCCTACCTGGCAATGTGCTCGGTAGAAGGCGGTATGGAAATTGAGCAGCTCGCTGCTGAGCGCCCCGAGGCACTGGCAAAGATCGAGGTTGACCCGCTGGTCGGCCTGGACCAGGCTAAGGCTGAGGAAATTGCTAAGGCAGCAGGTTTCTCCGCAGAACTGCAGGAGAAGGTTGTTCCCGTTCTCGTCAAGCTGGGCGAAGTCTACACCAAGGAAGACGCAACCCTGGTTGAGGTTAACCCCCTCGTTCTGACCCCCGAGGGCACCATCCTCGCCCTGGACGGCAAGGTCTCCCTGGACGACAACGCAGAATTCCGCCAGCCCGAGCACGAGGCTCTCGTGGACAAGTCCGCTGAGAACCCGCTGGAAGCTAAGGCAAAGCAGTTCGACCTGAACTACGTGAAGCTGGACGGCGAGGTCGGCATCGTTGGTAACGGTGCAGGTCTGGTTATGTCCACCCTGGACGTCGTTGCATACGCTGGTGAGAACCACGGCAACGTCAAGCCCGCAAACTTCCTTGATATTGGTGGCGGCGCATCCGCTGAGGTTATGGCTGCTGGCCTGGAAATCATTCTGGGCGACGAGCAGGTCAAGAGCGTTTTCGTGAACGTCTTTGGCGGCATCACCGCATGTGACGCAGTGGCAGACGGCATTGTGAAGGCTCTGGAGATTCTGGGCGACGCAGCAACCAAGCCCCTGGTTGTGCGCCTGGACGGCAACAATGTTGCTGAGGGTCGCCGCATCCTCTCCGAGGCGAACCACCCGCTGGTTGTTCTGGCTGAGACCATGGACTCCGGCGCTGACAAGGCAGCAGAGCTCGCTCACAAGGCGTAATCGCCAGCAAAGGATTTCAAGGAAGTAATATGTCTATCTTTGTGAACAAGGACTCCAAGGTCATCGTTCAGGGCATCACCGGTGGCGAGGGTACCAAGCACACCGCACGCATGCTCGCAGCAGGTACCAACATTGTGGGCGGCGTGAACGCTCGCAAGGCTGGCACCACCGTCACCCACAAGGCAAAGGACGGCTCCGACATCGAGCTGGACGTCTTCGGTTCTGTAGCTGAGGCTATGGAGAAGACCGGCGCGAACGTCTCCATCGTCTTCGTTCCCCCGGCCTTCACCAAGGCAGCAGTTCTCGAGGCTATCGAGGCTAAGATCGGCCTCGTCGTCGTCATCACCGAGGGCGTTCCGGTTCAGGACTCCGCAGAGTTCTGGGCAGCTGCTAAGGCATCCGTGGACGAGAACGGCAAGCAGATCACCCGCATCATCGGCCCCAACTGCCCCGGCATCATCTCCCCCGAGGAGTGCCTGGTCGGTATTATCCCGGCGAACATCACCGGTAAGGGCAAGATCGGTCTGGTTTCCAAGTCCGGTACCCTGACCTACCAGCTGATGTACGAACTGTCCGACATTGGTTTCACCACCGCTATCGGTATTGGTGGCGACCCGATTATCGGCACCACCCACATCGACGCTCTGGAAGCTTTCGAAGCTGACCCCGAGACCGAAGCAATCGTCATGATTGGTGAGATCGGTGGTGACGCTGAGGAGCGTGCTGCAGAGTACATCAAGGCAAACGTGACCAAGCCCGTCGTTGGTTACATTGCAGGCTTCACCGCTCCTGAGGGTAAGACCATGGGCCACGCAGGCGCTATTGTCTCCGGTTCCTCCGGTACCGCTCAGGCGAAGAAGGAAGCTCTGGAAGCAGCAGGCGTGAAGGTCGGTAAGACCCCCTCCGAGGCTGCAAACCTGATGCGCGAAATCTTCGCAGCGAAGTAGTTTATAGCCTAGCTATATAAATGACCCCGGTAGATAAACATTCAGTGTTTATTTGCCGGGGTTATTTTATTCTCTGTTAGTTTTAGTTATAAGGAGTTCAGGAATGGAAATTAGTGTAGAACGTTATCATTACCCGATTGGGCAAGGTACTTTTAGCGCGCAAATAATCCGTACAAATGTAGAAGAATATGTATGTGTGTATGATTGTGGCTCATCCGCGGGTGGGGAAAATATAGAAAATTACATTAGAGAATTATGTGAAAAAACTTCTGGTAATATTGATTTATTGGTTATATCTCATTTGCATGATGATCACGTGAATGGGGTAAGGAGCCTATACAAAGAAGGTTTTTTTATTAAGAAGGTTATATTGCCCTATATGACTATATGGGAAAGAATATTATTTTTTCTTGATAGGTGTGATGATTTACCCGGGAGTAGTAATATGTCTTTAGGGCCGAGAGAAGTGTATGCGTTTATTTTAAATAAAGATAATAGAGATAATGGTGAAAGGTATCTTGAAGTGTCCAGAGATACGGAGGTTGTATTTTCTGGAACTGATATTAGCGTGGAATCTATTTCCCTAAGGGGAGGGGCAATTTGGGCACCCAGGTGGGAATTTGTGCATTTTTCTCTTTATTCTAAGGAAGGGGATGCTTTTGAATGCAATGTCATTAATGATTTTGCGGCTAAGGTTAAAGAAAACTATGCAAATTGGGAAGAGCTTCAGTCTAAAGAGACGCTCTCTAAAGAAGGATTGAAGAAATTGAGGGGGATTTATAATGAAGTTTATGAATCGCATAGAAAAAATAATGGTAGAAGAAATTATAAAGTACTAGGACCTAATAGGTCGTCTATTATTTTATATAGTGGTTTCGAGCGCGAATCTTTTAGAAGTTATGTGGATATATTTCGGCAATTTTCCCATCCCTTAAAAAGGGTAAATTATAACTGGATTGCCACTGGTATGCTGTGCACCTGTCATATCGGTGTATCCAGGCCTATAGTAGGATTATTTCATGGTCACTGCTGCAAAAATTATAGTCGCTGTTTCAATTTGAAATATCACAATATTTGTGAAAAAGAATCATATGAAGATAGTGTAATGAATCAGTCGGGTAAAATTCCTATTACTGGTTGGCTCGGTACTGGAGATGCTGAATTGAGCAATACTGATAATTGCTGGGAACTAGTGCATAAATTAGGGATGTGGCGCATGCGTCATGTGCGAGAGATAACTGTCCCACATCATGGGGGTAATAAAGGGTCATGTCCATTTTTATTTCATCTTCTTAATGGGCAATATGAAATCATCTGCATAATACATTCTAAAATTTCTGGAATGCGTAAGAGGGGTAGTAAGGTATTATATGGAAAATATGGGCATCCTATTCGAGAGGTATGCAAGAACATATGGGAAGCAGGTAATCTCAAACCCGTACATGTTACGGAAGATGCACGTACCAAATATCAATCAACCACCTTTATTGATATTTCCTGGTAGCTAAAATCTGACCAAGCCCGTCGTTGGTTACATTGCAGGCTTCACCGCTCCTGAGGGTAAGACCATGGGCCACGCAGGCGCTATTGTCTCCGGTTCCTCCGGTACCGCTCAGGCGAAGAAGGAAGCTCTGGAAGCAGCAGGCGTGAAGGTCGGTAAGACCCCCTCCGAGGCTGCAAACCTGATGCGCGAAATCTTCGCAGCGAAGTAAACAGCATAAATAATGCGGCAGATGCCGGTAGTCCATGAGGCTACCGGCATCTGTGCTTTAACAATGAACTAAAAAGGGACAGCGCGCCGGAAAATACTGGAGGCGCCGGGGGAGCGTACCGGGGAATGCGCCGGGGAAAAGAGCGCAGTTAGAGCCGCTCCACCTGTCGAATAGCAGAGCATTGTGAGGGTGCTTTTGAGGTGTTTGCACCCGGACAATAGAACTTGCAGTAGAAAGTAAGATTATGCACATTCGCCCTACAAACGTGCAGATATAACCTTAACCTTTGTATACTGGAGTGCATTGAGCCTAGTCAGAATTATTTTGGCTGGCTCCAAGAAACACCAAACACTCACAGGAGATCACCACACTCATGACCCAACCTATTTCTCGTCGCACCATCGCCAAGGCAGGCGTCTGGTCCGCACCCGTCGTCGCAGCCTCCGCAGCAGTACCCGCCTACGCCGCATCCAAGGAAACCCCGGGCGTGCAGTACGGCGTGTACGTCAGCGTGCAGAACAACGGCGGCTACGTCGGCTACGCATCCTCCAATAACACCGGCACCATCAACCCGGCAAGCCCCGAGGCGCACTTCACCGCCTCCACCAACCCCGACTCCGACATCAACTGGGACGACGCAACCTCCAAGCCCAAGAGCGCAACCTACGTCAACGGCGAAGGTAAGTTCACCCCCGTCACCAACTCCCAGACCGGCGCAAACGGCGCATACATGTCCTCCAGTGGCTTCTGGTGGTCCGTACCGACCAAGGACACCGCAAGCGGCACCGGCTACATCCCCGGCAGCAGCGTCACCCTCGCAGCTGGCGCAACCTTCGTGACCGAGGTCGAGTACACCGTCTCCGCCAGCGCCCAGTCGCTCACCAAATTCGGCAAGATCAACGGCCAGTCCTGGAGCCCCACCGGCCGCAAGCTGACCGGTAAGACCACCGAGCTGGTCGCCTCCGCAGGCCAGGCAAAGTACCTGTCCGTCGCACAGACCGCCGGTACCTGGACCGCAGAAGTACCGACCGTCACCAAAAACTCCGACGGCACCTACACCTTCAAGGGTCGTATCGTCTACACCACCAGCAAGGCGTACACCATGAAGCAGACCGGCACCAAGTACTACAGCCAGACCAACTTCATGCCGGCACAGCTGAACTTCCCGGCAGATAACGGCTGGATCTCGTACAAGCAGACCTCCACCGTGCAGGTCGCTAACCTGACCTACTCCGGCAACGGCGCGACCGGCTCCGAGAGCGTTTCCGGTCAGGCCACCACCGCGCAGATTAACCCGTAATAGGGCGCCCCTCCTATAGGGTAAGAGCCTATAGAAAACCCCCGGCGGATAACTCACCCGCCGGGGGTTTCTTCGCGCTCAGGCTGTGGTGCTTACAGGGAATGCAACACATGCATGAGCGGCTATATACACTTGGGAGAGCTTATTGGAGGCGTTACGACTAGCCAACCGTCGTGCCGAACGCCAGACCCAGCAGGTAGGTCACAAACGCCGCACCGAAACCAATCAGAATCTGACGGATACCGCGCTTGAGCGGGGAAGCACCCGACAGCAGACCCACCACGCCGCCGGTGAAGCCCAGAGCCGCACCCACAAACAGCAGGGACAGCACCATCGCGAACACACCCGAGAAACCGAAAATATAGGGCAGAATCGGAACCAACGCACCCGAAGCAAAGAACGCAAACGACGCAGCGGCGGCACCAATATCGGTACCCAAAGCCACGTTCTCCTCACGGTCCTTATCCTCGCGGTGAGACAGCGAGGGGTCGCAATCGCAATCCAGGTAGCCGAAACGCTCCATCGCACGGTGGTGCGCCGCCTCCGGCTCCATGCCGCGGGCACGGTAAATCAGCTCCAGCTCGTTCGAATCCAAATCCAAATCGTGCGCAACGCGCAGGGTCACCTGGGTCGGCTGGGAGGCATCCAGCAGCTCACGCTGAGAACGCACCGACACGAACTCACCCGCCGCCATCGACAGCGCACCCGCCAGTAGACCCGCAATACCCGACAGCAGAACCATCGAACTGGACGCACCCGACGCGGTAATACCCATAGTCAGCGCCAGATTCGACACCAAACCGTCGTTAGCGCCAAAGACCGCCGCACGGAAATTACCCGAAAGCTTCTCGCGACCGTTAGTCGCCAGGGCACGAATAATCTCCTCGTGAATCGCCTCGTCAGCCGCCATTTCCTCGGTGGCGTCCGGGTCCTCAGCGTAGGGGGAGCGGGACTCGGCGCGCTGAGCCATCGCAAGAATAAACACCGAACCGAAGTTCTTCGCCAAAAACTGCAGTAGCTGCGATTGCAGGGACGGGCGCACGTGCACATTCGCGTGCTCGCCGAGCATGTCACGCCAATGCTGCTGGTGACGCTTCTCCGCCTCAGCAACCTGCAGCAAAATCTCACGGTCGGTACCCTCGGCACGGCGAGCCAGGTAGCGGTAGATGCGCGCCTCCGACTCCTCATCGGCAAGGTAGCGGCGCCAACGCTTAATCTGCGTGGGGGAGGGGGAGACGACGGCGCTATGGCGGGTGGCCTGCGGAGCCTCGGTAGCGGTGTTTTCCGGCTGAAGCTTCTCGGTCTCTTCGCCGTGCTCGTGCTGGGTGCTCTTGTGCTGGGGGTGCTCGTGCTGGGCGTGCGTGCTCATAGTTCCCTTTCCACGGGTGCCGTGCGTGCAGGGCTGGATCCCTGCACCTGATGATGCGTTCATGTCTGTGCGCTCTGTCATGAACAGTGAACCACTCTAGAGCACTCTGAACAGAAAATCTAGGACGGCCTAACCCGATAATAATGTTCGCCTCAACGTACTCTAGAGTACCCCGCGGGCGAGGCGAAACGTCGGGAAAAAGCACCGAAACAGCACAGAAACCGGGCGGGTGCACCCTCCATATAGGAGAGCGCACCCGTCCGGTTTATGACTCTAAAATTCGTGTCTTTAGAACGCTGGCTTAGATGTTGCCTTCGCCGTTTTCCAGGAATGCGCGGATGAACCACTGGAACTTCTCCAGCTCAGCGGTCTGACCGATCAGCAGGTCCTCGGTGACGGGGTCGGACTCGCCGGCGAATGCAATCGCCTTGCGGTGAGCCTCAATCACGCGGGTGTAGACGTCGTTCAGAGCGCGCAGGTGGTCAGCAACGCGTGCGCGGCCGACGGGGTAGTCCTCGACGGTGCGCTGTGCGACCAGTGCACCAGCCAGACCGTTGGGGGTTGCACCCAGGGTTGCCATACGCTCTGCGATAGCGTCAACGAAATCGCGGACGGTGTCGACCTGGGGGTCAATCATTTCGTGAACGGCGATGAAGCCGGGGCCGGTCACGTTCCAGTGAGCGTGCTTCAGCAGCAGGTGCAGGTCGTTCAGGTCGTGCAGACGTGCCTGGAGAACCTCGGAAATGCCCTTGCCTTCTTCGATGGTCAGGCCGGGTGCGGTGTAGTTTGCGAATGCCATGATGGTCTCCTTCATGATGCTGTAATGCTTGTAGTTCGGCGGGGAGTGAGTCCTCGCTGAACCGTTGTTATGAGTAAATCATTTTAAGGAACCATTGTCAAGGTTATTTTGAGTAATTCGTAATAAATCGTCATCTGCGTGTTGCGCCACGTTCGAAAACCTTCACCGCCCATGCACGCGTAAAGGGTGGGACGCGCAGTATCTCGTGTCGCGCATCCCACCCTTTACGGTGAAGCGTATTCAGTTTTCTGCAGAGCTTTCAGCTCACGAACCACGCAGCTACGCCAGCGCGCGAACCGCCTCCAGGGTCAGCTCCTCATGCTTGAGGCGCACGGTACCCAGCTCCTCCGGAACCTCCAACTCGCCCGGCACAACAATGACGCGCATACCCGCCGCGGTCGCACTGCGCACACCCGAAGGGGAATCCTCAAGAGCCACGCACTGAGTCGGGTCAACACCCAGACGTTCCGCCGCCAAAAGATAGGGCTGCGGGTCCGGCTTGGGGTGGGTGGTCTCATCATTGCCAATAACCACCGAGAACGTGCCCTCGGGTGCCGCATTCGCGGTGCGGCGAGCCACGGAGGTGGTCGCATTCGTGACGACTGCCGCCGGAATCTGCGCCTCGCGAACCTCCGAGAGGAAACGCTCAATACCGGGCAGGAACTCGACCGGCTGCTGCGCCAGAGTCTCGTGCACCTTCGCCACCAGCAGGTTGTTAATCTCCTCGTCCGGCAGGTTTACGCCGCGCTCGCGCAAGCGATCCAGGGTGAACTGCATCGACAGGCCCAGGCAGTCGAGGGTGTCCTGCTCGGTCCAGGTGCCGCCAAATTCT
>ERZ772965.24-NODE-24-length-18733-cov-11.1085_pt1 | contig 18733 bp, 14 predicted proteins | sample MGYA00511678_ERZ772965 | MGnify/ENA primary metagenome ERZ772965 (study PRJEB29015, sample SAMEA2738082) | human gut metagenome | biome: human oral; feature: human-associated habitat; material: saliva | place: China | collected 2208 ... | reverse complement strand
TTCTGCCTCATAGACTCGTCAAAAGAATTTATATAAGCAAAGTTGTTTGCTACTCGATCTAGTCTACCCTTTGCTTTAGACCTTACATCTTCTTGAGCCATATAATGTGGTTTAGGTTCATTGTTACCCATCATAATGTCAGCAGTTTTCATGCTTATCAGCGACATTGGATAACTTTCTCTTGTCCAATCAATTTTATCTGACCCAGATCTTAGAGTACCTGTTAAACCAGCTCGACCATATCTAGCAGAACCAGTTCCATCACTACTCAAAATGGTTAGCTTACCTCTCTGTATAGGTCCTCTCTCGATGTTCTGACCTATTATGAAGATGTTAGACATACCCACTTCTGCTTCTGCAAAGCCTGCATTTCTCATTGTCTCTACCAATTCTAAGTCTTTAGCCAGCGATTTAACCCAAGCCGTTGCATACATAGTAGCTTCATTGTAAGAGGTTTTACATTTAGCTTCAAACTGTATCTTCTCAGATTTTTGCATATTGCTTTCGTGAAGTTTAACCATATCAGCTTCATAAGTAATTGGTGCCATTAAATCGTGAGCCTTCTTCAACAAAGCTGAGAAATTGTCTTGGAAGTTAGTAAATTCGTCTACTACAACGCATATGCCTCTATCACCACCAAGTTCGCTCATGGCATACCCCTTAGCCCTTGCTAGTATAATGCCACAAATTAGCTTCAAAGCCCTGCAATAGAACAGGTCTCCCATCTCTTCCCAAGTCTTCTTCGTACCAAAGACCTCTCCAACATAATCGGGTACTTTGCTCCAATCAACTTTGCTATTTATTCCAATGAATTGATTGTACTTATCATCAGCCTGATTTAAACTTGCACCATTGACGATAAACATTTCTGGGAATAGTTGTTTTAGTATTGATGCCATATCTGGTTTTCTATCCAAATAGAATAGAGGAATACCACTAGCCAATATTGCCATCAAGATATTTAACGTCATTACACCTTTACCAGCTCTTGAACCAGCATTGATAAAATGTAACAGTGTTTTAGCTAAATTGAACTCGTCTTTACCGTTTCTTAGAATAGTGCCATCTTCCAGCATACCCAAGATGAGAGTATTTATATCCAATTGCATACCCTGTTCTTTAAGAGCTAAGTAAGCCTTATATGCAAATAATGGCATACCCTGAGCTGCAGAGTGATCGAACTCATGAGCATACTCTTTAACACCTGTTTCAAAATCAATACGAGGTTTATAAGAGAACGGGTCTTTTCCAGTACCACCAGCAAAGGCTTTCTCTAGAAGTTCATTAACGATGTTTATACTTCCTAAAGCACCATTCGTATCACATACCCTTAGTTTAAACGAGTCAATACCACCGTCATCAGTAGTTTTATAAATTACCATAAGCATTGAAAAAGCCAAACATCTCTTCAAATATTCAACATATTCAGCAACTTCCAAGTCCATCTGCTCTGAAAAGAGTTCTATCCCATCATTAGACCTTCCATCTGCAAACTTAAGAATAGAGCATGTGAATACATTTTTTAAACTACCCTGAACCTCACTCTTAGCATACTCAGACCAGTTAGCACTTTTGGAATGCTTAGGAAATGTTTTTAAACTCTCCTGCATATCTCCATCAGGTTTCACTCTTCCAAAGGCAAATTCAAGATGCTTATTAGGGAAGTAAAGTAACTTTCTCTCTCCTGAAGTGTATTCGAAATATACCCTTTCTGCAATCTTACTGTTAGACCTTTCAACCATCTCAACAAAGCCAATTTTATCTCGTAATATGCGGTAAATTGTTTGTATTGCAGAATCAAACTCTTTTACTATTTTCTCGCTTCCTGACAAACTTATAAGCCCCTCAGAAGTAACCATACCCACTGGTTTCAAGACTTCATACCCTGACTCGTACATTCCTGCACATTTCTTTTCAAGTTCATTAACTGCCTGTGCTATCTGCCTTTGATAGTATTTGCTGATTTTCTCAAGTTTCTCTTTGTCAATTCCTGAAGTCTCTTCAGGTTCATCATCCTTACTATCAGACTCATCATCTTCCTCAGCCTCTAGTTCTCCCGTAGCCTCTTCTAACTCCCCGCTACCATCACTATCCTCAGAATCCCAATCATCCCAGCCATCCTCATCGTCCTCTAAAACCTCATCAAAGACATCGCCAATAGAACTCCCTATTTTTCCCATTACAACGGGCTTACCTGTTACCATTTCGACATACTTCTGTACCCTGTTGTTTTCAACCTGAGCGGGTCTTCCTGAAACCTTAGCTTCTTCTATCTCTACAGCTTGAGCCAATATGTCTTCATAATAACCCTCATCATCTATCCAAACTTTCTTGCCTTCTAATTCATTCTCACCTTTTGAAAATCTCTCAATAACAAGCATTGAAGAATAATGAACCTGCACCTCAGCCCAGTTAAGACCTTTTTCAACTACTTCTTGTTTCCAATCTCTCATTTTTAGTTCACCTTCTTCCATAAGTTCTCTCTCACCTTAATAGGTAAGCTATCTAACACTAGCTCAAATGACTTTAAAAACATTAACCATTCATTCTTATTTAAACTTCCTACGTCTGGTCCAACTTTAAACTCATTCCCACCAATCAACATCCAAGCCAATTTTAACTCCCTTGGTAAAGAACCAAGCACTGCCTGACAATATTGCCATACAACTGGTATCAGAGTTAGTTCTCCATTTTTAAGTTGAGAATTGTATTCCTCTACACTTAATATTTTCCCGTCGGTTGCCAAGGACTTGAACGGATTACCACTATCTCCAATCAAATAAGGAGGAACTCCTATTTTCGAACACCTACCCTTCATTCGTGCTAGAGCCATCTTAACGCAATCCGTACCCATTACATTCTTTACCTTGTCCATAAAATTGTTGGCAATCTCACAGTCGAGTCTAAATATTCTACTTGATTCACCTTCCATTATAGACTTTTCAGCTTTCTTAAACCACTGGGCTAATTGACCCTTATCTGCGTCTTTCTTATATATGTTAGGTCTTAGATTGTACTTTCGATACCAGTCTGGGTTATCAATTTCAACATATTCAACTAAACCATCTTTCCAAGTTGAGTTGAATAAATCACTTATTAACACATCATAAGACCACTTGTTGATGAAAAACTCGTTTAGTGCCTGAATGAACTCATTTCTTCTAGCCAACTGATAATCTACTGAGCAAACACCTATTCTTCTTAATCGGCTAACACTGCTAACCTGATTTGCAAATCTCTCCAAATCAAAGAACTGTTTGTTTTCATTTATGAAAGGAGAAACATAAATCTCCTCCAAGCAACTCAATACTCTCTCACCTTCAAAAAGGTTGTTTAAGTTACCCGATGAACCTGTACCCTTTCTTATTTCTTCGATTGCCTTTATTTCATCTACAGGATATATTTTAGGGCTGTTAACGTGCCTGATGCACATAACATACCCCTCATTTATCACAAGTGCTTTTATATTGTTAGGCGAGAAGTCCTCAGCCTTAACACCCCTACCAATAGCCTTTCCTACAACACTATAAAGTTCTGCCATTCTGTAAACCTCCTCTATTTACACCCAAAACAAGGGAATTTAATTCAACACATAATAAAAGAGGTTCTTCAGAACCTCTTCCTTCTCACTGCTTTCAAGAACCTATTCCTCATCCTCGAGCTCAAAACCCAAATCCTTACCCTCAGAGAATAAGAATACACTCGTATCATCGTAATCCTCACCCTCTAGGTCATAGATTTTAGACACCATTCCTGGCTTCTCTACATTGTATATCTTACCAAAATCATTTAATGAGTACTCAACAAAGATGAACTGAAAACCACCTTCAGTAAATATCTGAAGAATTTCACTCATTATTCTTTTAGCACTCTTATGCAAACCTGAAAGTTTCTCATCAAGAATTAGAAATCTTCGTCCTTTTCGAATCTCAATCAAACATATCGTAAAGAGAACCGATACTATCTGCTGTAACCCAGTTCCTGACTGCATAGCCAAGTCGATTGTATTACCCTCTGAGTTTGTTAACTCAATGTTAATGTGAGGTTTGTTTCCAGCATACAGTTTCTTCTTCAACTCAATTTTTCTTGCATCACCCTTAAATACTTCAGCAAGAGCCTTGTTAATTACACTTGTGATAAATGTTAAAGTTGATTCAGTATTATCGTCACTTACTGTTGTAAGCAGCTGTTGAGCCTGTAAAAGGTCTACATATATCTTCTGGTTTTCCAAAAGCTGTTTTCTCTCAGAGGCTAATTTTGCCTCTAGACTTGCTTTCTTTTTACTGTGAACTGTAAGCATACCCAGTTCTCTTGAATATATTCCCATTTTAATCTCCTACTAAGCCCTTCTTACCTGAGTATTTGATAGCCAAGTGTTTGTTTTATCCATAAGGTATAAGGTGTAACCAATCTTATTTCGAGGGACGAAGTACAAGAATACATTCTCATCTGAAATACTATCTATTCCAAGAATAGACTTCTCAAATACAGGAACTGACATCTTGAACTTAACCCCTTTAGCTTCCTTCTCACTTACCAAAGGTAATGTTTGGTCAATACTTCCATTGTTTAGGAGCATTTCACCATCTTCAGTAATCTCAACAATGCAGTCTGGTGAAACCGTACCCAGCCTTTTCAGAACGTCCTTTAGGTATAGTCTGTCAAGTACTACACCCTTGTCTTTAGCAAGCTTCTCAACATAAATTTTATATTTTATGTTTACTGGCTTATACTTGATGAAAGCAACTGTATTCCCTGTCCTTGCACAAACAAAGTTTTCCGTCTTGCATATTTCAATCATCTCGCTCGCATCAGCCATTCTCTTCAAGAACGATACTGAGGACATACCTAAAGTTACATCGGATAGCACATCTTCAGGCAACATATTTCTGAAAAATGCTGCTGTAGCACTACTTAACACAAATACGTAGTCTTCTGCAAAGTAAAGTTTACTTGCAACACCACCACTTGCACCACCTGTCATCAAAGGCATTAGGCTGTCTAAATACACAAGTAGCTCCCCACTCTTCAAGCATTCACATTCCTCTGGAAACTCCGAATGTATTTCATTAAAAGTGTTTTTACCAATCTTGGAGCTGTCGAACAGATACTTAATGTCGTTGTTTAATGAGCTATCTTTTTCTTCATTAGCAATCTCGTGAACAACAGCTTTAATCTTTACACCATCTTCCATCAACTCAATCTCATCTACATGAGTTTTGTAAAGGTTTGTAAATGAACTTACCAAACCGTTCAAGTCACTTGCTTTCAACTGGAATGACCACTCTTCTTCAACATCTTCAACCTCTGCTTCTTCCAATAAAGTTCTTGAAAAGATTAGCGAACTTGTTCCTACTATCTCGACTTTATCCTTATTGACGAGAAAAATGATGTTCTTCATTTTATCGTCTAAAGCCTTATCTGAAAGAACAGAATTAACATACCCTAACGCTTTTACCAATTCCTGAAATTTTACTTTTACCTTCATATTTTAACCCATACCCTTTAGTTAAAGTCTAAACTTAGACCATCAATACCATCTGCGAAATCTAAAATTTCATCGTCATCTTCGAAGAAATCTGCAAGGCTTTCAACACCCTCTTCAACCTTCTTTGGTTCAGCTTTTGCTGTCTTAGCTTTCTCATTAGCCTTTTTCTCTTCAACCTTCTTCTCATCAACCTTTTTTGCCCCAGCCTTCTTCTCTTCAGCTTTCTCAACAAGGTCGAAGATATCATCAGTCTTATCAAAAGGATTATCCATACCCTTCTTTGTTTTCTTAACCTTCTTTGACTCTTCCTCAACTTCCTCTGGCTCTACGCTAAGGTCATCCAAGTCGATTTCCTCAATCTCCAAATCAGCAAATCCGTTGTCTGCCTCGACTGCCTCGACTGCCTCGGCTACCTCGTCTTCCTCGTCTTCATCTTCTTCCTCAAGAGTCTCTTCTTCATAATCCTCAAGGTCCTCAGATTCCTCTTCATCGGAATCCTCTACCTCAAGTTCAAAGTCATCCCCTACTTCCAACTCCTCAACGGCTTCTTCCACTGATTCAGTCTCTTCCTCAACCTCTGACTCTGCATCTACATCCATACCCAAGAGCCTTTTTGCTTCATCAATATCTCCACTCTCAATACAGTCAACAACCTTCTTCTGAGTTTCGTATTCAGCATTGATTTCCTCGTACAACTTATTGTACTCAGCAGTTGCCTTTGAGTAAATTTCCTTAACACTCTTGCCAGCCAAGTTTATTCCCGTTTTCTTCTTGTACTCAGCAACTTGCTTGTTCAATGTCTCCACAAGTAACTCCCTTTTACTCTCAATAACGACCCTTTCCATATTGATTTTCTTGATTTTCTTGTTTAGCAGGGATACCCTTTCAATTAACTTTTCCTGTTCCATTTTTAACCCTCTCTACTCATCTATAGCTTTTCTTAAGTAATCACAAGCGATATCTTTTATTCTATCTTCAACAACAGGTACTGCTCTTACCTGAGCAAAAATATCTCCTGTTGTAAGCCTACCCTCGATGATTTCACTGACAATATCTTCTAAACGCTGTAGCCTGCTTTCCTGTTCTTCTAAAGCTTCAATTTCTTCTTCAGACATTCCAGCGATGTCAAATGCCTCCTTTGGATAAAAAACTTCACTTACAGGTCTCAAACCAAAAGGCTCAGCTTTATACTCTGTTGAGCTATCCTTACTCACATATTCGAAAGAAACAACCCAACAATCCTCAATCCTCTCAACAGAACGTGTTGGAGAACCTACATAAAACAATCCAATACCCTCGGTTCCATACAAGATTTCCTGACTTGGATGGTGTATATGACCACAAATTACTAAGTCAACACCTTTAAAGTTCTTCATCCTGTCAAGGTCAAGTCTCTGAGCCGTAGGTAGATACCAATCAGCCGTACCCTCGATGTGGAAGTCTGCATGAGCTAAAACTACATTACTAACTGCACCCTTCTCAGTCTTAGGGAACTTAAGCTCTCTCCTCTCATCACCATAATTTACAAGGTGAAAACGGACTTCAAGCTCTCCATCGTCATTTAGGTAATCAACCTCATTGACATTCTTCAAATACCCAAGACCACACATCATATCAAAATCTGAAAAAGCACCAAAATCGTGATTTCCTTTTACAGAATAGACTTTACCACCTGTCTTAACATTCAACCTTTTCAAGAATAGCATTACCCTCATCAGGAATTGCCTATCTTTCAAGTTGGTTTCAGTCCTACCAATCAAGTCACCGAGGAATATTACTGCACTTGCACTTGCTTCATCAACCTTTTTGGTTATCTCGTCCATAATCTCGTAACATTCTCGGGTGTAGTCTTTATGTTGTCCTTCAAAGGCACTTGTTAGATGTAAGTCCCCAAAGATAAGAACCTTACCACCTTTTATCTTTTCTATTGCCATTATAACATACCCCTATTCGTTGTATATTTCTCCTCACTATACCACAACAACTGTTCCACAATTATTGCAGATTCTATAATCTATTCCACTCTCTTCAACAAGGACAGATAACTCCTTATTAAGAGAGTTTTCTTCAAGCTTCATAGCTTTAATTTCCTTGCTTCTACCATTAATATCGGCTAAAGTCTTAATTACATCACCGAGAGCAACCAAGTCTCCACAGTCCACTCCACTTACCTCGGGAATGCCAGCAATTTCAATAAGCTCTTTAGCTTCCTTCTTTATAAATTCTACCAGTTTTAGAGTGTCAATGGAACCTATTTCTGAAACTTCTGGTGCAATTTTCATCTCGCAAATCTCAGATGCCATACCCAATAGCTTCGCTACACTCTCCAAGTTAGTTACATCTATCTCACCAACCTCCGGTATATCCACACAGGTCATCACAGACCTTCCTGAAGTGACTACATCTTTTATTAAACTTCCAGCCTCAATTACTTTATCTGACTCGCTATCTTTTTGAGCCATTAGAGCTATTAACTCAGCATCAATGCCTTTATAAGCCTCAAGTTCTTCTTCGATTGCCATAATCCTACCCTCGGTTTTCGAGATCTCTCCATTGATTTGATTTCTATCTGAGTTAATCATAGCATTAGCTCTATAAATCTCTTCAGCTTTTAGAACCTCGTGAAGAACCCTGTAGTTGTCACTTCCCGTTGTCTGAACAAGTAGCAGAGGGTCTTTATTAGATTGAAAGTTTAGGTATGAACCATCTTCCTCAAGCTCGCATAAACCCAAATAATCCCTTATTGGCTCAGGTACACCATTTACCTTAGTTAACCTACTTCCAGCTCTATTGGTGTAAAGCACATCTCCATGCTCTCTAAGCTCCCACAGTGAGTTACCATTCTTATACTTCTGTCTAATAAGCTGTACCCCATCGTCGAAAGATACTACTATTCCAAAGTAATCCTCTCCGAAACGAATGAACTTAGCCTGTTTCTGCTTATAGGCATCCATCATAGCAACTGCACACGCTGTCAGCATCGCAGATTTACCTGAGTCGTTATAGCCCTTGATATTTATTACACCACTCTCATCGAATTGAATTTTACCACTCTCGTATCCCATAAAATTCTTTATTTCGACTGATGTTATCTTACTATATGCCATACTGTTTTCTCCGCATTCTTAAATCTTTTAATAAAAAGCCCTTACTCTTTCAAGTAAGGGCTCTCAACTCAATCATTTATTTAATCCATACCCTTGCAACTTATTTAGTTGCTACGCATCTACCAATTTAGAAATCTGAATCTGTCTCCAGTGTAGGCAGTTCGATATTTTCTTCTTCCTCTGGAAGAGCCTTCATCTCGAAACCTGATTCGATTGCTTCTGCACCAAGACCGTTTGCCTTCGCCTTGTAGACAGCGAGTAGGTCTCTTGTAGGCTGTAGAAGAGTGTTAGTAACCTCTTCAAGGTCAGCTTCATCATAGAACTGATTCATAATTACAGTCTGCTGAGCCTTTGCTGGAGTCCAATCTTCAGTTGCCTTATCTAGCATTGGTGCAATCTTTTCGAATCCCTTAACATTCTTAGGAATAACCTTAAGGTTTCTTGCTGCATCTCTTGCATTCTGTTCGCCAGTCTTTGGAGTGTACTGATAGTTTAGGATAAAGATATGTCCACCTGGGTGTGCTGGCTCATCTTCCATACCCTCAAGTACTGCAATCCACTTATCTTCATAAGCCTGTTCACCGATTGTGTACCACATTACCTTGTACTTCAGCTTTCCACCTTCAATGACTGGAGTCTTACCCTCATCGTTAACTGTTTCGATAACTACGATTGGGAATGTGTACTTTCTCTGAGCTTCCTTGATAACTCTGTTGCCGTAATATTCAGACTTGATAGCCCTTACAGACTTATCCTCTGAATCGTCCATTGAAAGACCAGCCCTTGAGCAAGCTTCTCTAATCTGCTCCTTAGCCAAATCCCAAGGCTCTGACGTACCCTCACAAAGAGGACACATTCCTGAATAACCAGCTTCTTCTGGTAGACCTGAAATACATCTGAAGTTTAGGAATCTGTTTCCATCCTGCACTGCGTGGATTAGTGGCTTATCCATTCTAAGCTCTACCTTGTCTCCATCGGCAACAGTGTGGTTAGGAACATATACCATTACCTTCTTTCCAACTGGAATATCAAATACTGGGAAGTTCACTGGGTCTGTTGACTTAGGTGCTCTTCTGCTGATTTCCTGCTTTTCTGCACTTTCCTGTAGTGCAGACATCTGGTCTGCTGTGAATTCTTTTGCTTTAAGTTTCTTTAGCATTTTCCTTTTTTCCTTTCTTTTTCTGAGTGTTCTGAGTGTTCTAAGTTTCCAACTTACATCTACACATCTTCAAATGCTTTAACCATTTTACGAGAGTTTAGCCGAGTATGGTTGCCTGGTTTGTGAGTTTTAGGCAAGCCCCCACTCAACTACCACAAAAGCCATACCCAGCCAAACTTTTCAACCTTAGAGAGTACATCTTGACTTTAAAACCTACCCATTAGATACTTTAAAGTCTACTATACTTATTATTCCAAAGTTAACTCGCTCTAAGTCCTCCTAAGAGGACATATGGTGTAATGGCAGAGAACCACCGAATGCCGATTGCCTCTCCACCACTACACCATATAGACATATTATAAAATGAGGCAAGAACCAAATTCCGATATGCCCTCTAAGCATATCTTACTTACCTCAGATTTGGTACTTTGAAGTTGAACCCCCAAAGTACCCTTTCAAAGAGAACCCTACCCTAGTTGTTATAGCATACTTTACTTTCAACAGGTGAGAACTCAGGAATCTTATTGGGATCTCTTAACAAGGGGAGTTAAGTAATATCTTTGTTTACAAGGGGGTGTATACAAAGTTTAGCTGCCATTACTAAATTATTACTTTTCATCGAAAAAAGTTATTTCGAATCTTAATTCCTGAGCTCTCATCTGTTGAAAATACAGCATCTTCAACAACTGAATATATTTTTATTCTTTTTTACCTACCCACCTACCCAACCACCATCCACATTTATAGTTTAACAATCCTATTTACGAAAGTCCAGCCCTCTCGGAAATAAATTTTAAGCTATTGAGATTTTTTTATCAGTTAGTGTGACCATGTTGTAGAAGTAACCTACCTTCACATCGAAGTTTCCTGCTACACCGAAGAAGTCACATAGCTGAAGATACATAGTCGTTAAAGTAGATAACAGTAAATCTCGAATCATACCCTCTCTCAAGTTCACAGAGCCAGTGACTACTGGTGAACTTTTTGAACTGTTCATACAAGAAAACTCTACCTTTTCTGGGCTAACTCTTCTCATTCTTATATTTTCAATGGAAATACCTCTCTGAGATGCTAAACTATCAATCATCGCAGAACCATCAGCCACTATCTCAATTAGCACCATTCCATTAGGCAGATTTCCAATGTTTATAACTTGTTTGTTCATAACCCACCCATTTTCTATTTTAACCTTTTTGCATCTTTTAACATAGTATACTCTCTCCTAGAGAGCTCCTTTAGTAGCAAGGACTTAGGGCTATAACGAGGTTCTAGTTCGTAGTCTAATTCATTGTCGGTTAAATATAGCTTATACTTACAACCACTACCATCAGGTCTTCTCTCAGTTCCATACCCACAAATGACTGCACTGTCATAGTTTCTAGACAGTAAGAAATACAGAGTATCTATTCCTAAAGGGTGGCTTCTAGCAACCTCACCGCTGTTAACCCAGTTGATTATATTTTCAAGTTCTCTTCTGATACCTAAACAGAGAGCGTCCCTACCATCTCTACAGAGGTATTTATCACTTGTAGGTTCAACCATATTCTTATCCCAATCTACATAGATTAGTTGTTCTTTTGTTCTCATATTAGAATCTTCGCAATAAAGAGTTAGAAATGTGTCTCCATTCTCTTCTTTTAGCATACCCGATATTACCAGCAGTGCTGGGTCATAAAGGGCTTCTAATGCCATGTTAAGGTTTCTCATAACTCTGTTGAACTTGTCTACAACTAAAACATCTAAAGGTAAACAGGTAAATTTTTTCTCTTCCATTTTACTTACACTCCTCTAAATTTCTATTTTTCTTTCTTTCTGCTTTACAGCTTCAAGTAGAACTTCCTTTATTGATTCTGGTTCATACTTCTTAAACATATCGTCAACATCTTTCACAGATGAGTCTTCCCAAAAGATATAAGAACTACCTCTTGGCAAGTTCCATTCATCTTCATTCATAACTCTTCTTCCAACCTTGTCGTTATCTGGAATACCATATACCCTTTTGAAGAGTCCATAAATACTTTCTTTCTCGGCAGATGAAGTAACACCCATCTCAGCCAAACAAGGAAAACCCAACGCAACTAACATTAATCTATCAAAAATACCCTCAACAATGAAAGTTATTTTTGGTCTATTCTGCATACCCAACATTTCCATTCCAAAGAATAGGCACTTCTTAGAAAAATAAGCACTTGGAGTAGTAATGTACTTTTTATCATTAGGATACCAGCCAATCAAAGCAATAACATTCCCTAGCATATCTTTTACTGGGAATATGAACCTGTCTTCTAGCAACCATCTTCCAGCTTCGCTAAAAAGACCTAGTTCTCTTAACTTCTTATTTTCTTCCCAGCCCATACCCTTTAGCTTCTCAGACTCTACCCAAATGAAATCTCCATAGTTCAGAGCCTTATCAACAACAGAAGATTCTAAATCGTAACCCCTTGCTCGCTTTATCTCTCTTCTTACCTCGTCTTCATTTTCACCAAGAGTTTTTATTTTTCTAAATACTGCGTTGTATACTTCTACATATTCCTGATATGACATACCCATTTCGTTTACCTATCTGAATCTAAAACCAACCATTAAACCAATAAAAGCAACCACTAACAATAAAACTCCACCAGTTACTCGCCTTCTTGCATTTCTCTGAGCTAAATTGAGTACCTTCTCAGCCTCCGCTTTTTCAATCTCATCTTCGGCTAAAGAACTCATATCCATATCCAATTGCCTTACCCTTTCCTCCCAAGATGAGTGGTCAATCCTGTTATGTTGCCTTTTCCAGTCTTTCCATTCTTTCCTACTCATCAACTTTTTTAATTCTCTCTTCTCTGACCTTTTCATAACCTGATAAATACACCTTTAGCTCAAAACCAATTCACTGCTTTATTATATTACCACACCTATTTGCTTTCTACAAGCTTCTCTAACAAGTCATTATATTGTCCCGATTTTATTTTCAGAGCAACTTCTCCCCTACCCCTTGAAAGAGCTGATGAGTATTCATTACCAATACTACCCACTAAAGACACCATACCCTGACTTCTTGTTATCATTGTGTTAATCATATTACGATTTATGAAACTTGGATTACTTCTTTTCTCGAGAGGAATAATAACAGCCTGAGCCTGACTTCCTTGCATCTTATGACAGGTTAAGGCATAAGCTAAGTCCAAATTTCTAAGGTCTGGTCCCATAGCAACCGTACCCCTTCCTTCTAGGAACTTGCAGTAATACAGTACATATACATTCTTATCTAAGTCCACATCATAGTTCTCGACAACCATAACATACTCATTATCACTAGCTTCAACCCCAAAGTTATAGGTTTCTAACTTATCTGCGTATTCGTCCCTTTTTTCTATTAAAGTTTTAACCTCTTCAGCAGATAAACCACCTGCTGTATTTTCGTTAGCTTCATTAAACCAAGAGCATTTCACTGATGAACAAGGCACAAGTCCAACAACCTTACCCATATCTCCATTTACCATACCCAAAGTTATTACTTCTTGGAAACTATTTCTGCCGTCCCAATTAAATCTTCTCTTTCCATATTGGTTTACATTTATATGGATGACTCTGTCATTCATATGGAAAGTTACTGCATCTCCATATCTCTTATATTGAGTTACTAAAACCCTGTCATTAGCCCTTAACTTCTTCTGAACTATTGGGTTAATCTTTCGAGTAGAGGACATCTTCTCCTCGGAAACATACCCTGAGATTATTTGAATATCATCTTCTGCAACCCCTTTACTTAACCAATAATCAAACTCACTTACAGTCTTTCTTACTAGTTCAGTATCTGGGCAAGGAACTCCTCTAAATGAATCGTTATCGTAAATTAAAGGCTCATCATAACCATTTGACAAGAAGTTGATAACAGAACAGTTATAGTTGACCAAAGAACCCTCAGCTGCTCTCTTGCTAACACCCAACTCTACACAAGGTAATAACTTCATCAAGCTATAAAAAGGAAATCCATTTCCAATTGGTGGCAACTGTTTAACGTCACCCAAGAAGATTATAATATCCTTACCACCCACATTAGCACACACCTCAAAGAGCAAATCAATATTGCACATAGCCATCTCGTCAAGGATATATACCCTAGGTTCTCTGTTTTCGAAATCTAGCTCATCTTTGAGGTAAATTGTTTTTAAAGGTGGTTCCTCTCCAACCATTACAGAGAACATGGAGTGTAAAGTCTTTACTCCACCACCTACAACCTCGCTCAGCCTTCTACAAGCCTTTCCAGTAGGTGCTCCATAACAGTATTCATACCCTTCAAGGTTTTCTTCGAAAACCATTTTCATACACTCTGATGTTGTTGTCTTACCACTTCCAGCACAACCACTTAGCACTGAGGCTCTAAACTTACATAGTTGTATACTTTCTGCTTGTAATGCTTCAAGCTTGAAACCTACTTTTTCTTGATAGGCTTCTATACCCTTAGCTATCATTTCTTCGTTAATGCCAGTAGATTCTTGACCTAATCTTCTTAAAGTATTGTAAATGTGAACTTGTTTTACTACATCCTTACCCAACAAAACTCTCTCAGAACCATCTTCCAATTCTAGCACCAATATTAGACCCATTCCATCAAGAGTTTCCATTAATTCATTGTTGTAATAAACCTCTTTTGTAAAATAAAGTCTTTTATCTAGTAGGAGCTCACAAAGTCCTGTTGCCTGCTTATCTATTTTTGTAACCTTAGCAAGTGTTTCATACCAATTTGTCATTACAGTCTTCTTCAAGAGAAAACTATTTTCTTTTGTAAGTGATTCTATAATGTTGTACCCAATAAGTGTGTCAATACCTTCCTCCCTTTCAGAGCTACCATTCATACTGTAAAGGAAAGCCAATACACTAAATGGAAGTTTAATTATATGACCAACTACAAAAGGTTTGCACCACATCAATGCTAATAAATGAGAAACACTGCTTTTAGTTCTTCTCTCAGCATTATATACACTTGAGGCTAGCTCCTTTACACTAACACCACAAATCGTACCCAATATCAAAATGAGCAACCAGCCTCCTACTGCACAGTCAATCTCTTTAAGAGCCATACCTTGTGACATCTTCACTTCATCTTCATCTGGTAAGAATTTGGAGAATGCAACATCTCTCATCGCTTCTTGTTTAGTAATGTATTGAAATAACTCATTCGCATTGTCATACAAAGACATACCCAATTCTTTTCCTGTTCTTCCACTTTGTAGTTTAATGTTCCAAGATGATGCAATCTCTTCACACATTTTCCTAAATAAATCGTTTATTTCAGATAACTCTTCAGTATCCATATCTCTAAATTTTGACAAACTCATTGAACTTGAACGTAATGCTTTCTGTATTCCTTCGGATGCACCTGAAAAAGCCTCGGCTAAAGGACTCTCTTCCTGTACGTCGAGATGTTTTGTTAAGTCCATCTTTATTTGTGTTAAATCAACTCTCCCACTTTCAGTACGAATTAAAGGTTCTGACGACATCCTGTTCACTTTTTTCTCACTTAAATCCAAATACTGAGGATACCTTGTACCCACATACTCTGCTATCGTTAAAGTACTTTCAGGGTAATCAAATTCAACCTTACCAGTTTCATCTGAGGTCATAACACCGTTAAACAACCTATACTCTAAATCCGTACCCAAGTTTTCTCTGTTGCCCTGTTCCAATGGGTGAACATAGTTCACACCCATTACCCAATTTCCTTCTGAGTCTTTTCTAAAAGGAACACAATTCAATGTCCAACCTGATTTGTCGAAACCTTTAATAGCTTCTACACCACTTTGAGCCTCTTCATATACCAAACTAATTGTTGCACCTTTCCTGGCGGTGGATTGCACAATTACATTCTTACCCACTAAAGTCTCATCGTCTAGTGTGATTATCATACTTCCTCTGCTAAATAGAGGAGCTCCAATGGAAACATACCCTTCTTCCTTAAAGTACCCATTATCTTCAAGACATTTTACTGCAAATACATCAAGGATAGCATAATACATCTTCTCAGTTAAGTCTCCACAATTGAAATAAGAGGGCTTTTTTATCAGAGCTCTGACATTTCCATAGATAGCAATGTTATATAATTTCTTATTGCTGTACCTACTTCTTCCAGAGTCTCTATTTGTTCCGATATTAAGTTCTTTCAATAAATTCGCATCAGCCATTTCTTTTCAATCTCCTCTTATTTATTTTTTATTTTTATAGTAAAAGCCATACCCAAGTTTCTTGCTATTTCTACACTGCTCAACAAATTAAAAAGGGTGAAAATTCCACATCTAAACCAAAACAGACAACCGAGAACTCACACCCAAATTTTACCTTTGAAATTATAACATTTACCTTAAAACCTACATATTCTCTAACTGACTTCTTCATCAGCGATTTCAACACTGTGAAAATTGAACGAGTTTTTCAAGTTTTGAGTTTTGACAAGTCTACCTAAGCAGATTAGCAACCCAAAACAAACAACTTACTTCCAACCAACTCTCGACCGTCATCATAATAGCCACTCAAATTATCTTCACCAAGTATTTCAATTAAAGTCCTAACCTGAGAGCCTCCAACCGTACCCAACTTCATTTTCTTGTCACCTTTGTCTAAATACAGACCGACATCAGACTTCTTAGAGGACTTAACGATATTACTTATTAACATCCATCTGTGCTTCTGAGCATTAAATCCTTGTTTAATTACCAAACAAGGGAAGTTAAGACCAGCTTTAGCATATCTTGAAACATGCTCCTCCATTTCGCCTGCAGTAGTTTCACTATAGCCCTCGTAGATTTTTTCTGCTGTAGCAACTTCTGAGTTTATTAGCATTTAATTACCTCCGACCATATACATTCTTAATAATTGGGAGTAACAAGTCCCCAAGTTACAAGTCAAACCAGTATCAAAAAGTTTCCCGTCTTTCAAGCATAGAACTGGGTTGTTACCACTCGAGTTTTTTAACGTAGATTTAACCGACTGCATAAAAACAGGGTCATTTTCTAATCTGAATATCAACGACATACCCTCTTCTCTTGATAACGTACCCACTCCAAAGTTTTTTACCCTATCAATAGCCATTTTCCTTGTATCAACGGGTTCTTCCTCTTCCTCTACTACATTTTGATCCTCAACAACAGGTGCTGGTGACTCTATAAATCCAGCTCTATCGACATCCTCAGAGCAACCAAACACTCTTCCAACCTCAAACATTGTTTCTGTTAGAGATAAATCTGTTTTAATGTCATTACCATCAACAACATCAACATCTGTTTCACCACTCTTAACTGCACCTAATAAATCTCTCGCAACAGAATCAATCTCTGGTGGAATAACTTTACCCCAATTTTCCTTGTTTCGAATAAAACCTAATATCCTATCTCTACGATATTCATTAATCAGAGCAACTTCCCAGCTCATCAATCTGTCAGTATCACCATTCCACCATTCAATACCACTCTCTTCATAACGGTCTAAAATGATGTCCTGTACTTGAATAGGTATTTCTGTGTTTTTAGCTTCATACCAATTACGACCATACCCACAACCGATATAAAGAGGACACCAACCCTCAATTTCAAGCTTCATTGCCCTAGACAAGATACCAAGCATCTTGGCTGGGTCAATAGATTTATGAACCTCAAGGAAGATTTCATCATGGACAAAAGCTGATAACAATACTTTTCCAAGCATATCATTAGCAACCAAATAATCAAAGAGCCTTACCATTGCTCTCTTATAGATATCTGCTGCTGTACCTTGTATTCTGTTGTTGCCTGCCTCTCGTCTTATCTTAGAAACTGAAGTTTTTGTTTTATCGAAGTACCTTCTTCTACCAAAGTAAGTGCTTGAGAAACCATCTCTAACACCATCTGCCCTTGCCTTATTAAAGAATTCCTCAATTTTTTCCTGACCTTCAAAGTATTTTCTCTTCAACTTTATAGCCTTAGCTACGTGGAGAGCATCCCCTACTCCAAAAATAGTTTCTGCTAGCGACTTGTCACCCATACCATATGGTAGCCCAAAATTAATACCTTTAGCATTCTTTCTTTGTTTTGAGGTAACAGCCTCATAAGGAATGTTAAACATTCTAGCTGCTTGATATCTATGATAATCACCATCAGGATTGAAGAACCATTTTACAAGATTCTCTTGATTAGCCATACCCGCTAGAATTCTGTACTCTACCGATGAATAGTCAGCATCCATTGCATAAAAACCAGTTCTAGGCACAATGTACTTTTTGACTGTATCATTGTAAGACTGGTAGTTAGGTTCTTTAACAGATACTCTTCCAGTCTCAAGAAACTGTTGAACCTGAGAGAACATATACCCTGACCTTGATGAGAACTTTTCTACATTGTTTGTAAAGTTACTTTCCAACTGTGAAACTTCGCTGTACTCGTTTAGCATACGAGCAAGAGGATACATATCACTTCCATCGGCATTTTTATAAGACATTAACTTCTTTCTAGTTCCCTTACCTGTTGATGGGTTACCAGTATCCGTTTTCTCTACAATAGGGTAACCTTGTTCTTGAAAGAAAATCTTTGATAATTGAGGTGCTGAGTTTGGATTAAACTTATACCCTACGATTTCTATCATCTCACGCATAGTTCGTTCTTTAGTTTCTCTTATTCTTTGAACCAACTCTTCTAATCTATCTACATCAACACAGTGACCATAATACTCTTGGTAAGCAATTACTATCATAAATCTTACCTCACATTGATAGGTTGAAAAAGCATTGTAACTCTCCAATATTTTATTTTCTTTAGCAAATCTTATCAACCTTAAAACCATATCAGCATCTGGGCAAGCATAAAGACTAGTTTCATCATACCCCATGTCCCAAAACTTAAATCCATCACCGAACTTACCTTCAACGAAATCACTAAGTTCCAAAGTATCTAATCCTAGCAACTGGTGTGTCATTGGTTTCAAACCAAGCTGCATATGTCTGTGGTCATTCCATAATGTTGTTTT
>ERZ772965.23-NODE-23-length-20935-cov-2.76944_pt1 | contig 20935 bp, 17 predicted proteins | sample MGYA00511678_ERZ772965 | MGnify/ENA primary metagenome ERZ772965 (study PRJEB29015, sample SAMEA2738082) | human gut metagenome | biome: human oral; feature: human-associated habitat; material: saliva | place: China | collected 2208 ... | reverse complement strand
CCACACGCACCACGTCACCCTTCACCAGGGTAGGCACCATGCTCTCAGACACGACCTCGCGCACACTGTACCCGTGAGACTGGTTCCACACAATCGACCCGTAACAAACCAGGGTGCCAGCCAGCGCCAACATGAACGCGAACACGCCCACGCGACTCACGCGCAACCACTGGCGACGCAAATGACTACGATACGCGCGGCCACGCGCATGAGAAACGGCAGAAGCCGCAACCGGACCCAAAACGTTCACACTCGACTCGCTCACCTGTCGCCCCCCAGCTCGGCGGGAACACCCTCGCTCTTATCCACCCAGTACGACATGACGAAACGCGCCACATGACGGTGATCGTTACCGTATGCGCCGAAAGCCGTGCTCGTACACGTGACAAGGTTCAAGTAGCGGCCATCAGACGGGTAGCCTGACGGCGCACTGTACGCGGCCTCAACATCCGTTGGCTCAATGATGCTACTGTCCGCGTAGTCGAAAACAATCCACGCGCTCTCAGTCTCCATAATCACGTGGTCGCCAGCCTGGAAACGGTCGATACCAAACAGGTTGCTCCCGTTCGTGCGGCGGTGACCAAAACCAACAGCGACACCAGTTGTGCCGGGGTACGCGGCTTGCGGGTCGAAACCCAGCCACCCGTTATCGAGAATCGTCTCTTGATCGTAGCCGCTAGAAGCGGGAATACGCATATGGTCCCACGATGGGACGTGCAGCACACCGTAGGCGTTGCCTTCCGGCGGGATAGAAGCGGAGCCGGGCGGGTCATCGTAATGTTTCACGGACGCGACTGTCGTCACCTTCGGCTGGTCGGCGTGCGTCTCATCCCACACGCTCAAATTGTGGTTCATGACACCGCTCGCACGATGGTCACTCCACCACATTTGATTCACCAAAATACCGCCGCCAGTTGCAAACAATGCAGCCGCCACCAACATGAGGACAACGCTCACGAAACTACGCCTACCTTGACGGTGAGCGCCCACACCTTCCACATGCAAACCAGCCAACTAGACCAACCCCTTCACAAACAAGCCCCACCAAGCCGCCACGCGCGGCACCGGCAGGGGCACAATAAATACTCTGCAACCGACAATAACACGGGCCGCCAGAAAAGAAAAACCCTCAACTGTTCAACATGGGCACTCAAAGGAAACAAGCAAAAACAACCAACAAGACGAGAGAACCCGCCAAAGGCTGTTAACGCCTGTATCCTGAGCGCAAACGCACGAAAACAGTTGAGGGCGGTGCAGCAGCCAAAGGCCGCGCAACCAGACGCCCCGCAAACGCGGAGACTAACGCAACCCCTAACGGTTACGCGATCAAGCTCTTCACATTCGCCCACAACGGGGGTTAGTGCCAACCTGTCTTTCGACGGCTGATCTTCTCTTGTCTCAATCGCATCCAAAAGGACGGCCAACACTCGCATAGCGTCAGCAAGCCACATCAGCCCCGCATAAGCGGAAGCGTCACCCAGATCACTCTCTACGAGATCACCAGATGTAACCATAATATCACGCGGGTGACGCAGCGCCAGCCGAAACAGAAGTGACACCCACCACACCGGCAGCTTGCGCGTCAGCACGAGCAACACCCAACGCAGCCTCAGCATCACTCAACGCACGCAAAGCGCCATCCACATCCGCAGACTCATCAGCCACAACGCGCGCTCTCGCGTCAGACGCAACGCCGCGAGCAGCCTCCAACCCAGAGCGCGCAGACGAAAGCTCACTACGAGCCGCCTCCACGCGACCATCCGCGCCGCCAGACGCGCCAGGAACACTCAACCCCGCATCCGTGCCGTCAGCGACGGTTGCGCCAACGCGGTTAGCCCAACCAAACGCGGCAGCTCCCGCCGCGTCACCGGAACCACCGGACGCGGGCGTGCGACCAAACGCCGCCGCATCCACGCGCAATGCGCCAGCGGCATCACCCACCGTATAGAACCGCGACACGTCAGTCTCAGACATATTCTTGTGGCTGCTGTTGACGGCCGCGAACTTCTGAGTCGCATACACGCGGCCACCCTCATACGACACGCCAACACCCGTCACCGTGTACGCGCCCAACATGTTACGATTATGCGCCGGAGAATCCTTCCACTGAGCAAACAGCGAATCAGCGATCTGCTCAGGTGTCTTACCAGTCGCCGCGTCACCACGAATCGCGTAAGCAATGTTCTCACCCACGCCACTCAACTGCGCGCCATCCACGCCAGCACGCAACCTGGCCGACATTGACGGGTCATGATTAAAGTCCCGCGCGCCCGCCATGTGAGCGCTCCACGACTGAGCCTCACCATCCAGAGTGCGGTTCGCCACCAACGCGGGCAACCCAGCGTCAGCGCGATACGCGTTCACCTTCTGCACAAGCAGGCGCTCCACCACGCGAGCCTGACTACCCTCATCCGCCAAACGCCAATCCACCGTGCCAGACTGGGAAGCTGCCGCCTCAGCGTCAGCCACCGCGCGCTCAGCCGCGCTCACGCGCGCCTCAGCGTCAGAAACGGCACGTTCAGCGTCGGCCAACGCCGCGCGCGCCGTGTCGGCGCGGCCAGCAACCGCCGCATCGTATGCCGCCTTCGCAGCATCGTAGTCGCGCTGAGCGTCGGCGAGCCTCGCGGCAGCGTCAGAAACAGACAAGGACGGTGCGCCATCGTTGCCGCCCGTGGCGCGCCCGTCACTCGCGCCAGCGGTCACACCACTGTTGCCGCCATTCGGTTCCGTCACCTTACTAGGAGCGCCCTGGTCGCCCGGCGCAGCGTCGCCAGTGGATGTGTCAGAAGCGCCCGTACGCGCCTCAGAGCCTCCACCACCCGCCACGGTAGCCCGGGAGCCTGAAACGCCGCCAGAGGGCGCTACAGGTGCCTCACCGTGGCCGTTAGGCGCAACATCAGCCGGGGAGGGCGGCGTCGCGTCGCCTGGGGTGGCGTGATCGGTGCCAACTGGGGCAGACGGAGCCTCAGTGTGAGCACCCCCAGACGGAGCCGCGTGAGCGTCGGCAGACGGAGCCGGAATCTCAGCCGGGGTAGTGTCAGACGGGGCGGCGGGAACCTCAGCGGGCGCACCATCGGACGGCGCAGCGGGAACCTCGGCAGGAGCCGCCGGGGCACTCTCAGACGGCGCTGCGGCAGCGGCATCAGATGGTGTCGCCGGAACCCCGTCGGTAGCACCCCCAGCTGTGGTAGTGTCGGATGGAGCGGCCGGAACCTCAGCGTGAGCACCCTCAGACGGCGCAGACGGAGCCTCAGACGGGGCGGTTCCCTCTGGCGGCGCTGGAACCTCAGCGTTAGCGCCCCCAGCAGGTACAGCGTCAGGCGCGGCCACGCCACCATGAGAACCATCATCAACGCTACTGCCGGGCGCATGATCTTCCGCCGCACCCAACTGACTAGAATCAGCGCCAGACGAATCAAGCTCAACCGCTACAACCCCACCAGCACCACTACCACTAGTCGGCTCAACAGGGACGCGCTCACCATCACTCGTCATAAAAGACCCAAACGACGGCGCAGGAACAACAACATTACGAGTAGAATCAAGAACCGACGCGTCCTCGCCAGTGGCCTCAGCCAACGCGTCCTCATCCGTCGGGTCAACCCCACCAACGCGACCAGGGTCACCCGAAACACCATCGTCGCCCGCACCATCCGCGAGCGCACCACTAACAACACCAGAAGTGCCAGCAGTCGCCAACGTCGCAGCCGCCAGCGTACCCGCAACAGCCGCGCGCCTCGAAATCTTAACAGTCACCGTCACACCAACTCCTCAACAAAAACAGGAACAAGAAACCGCAGAAAACGGCCCCACATAAAGAAATATGCGCACAAACGATACGATACCGGCGAGAAAACCCCGAAAAATCAAGCAAAAATAGGAGCGCCCCGCGCTCCACACAAAACGGAAACACGGGGACACGCCCACAACAAGCATCACACGGCGTCAAAACGCGATAGGGACAAGCCCATAATCCAACGCCCACTGCAACGAGTCAACCGTCACACCAACCCCAGGATGCGACGCGTGAACAACCTTACCGTCACCAATATAAATGACGATATGCGTGCGCGACGCAAGCAACATGCCCGGCTTCAAGTCACTCACGCTCACGCGCTTACCATAAGCGAGCTGCTGAGCCGCCGTACGAGGCAAATCATTGTACCCCAACTGGTCGTGATACACCCACCACACAAGACCCGAACAGTCGAAAGCGTTAGGGCCTTCCTCACCCCACACATACGGGGAACCCAGCTTACTCATCGCCAACTGCACAGCACGATTACCAGCCGCCTCATCAGACAGCGTGTAGCCGGAAGCCGTGCCAGCGTTACTGTAATCGAGAGAGTTTGTGTTGGACGCGCTCTCACGCGGACGCGTGCCCTCCAACACAATCTCACGAACCGGAGCCTTCGTCACAGTAGACGAAACCGTAGACTCCACCTTATCCGCGTCAGACCCACTGGCTGCCGACGCGTTCACACCCTTATCTTTCGACAAGTCAGTGCGAACGGTCGAAACCTTCGTCACACTACCAGGCTCACCCGCCTGCTGGACGCGCGTCTCGCCAACAAACAACTCGTCAGAGGGAAGAACCTCACTCTCAAACGGAACCTCCTCCACACTCTCCGTGCGCGACTCCTCCACAGCATACAAGCGCACAGAATCGCCCGCGTGAATAACCTGCCCCTCGTCAACGGCCTTAGAATCAGACGTGCGCACCAAAGCCGGGTCCACGCCCTTCGACTCCAAAAACTCGCCCAACGACTCAGGCGACACGCCAGCCTTAAAATCGTAAGACTTCACGCCCGCGCTCGTCACCACGCTCACCCTCGCGTCAGCCGTATCAACCGGAGCGCCAGCAGCCGAAACAGCGCCCGCACCAGGCATCACACACAACGCCACGGCGGCCGCCGACACAGCCGCCACCCCACTAGCATACGACACGGACGAGCCACGCGCACGATGCCTAGGACAGCCCGACGACGGCACGCGCTTGCGTTCGCCCCTATGACGCGGACTCCTACTCTTCTTTGTACTCACACACAATCCTTCACCTAGATAACAAGAAAACGGGCGCACCAAACGAGAGGAACGCTACGCTCACGCGAAACACCCCCGTTTGGCGCGCCCCACGCGTCATTTCGATTGAGGACGATCACCCGACGCAGACGCGTAAGGCTGCGACACAACAACCGTCACAGGCGTAGAAGCCTTCGCCTTAGACCCCTCAGCGGGAACAACATGCGTCACCTGCTCAGAGGTCACCTCACTGTTCTTCACAGTCACAACCGTCACCGCCGAAAAACCCGCCTTCACGAGCGCAGCCTGCGCGTCACTACCAGACAACCCCACCACATGAGGAATAGCCAACTCAGGGTCAGCCTTCGCCTTCGACAACACAACACTCACCTCACTACCGGAATCAACCTCGCCAGCGGCAACAGACTGAGACAACACGACACCCGCCGCGCCGTCACTCTCCTGCTCACTAAACGACACGGCAACACCGAGCTTCTTCGCATCCGACTCCACATACTCGCGGGTCTTACCCTTCCAATCCGGCAGGTTCACGCGGCCAGACGCAACATCCAACACCACGCTATCACCGTTGGACACTTCCAACCCGGCAGCGACAGACGCGCCCGTCACAGTACCCACCGGGACAGTCCCAGCCTCAACCTGGCGCACCTCACTCACAGACACGCCAACCGCATACAGGGCCTTCGTCGCCTCCTCCACGGTCATACCCGACACGTCAGGCATAAACGCCGACGCGGGACCGGCCGAATAAGACAACACGACCGCATCCCCCATGTCAGCCGTAGAACCAGCCGGAACAGACTGAGACACCAACATGTCGCGCGCCACCTCACCCGAGGTCACCTGCTCCACGCTACAGGAGAGCTGAACCGACGTGAAAGCCGCGCACGGGTCCATGCCCTGAGACAACGCGGCAGGCGCAGACGGGACAGCAACATCGTCATGATGGTCCCACCAGTAAGCGCCGCCAGCCGCCAACACGCCAGCCAACGCCACGCCAGCAACCGCGAAAACGGCAACGGTGCGCTTACGCTTCGCGCGAGCCACCGTAGCGTCACCATCATCGACACCTTCATGTTCCAGGCTCGAACCCGAATCGTCGCCGGACATAATCTCATCCCACGACACGGCAGAACCACCGTCAGTAGACTCAACGCCGTCAGCGTCGGTCACGCTCTGCGTCACCTCATCCACACCATCCAGCTCAACATCATCATTACGAACGATGTCAGACATAAAACACTCTCCCCTTCTAGGAAAACGCGTACACCAGAAAGCAGCGCACGCCTCTCACACTCAATAACCGCCAGCGCTCACGAAAACGCGAGACAAGCGGTCAACCTACTTGAATACGACAGTAACACAACAATTAGTTACTCGGCAAATCGCGAACAAAACGAGGCACACGACAAACCCGGCCAGCAACCACGTCAGCCATCAACGGAACCAACAACAGCAGCAACTCCTCACCGCCAAAAACCGTAGACGACTTCAACCCACGCGACAACTGCGACGACACGTCAGACAACATCCTACACTTCGCCACACCCAACGACCTCGCACGATCAAACAACACGCGGAACTGATACGACGACGCATCCATGCCCAACACCTGAGCAACCTCACGCCTATCACAACCAACCTGCAACAGGCTCGCAGCGCGCGACAAAGACCCCATTTTCTCCAAAATCTTCGCAACCGCCAACGGGTGAACACCACCCGACAACACTCGGCGACACACACGCAACGCCTCAGCGCCGTCACCCCGAAAAATAGGCTCCTCCACCAGCCACGGCTTCAACGACCCCTCACGCAACAAGCGACCAGTCAAATTATCGACACTAATGCGATGCTGGTCGCCGCGCTCAACACCCAACATGATCTGCGACAACACGGGAACAATAACCTGAAAGTCCTCGCCCGCATAGCCTCGCAGAAAACGCTTCGCCTCCGCCGACAAGCCCGTACAATCCAACAACTCGTCAGCAACACTACGACCACGAGCAGGCTTCGGCATGACAACAACATCACCGCCCGCGTCGCGCACCATCTTCTCCAACTTACGCGTAGACGTTCGAGGGCACTCACACACAATCAACAACCCAGGGTCGGCGGCGCGCGCAACATCCCCGCCCTCAACCAGACCGCCAAAAAACTGAGAAAAGCGCTTCACGTCGTCAGCGGGCACGCGACGAACAATCAACGACGACGAGTCGCCACCATCCAACAGCGTGCCCTCGCGGCACGCAGCCAACGGCTCACCGTCACGCACATAATGCGCCGGGACGCCGCCCAGCTCAACGCGCGCCAGCGCCTCCTGGAACACGCCAAACGACGCGTCCTTATCAACAACAAGCCTCAAAAAAGACATCAGAACACCCTCTCGCACCACGCGCCACTGTTAGCGTACAACGCCGCGAACAAACGACAACGACACAACACCATTCAACACGCTGCCAGACTCGCACGCAACAGTCATTGAATCGCGCGACACAGACCTATTGTCGCCCACAACAAACACGCCACCGTCAGGAACAGTCGCCTCGCCGCCAGAAACGCACGACCCAGGCAACGCCGCCACCATACGACCATTCACCCACAAGCCGCTACCATGCAACGACACCACGTCGCCAGCCGCAGCCGCCACACGCTTCACAGCCACCCGGCCAGGATGACGCCACCCCTCCGGCTCCTCAAACACCACCACGCTACCAGCCTGAACCGGCGCGTCAGTGTCAACCTCAATCTCCTGCCCAGACGTGAGAGTCGGCGACATCGAATCGCCCGCAACAACATACCGGCCCTCCGACTCGTCGCTACCAAGCGCCCACGCGAAAAACACGACAGAGACAACCACGGCGCACGCCAACAAGACGCGCAAAAACACAGTGCCATCACCCGAGCGAGAACCGCCAGCAATGCGACGCGAACCACGCGCAGGCAACACGCCGTCACTGGAACCAGCGCCGCGAGAATCAACCATCAGGCAACAAACCCCACAAAAACAAGAAACAACACAACAGAACAGTCCAACGGCAAGCCGAAAGAGAAGAGCCGGTCACGCAATCTTCATGACCGCGCGATGATTGTTCGCAACCGTCTGCAACGCATCCAACGCCGCCCGCACAGCCAGAGAACTCGTCTTAAACATCTCAATCGCAGCCTTATACGCCGACACCTGAACGTCCAACTCGCACACGCGAGCATCACTATCCACGGCCGCGCGCCTCACGTCAGCGGACGGCAAGTCGCGCACCTGCAACGTCACCTCAGCGACCGCACGCTTATGCTCACCCGCCACCTTCCGCAACGCGTCCTGAGCAGCGTTTGTCCTATCAGCCAACATTAGATTCAGATGAGCGGCTTTGAGCATCAAACGATTCACCTGCTCAAACGACCCAGCATCCACAGCCGCATCCAACTCATCAGCCATCGCCCTAATCTCAGCCATCAACTGAGCATCACGATCAAGCAACCCCTACACCAACCTTCCACAACGAGACAAAACGGGCGAACAAGATGCCGCCACATGTATGAAACCATCATGCCATGACACCCGTCCGCCCGTCAAAATCTCACCAACGGCCACGCCTGCGACGCTTCCTCGCAGCGCTCACCGCGTTATCGAACGTGCGAGCAACACCCACCCGCGCGCGACCGTCCCGCTCGTCTCGAATACCCAGCTCCATACGGTCAGACTCCGCGCGCGTCGGCCACGCCCACTGCACACACGACAGAACGTAACACACCATCACGCACGCCCCCAGCGTGTACGCCCACGTCCCAGCGGAAGCCATCGACAACAACGCGGCCACAGAAAACCCCAAAACGGACACGGCCACGCGCTGACGCACACTCAAACGGTTCTTCCACGGCTCCCACCCGTCCGGCTTCGTGCGGCGACGCACATCAGTCCAAAACAAGCCCAACACGCCCACAGCGACCGCCAGGCACACGCCGCCACCCAGCGCCGGGACGCTACGCGCATACATCCACCAGCGCCCCTCGGGAGCAAACACGTCCAACAGAACACCCACGGTAACGAACACGACAGCGCCCACCAGTGGCGCAACGAGACCACGCGCGCCCTTTGTGTGGTACCGCCTGCGCACAAACCGGCGCGCCTGCACCATCAACGACACCTGGCCGTCGCCGCCCTTACCGTTATCGGTTACCATAGTAAACGTCACCCTCCATTACCAAAATACTGCCAGAACAATAGCCGCCCCGCAACCGGGAACAACCGCCGTCACAGCATATCCCCATTGTACTCACCATACAATTCCACAGCCGCCGCCACAGCCAACTCGCCCACACTCTCGTCAGCAAGAATACGCGACGCATCATCCGACGCGTCACCCAACAAGGGTGCCTGAGTCAAAATGTTCGAGAAACGAGTCCTACCCTTCCCCTTCTGGCTCTCACCAAACACGTCACCGCCGCCACGCATCGCCATATCCTCATAAGCCAACGCCGCCCCATCGTCGGAAGCCACCAAAGCCTCCAAACGCTTCACGCCTCGCTCAGACATCACATCCGGGTCAGCGACAAGGAAACAATAAGACTGGTAACTGTTGCGGCCCACGCGGCCGCGCATCTGATGCAAACTCGCCACACCAATACGATCAGCGCTAAACACGCCAATCACAGTAGCGCCAGGAACATCAATACCAACCTCCACCACAGGAGAGGCAACCAGGACATCGTACTCGCCGTCACGGAACGCGGCCATCACCTTATCCTGGTCATCCTTACGCATCTTCCCATGCAACATAGCACACCGCACGCCCTTAAACGCGCCCTTCGACAACGCGTCAAACAAAGGCTTCACAGACGCGACCGTACCCTTATCGTCGCCCTCCACGTGAGGGGCAACAACGAACACTCTCCGACCCAACCAAATCTCAGACAACGCCCGCGTCACAAACTCACTATCAGGCTCGATAGCGTTGGCCGTGTTACGCCGCACCCAACTTGTCACAATCGGCAAACGGCCCTCGGGCTTATCCGGCAACGAAATCACCTCAACGTCACCATACAACACCTGAGCGGTAGCGCGAGGAATCGGCGTCGCCGTCATCATCAACACGTCAGGACGCGCCACACCATCACTAGCGCACACCTCAACGAGACGCGACCTGTCCTTCACGCCAAACTTCTGCTGCTCATCCACCACCACGAGACCCAGGTCACGGAAACGCACCGACTTCTGCAACAGGCCAGTCGTCCCCACAGCCACACTCACAGCCCCGTCAGCCACGTCACGGTTGAAGCGCTTGCGCTCAGCGCTCGTCGCCGACCACCGGGAATCAAGCAACGCCACGCGACCAGGTACGCCCGCACGCTCACACGAGACGCGAATAGACTCATACAACTGCTCCGCCAGGATAGCCGTCGGCGCAAGAACCGCGACCTGCCTGCCAGACGCGACAGCGGCCACAATCGGGAACGAAGCCGTCAACGTCTTACCCGAACCCACGTCACCAATCAACAACGACACGTGAGCGCGCGTATCGGCGGCGAACTCCAACAGGCGGCGAGTCGCATCCACCTGGCCGCGCGTCATCATAAACGGCAACGACTCACGCAAACGAGCAACCTCACGCTCACCCCCACTCATCTGCACGCCCACACGCTCGTCAAAACGCCGGAACCTATGCAACAACACCTCCAAGAGAACAAGCTCATTGTAGGCGAGCGTCAACATAGCATCCTCAAACACCTGCTTCGACGCGGGGAAATGCACGAAACGAATCGCGTCATAAAACGACAACGGCGCACGATCAGGCGACAACAAACGCATGTAGCCGGGCGAACGAACCCCGCGAATACGCCCCAACAATTCAAGGACGAGACCCGTCAGCGTGGAAGAGTCCACCGCGTTCTTCTGCGACTGAGGATACACCGGCACAAGAGCCGCGCCCACCGTGTTATCGCTCATGTCAATCGTTGAGCCACTAATCGCCCTGTCACGCCGGTAAAAACCAACCTTACCCGTAATAATGACGCTATCGCCAGGGAAAAACTGCTTGACCAACCACGGCTGATTAAAGAACGTAACCCGAACCCTACTGCCCAAATCGTCGCGCACCTTAAAAACCGCATCCTGGCGCGGCCTACGCCCTGCGCTCTTTGACGGTACAATGTTCTGTTCCGCCGACTCGACGACACCGACAAGCGTCACCTGGTCCCCATCCAACATGTGAGAAATCGGGATGGGGTGGGCGCGGTCAACATGACGAATAGGGACGTGCATCAACAGGTCATACAAGCTGTCAATACCCATAGCCGACAGGCGCTCCGGCAAACTGCGGCCAGCCGCAGCCTTCGCCTGACTCTTCGACAAATACTCGTGAGTCGCCAAAAACAGTTCAGACGTAGGCACCAGCTTCAAGCTATCCAAATCACCATCATACCCGGCAACAGGGCGCGCCAGCGCGCGCACCACATCCTCACCCAACTGGATAGGCTGATAGCCGTCAGCCGCCAACTTCTCGTTCGCCGCGTCAACGTCAAACACGCGAGCGAAACTCGTCTGCCACAACCCCCTGCGCCTCACGCCACCAATCTCACCAATGGCACGCTCATAGCGAGGAGACGACACGCCCTCGAAAACGAGGAACTTACCCGTCTGACTGATCGACGCGACAGGCGGCGGCACGGAAGCCGGGTCATCATCCACAGGTGAAGCCCCGCCGTCAAACAGTGTCCCAGCGTCGGCGAGACGAGGCGCGGGAGCGGCAGGCAGAGGAGCGCCCGTATTCACGGTCGGAACAGGCGCGACACCGCCGAAAGCGCCCACAGGACGCGAATACACCCACTCGTATTTCGTGCCCTCCCACAACCTAAAACCAGAGTATCTAATCAAGTCTACATAACCTCCATTCGTCAGTCATGTTACCTTGTTTGATAGCCGCTTGGCAAGTCCCCGTGGCGCCCTGCGCGTCACAGTCCGCTAGTACCCTGGTCACAGTGACCCTAGCGGGGCTGAAAGGAAGAATCACCTCCCTAACAACTCGGGGTCGGTTCTTCCTTTTCGGCGTAGGCGCGCTCTTCGTCCTGTCCCTGCCAGGATACTTCAACGAGTTTCTAGCTACGGGCGTTTTAAGGGCGGCCTGTGGCCGGAGTTTCCGGTTTTTCGCCCGTGTTTTCCTAGCTTTCTCAACCCTTGGAACAGCACGTGCGGCAATGTTGGCGGCGGCGTTCACGTCTCTGTCCAACGCGCCGTGCGTATGGCAGACGGACACCTCATGAACTGGGTGGCTTACCCGAGAGCCGCATTTATGGCACAGTTGCGAGGTGTTGGCTGGGTTCACGGATACGACCCATCCGCCGTTCTGGGTGACATAGTGAGTAAGCCACTTAACAAACTCGCCCCGGTTCCACCTGCCGTGCTGCGTCGTGTTGCGGACCCAGCCTAAATCTTCCACAGCCACGACGGCGTTACCCCACACGTGTGACAGATAGGTTATCTCTTGCGCTGCGAGAATCGCCAGCTCGCGTTTCTTCCTGGACGCAGCCTCGCGGTGAAACTGCGCCTCATCCAAAGCCGACATGCGAGCTTGCCGGTCATGAAGCAACGTCGCGGCTTTCTTTCGCAAATACCGAACCTGTATCTCGGACGCGTGCACGCTGTTCCACAGCGAGTGTACCCGCTGGGAGAGAGTCGTCTCATGGGCTATCCGCCCGGTCTTACTGTCACGCACAACGACAGTCGCGTAATTACGGATGCCCACATCTACGCCGATAACATATTCTCCTGAGAACTGTACGACAGGGTTATCGGTAACGACCGTGAAAATAAAAACTGGCCGACCATCCTCAACTCTCACCAAGGGTAGGGTGACCTTACCCTCTGTAAATCGAGTGTTATCGAAACTGAAAATGAGACGATACCACGCGCCCTGAATAACCATTTTCAGAATAATCTCGCCATCGGCAAACGGGTTATTCTCAATCACAGCATAAGCCTTATCAACGGCACCCAGGTTAATATAATCCCCGCCATAAGACGGTGCGGAAGCATTCACGGTGCGCTTCCAGCCACGACTCACGTACCGAGATGTTTCACCGGATGCGGCGTTCATGCGCTCCTGCCACGACCTGTACGCCGCAACCACGTTATGCTGAACCAGCTTCTCTTTACGAGACGTACCAGCCCTACCAGACACAAGAAAGCCCGGCATGGTGATGCCCGCCTGGCGGCCAGCCTCAGAGGGAGCGGTGGCAGTAACACGCGATAGTTCATCACCTAAAGCAATGTCATTACGCACAACGTAAGTAGCATACGCCGAAACATCGCGAATCTCAGAGGCGAGCTGACCCAGTACAGATTCGCTATCCAGCAGCTCGCCGCCCACACTCAGGACATAAGAGGGGCGCGAGGCAAACGCCCTATAGGTTTGATTCTTCGCCAACGCGACCCCCTTTCTTACCTAGTATATAACCTTTGGACGCATCATCAAAAGAGGACACCCAAGGGCTTGGCATCCTGCCAAGCACTTAGACGCCCACTCAAACAGTATCCTATGTAATGAATATAACATATGGCACCTATATCTAGGTATGAAGATAATACTAACACAATCGGAAACAGCTATCAAAACAAGCGTACCCCGCCCACGGTGAACCAGTCAAAACCTCACCACGAGCGGGGTACAAGCGCGCAATATGGGCGGGTCAGTCGCCCAACGCGTCAGCCGCGCGATTCATCCACGACGCGCACGCCAACACACGGTCACGCAACTCCCGGAACTCGCCCTCGCCAAGGAAATCAGCGGCCACAGCAAACATATCAGGCTCCGGCAAACCATCAACAATGTCAGCGGCAGCAAGGAAACTCGACAACACCTGGGCGCGCGGGTCGCCGCCGTTAGAATCGCTAGAACGATCACTAGACGACGGGGCGCGCTCACCCTTGTACTCGCCCGTCTCAGGGTCAACGCCTGCACGCTCCAACAGCTTATCGGCCGCGTCATCAAGGAGCGACACGTTCTCCCAGTCATCCTCGGAGCCAACCTCAACCGGCACGGTAGACGACACGCCCACGTAGCCGTCGCCATCAACCACGTCGTCAGCGGGGACAACGGGGGTCGGATAGTCGCCCACAGGCTCCGCCTTCTCACTCGCGCGAGAATCGCGGATACGCGAACGCTCCTCCTCCACAATCTCACCCGCGCGAGCGGCAGCATCGTCAGCGTCTAGCCCCGCCGTCTCCTCGCGGATGCGACCGGCGATAGCATCCAAGTCCTTGTGAACGTCGCGGGCAACAGCCTCCGTCAACTCCACAGACGCACCATTGGGAAGAGCCTCATCAAACACTGTAATGACACGGTTCAGGTTAATCAACTGGTACGAACGCGACACGCTCATATCCAGCTCACCCGTCACATAGTCACCCCACGTCGCGTAACCGAGCGCAATATGAGCCTTACCGGCGTGGGCGCGGGCAACCAGCTCATGAATCTTCTCACTCGCGCGCCGCATGTACGCAGTAATCTCATCCGTCAGCTCCTTCGCCTCACTATCAGACAAAGCGCACTCGCCACCACCGGATGCGGGCACGGGAGCGTCAACAGGGTCGCCGAAATCGTCAACCACAGGCTCAACAACAGGGTCGTCGTCAGAAAAAACAGGAACATCAACAGACATGGAAAGACACCAACTTAGAAAACAAAGAAAACGAAAGAAAATCAACAGTGGGGCGCTCGCCGCCACCTCACAAGACGTGAATATTACCGCGCGGCAGCGGACGCAGCCACCATAAAATGCGTCAAACACGCCACAAACCCAGCAACCACCAGCGCAGGACCAGCAGGGAAAACACCGCCGCGATCATTCAACGACGACTCTAACGCGCCCACCGTAACCGTGAACAACAATGCCAACACGAGAACCCCCACGCCAGCGCCACCCAACAGAGGGGCGCACACAACCAGGCAATACCGCACCATCAGCGCGTCAGCGCCACCAAGCCACGGAACACGCAAACCACCCAAAAACACGCCAACAATCCAACCAGCAACGCCCAACAACAAGGCGAACACGCCAACGGACGGCGACAACGCGGCACCCAGCAGCGACAAGCCACACAACACGTTCATGGCGCGCGAATCGTATGGCACGCGCAGACTACAGTAATCCTCCACGCCACACAACGCGCCCCACGCCACAAAAGGCGCAAACGACAAGGAAAGCCACGAATCGCCCGCGCCATACAAGAGAAGATTAACAGTCAACCCAGCCAACAGGGCAACAACGCCCGTCACGCGCTGACGCTTACCATCCCAACCGGAGCCACGAACGCCCACAACACACACCCACACGCACGCCACCAAAGACATGGCGAAAGGCAGAACACGCACCAAGTGAGACACGACTAACAAACACCCCTACAGGAGAACAACAAACAGTCAAGAAGCAAGTGAGAGAACCGGGTGGGGCGGACAACTACCACACACATGAGCGAACAATCCGCCCCACCCAGTGTCTACGTGGCTTACTCGATCACAAAGTCTTGGACCATGTGAACAACCGGGTCGCCCTCGACAATGCGCTTTTCCTCACCGTCAGCCACGGTAGACAGCGGATACAGGAGAAGAACAGCGGTGTTACCGCCATTGTAGGCGCGCACGCGCACGCCCGCGTCGCCCGCACCATCCGCCACGGCAGCAATACGGTCAAACGACGATGGGTTGGAGCGAACGGCGAAACGCGCCACAACTTCGCCCGACAGGACTCGCGTCCCCTTCTCATCAACAGAACCGGCCGAATAAGACGAATCGTCGCCAGACCTGCCCGTCACAGTCATCGAACCAGACGGCCCATCAAACACGACACGCATATCGTTCGCCGAATCAGTGCCAGCCGACAGCTCATCAGCGCGTCGAATAGTCACCAGAGCGCCAGTCAACGCGCGCAAACGCGGCATGTCACACACGTCCACCTGGCTATCGCGCCACGTGGACATCATCTTAGCGATAGCGCCATTAGCGAGCGCATCAAAATCGTCGCCCGCGTTAAAAATCGCCGAATAGCGGCCATCAGTGTAACCGAAAGCCTCCAACGAGCTATCAGACAAGTGACTCTTGCGACCCAGGAGAACGACCTCACCCTCAGACGGGCACGCGAGCGCGGGACGCTCAGCCCACGTAAACGATAGGCTATCCGTGTCGGCGGTCTCAACGTCAACGCTACTGGAATACATGGCGAGACCATTACCGCCCCAGCCGACGCACAGGAGCTTACCGCCGCCAACGAGCAGCGCCGCCTTCCGCTTGCCAGAGCCATCAGCGTAGGCAACCGCGTCAGTCGCCGACAAAAGAGACGACACGACAGCGGCAGGCGCGGGAGCCGTCAGCTTGTCGGCTTTCAGCCTCGTCTTAGCGCGAGCGCTAATAGGGCTATCGCCCATTGCGGCCGCGTGAACAGCCATGCGGACCTTCAAGCCACTATCCTGCTCCAAACGAGGAACAGCGGACGCCGCGCCCGTGTACGTGATCGTCGTGTAGTCGGCGCGGCTAATGAGACCAGCGAGCGCCAGCGTCTTTTCGGCATCCAAAGCGACGCGCATCACGCCGTCAGTCATCCCCTTGGGGTCAAGGCTGAACAGCGGGAGCGTAGCCTCGGCCTCGCTTTTTGTGCCGTTACCGTAGAACGTGATGGTCGGCTTAGCGCCGTTCTCTACGGTCATGTAGAGCGTCCCATCCTTGGAGCGGCCCACCTCGTGCGCGGCGTGCTTAATGCCGCTCACAAGGTCAGAGCTTGCAATGACGAGCTTCATTCTTCCTCTTCTCCGGGCGCACGGTTGCACCCTCTCTCGTGTTTCCTCTTACGGGAGCACTGACTGTGGAGCTTTTCGCCGAGGCCGGTTAATTCTCTCATCTTTCTTCGTGACAGGCCGGTCGGGGAATAGAACACACAAGCGCGCTCTCTACACATGTATAGTCTAATAGTTGCCGTGAGTCAAAACCTCACCAGAACACGGCCACCCAACCCCGCGCGAAACGCCAGAAACGCCTCTCGCGACCTCAAACACTCGCACGCACCTCAATGGTCATGCGGGCGCTGAAAAGCCGCGAGAGGCGCATACAGCAAACGACAGGGGCACGTTAGGGCGATTACTCGGCCAGGCGCACCACAATCTCCCTGCGAGACCCCGCCAACAGGCGAGAACCCGGCTCCACGCTCTGCCACACAACAAACCCAGACGGAACACTATCAGACGACGAGCGCTCACGATCAACCACAACGCGCAACCCAGACGACTCGCCAATGGCAACCGCCGCCTCAGCAGACAACCCCACCAACGACGGAACCTCCACACTACCGGGCGACACAGGGGCAGCGTCAGCCGCAGTCATATCCGAACTCTGGTACACGGCAGGCGAATACCCGTGAGCCGCAAACACGCCAGGCAAATACGAGGCCGCGCTCTGAGCGACAGCGTGATCGTTCCACCTCGCCACGTGACCACGGAACTCGTGAAAGTCCATGCCCTCAGCGGTATCAACAGGGTCGTACACGTTAGAGAACAACGCCAACCCGCCAGTTACAACCGCCCACGTGCTGTTAATCACGTTATTGGAACCAGACTTAGCGGCAACGTCATACCCCGGTACGCGATAGCGCAAGCCAAACGCGCTCGGCACCGTGCCGTCCATGTTCGCGTGCATCGCGTCAGCAACAACCGCCGCAGCGTGAGGCGACAACACGCGCCGACACGAATCCGCAGACGGGTCATACCCATCCGGCGGCGCAACCTCCACGCCATCCACGCCAGTTACCGACCGAACCGGCGTAGCAGGACAGAAAACGCCGCCAGACGCGAACGACGCAAACACAGCGGCCATGTCAACAGGCGAGTGCTCAGTCGAACCCAAACCATACGACAGGGAACGAGACGAAATCGACTCAGGCGCAGGAATACCCACCGACGCAGCAAACTCCTTCACCTTATCCACGCCGATACGCATTTCCAACGTCGCAAACCAAGTGTTCGACGAGTATGCGGCAGCTTGACGGTACGACAAGAACCCGCCCTGCAACGCGCACGAATCACTGTTGTTGATACCGCCCTCGGGGCTATCGTAATCCGGCCCCGGATACAGCGGGCACGCCGACGAAAACGATAGGTTCCCCACGTCGTAGCCGTTATTCAACGCGCCCGCCAACACGAGCATCTTGAACGTCGAACCAGTGCCAGCGGGGTTAAGGGGGAGGTTAATCGTCGTCTCACCCGCGCCCGAACCGTAGTCACGGTTCACCGCATACACACTCACGCCACCCGTGCCAGGGTCCACACCGACAGTGGGGACAGCAACCCTATTGGTCGTCCCAAAATCAGCGCGCAACTGAGCCTCCACCGCATCAGTCGCCGCACTATCAAGAAACGTCTTAATCGTCAACCCGCCCACCGACAGTAGGCGCTCACGATCATCCACCGTCTCACCATAACGCGGGCTACCCAGGATATACTTCACCACGTAATCGCAGTAAAACGGGTATTTACTGGACGCGCAACCCCCGGCAGCGCCGCCGCCCTCGACCGGCGTGAACCCGTCAATGACCGTCAACGCGTCCGACTCCTGATCGCCCGTCAAATGCCCGAGTCGCTTCATGCGGCCAACAACGAGACGAGCACGATCACGCGCCCTCTCCGCACCATCCTCGGTAGACATGTTATAGATGGACGGGTTTTGCACAGACCCGACCAGAAGCGCAGCCTGACCGGCAGACAAGTCGGACGCGTCCACGCCAAAAAACGCGCGCGCCGCCGACTGAATAGAATACGTAGACGGCTCACCGAAAGCAACAGTGTTGAAATAGGTGAGCAGAATCTCGCTCTTACTGTGCTGCTTCTCGTACTCGACGGCCGCCTTCAACTCCACGACCTTACGGGCAAGCGTTGCAGCCGTCGCCTCACTCTTCCCCTCGTCCGACTGAGCGGAATAGTAACGCAGGTTCTTCACAAGCTGCTGAGTGATACCACTACCGCCGCCCTCGCCGCTCACAGCGCTACGCGCCACACCCTGCGGGTCATACCCCTCATGCTCCCAAAAACGCTGATCCTCGGTGTCCACGAGAGCGGTCTGTGCCCACTCGCTCACCTGATCGAGAGACGCAAGCTCCTCCCGGTTCTCATCCCACAGCTCGGCGATCACGTTGCCGTCACGGTCCAACACGCGACTCTTAGACGCAACCTGAGAGCCGTCAACGCTCGCGGGGATAGCGTTCCACACCTTCAACCCCGCGTCACCCACGCCAACAGCCGCGTTCACAGCCACCAAGCCGGGAACCGACAACAGGATGCCAAACGCGCACGTCAACACGCCAAGGCGCAGGGCGAGACGCGCGCGACCACCGCGACGCTTCACTTCCTCCACGGGCGCGTGCATGTCGGCGGTGAACTCGCGCCACTTCGACGCAGAATCGTCCCGCTTGTTACCGAAAACACTCACAGTAAATACGTTCTTTCTCTTAGCCAAGTAGTCCGCGCGTAAACGCGTCAGAATCACGCTGCACCTCGCCAGCCGTCGGCGACTCGTCAGCGGGAGCAGACTGTCGGGAACCAAAATCAACAGACATGCCATGCGGCGCAGAATGGAGACGCACCAGACGCGCATCCTTCTTACCACCGATCAACGTCACACGGTCCACGCGGCTCACAGACGTGATAACCGAGTAGTCAGCGCCAGACTCCAACGCATCCAAAAACGCGTAGAGCGCGTCCCCCATGTGCGACGACAGAGTATTACGCGCAGCGAAAGGAACACCATCCAACAAGACAGTCTTGTACTGGCCGCGCATCAAACGACGCATAGCGGCCCCCATGCGTTTCTTGCCATCAAACCCCTCGGACGGGAGAGAAAGAAACTCATTCGCACGCAGAGCCAACGTGCCCTGCAAACTAGAGGCACCCATCATGATGAACTCACGCAACACGGCGCGCGCCACATACGTTTTCCCGCACCCCTCCGGGCCGCTCAACCACACATGCAGAGGCTTCCCATCACGGACGTGAGAACGAACAGCGCTACGCAATGCGCGCAAACTTTCCGCATCCAAATTAGCGGCAGGGTCACCATCCTCGGCCTTTTCGGCGCGCGCAATCAAATCGTCAAGGTTCGCGCCCTTCCACACGCCGCGCGCTTCACTGTCCCAATCCTTCAAGTTTTTACGGATGGTTGAAAGCATCAGACCCTTCGTCGATTGACGATACGACTCGGCGCTCTCACGCTCACCCTGAGCAATAACATCCACATTCACACGGTTACGTTTTACCGGCACATACGGGTCTAGCAAGTCCTCGAAACTCGCGTCCTCACGATCATACTCACGACTCACAACAAACCACCCTCACGCTCACGCAACTCGATACGAACAAGACGCTCACTCATCGCGGAACCCCTCTGAAACACGCGCCCCACAGCATCCACAAACTCGGCCGTCGAACAGTCCCCACGCTCCACAACCAGCAAGCGGAAAAGACGCTTGACGGCACTCATCGTGATAGCCACATCGTACACGTAAAAATACTCACGATACGTTTCGACGGGGTTCACGCCGCGCATGTAAGCACTAGCGAAACAATCAACCCACCCGTCCTCGTCGCCGCGAAAACGCTCACGCATCCACGCGTCGCTACCAGCAGGCAAGCCAGACAGCGCCGACACGTCGTCCAGCAGCCCGAACGTCATCAGCTCATCGGACCAGTTCACGCGACCAGCTCGGCGTCGCGCCTTCTTCTTTAGGGGTGTTCGTTTCAACAAAACCTCCAACAATAGAGCCACAAAAGCGGAAAAACATGCCGCACACAAGAGATGAGCGCGGACACATTTTCATTCAACAACCTACACGATAACATAGCGGCGGGGCGGACGCCAAAACCTCA
>ERZ772965.19-NODE-19-length-25039-cov-3.10551_pt1 | contig 25039 bp, 23 predicted proteins | sample MGYA00511678_ERZ772965 | MGnify/ENA primary metagenome ERZ772965 (study PRJEB29015, sample SAMEA2738082) | human gut metagenome | biome: human oral; feature: human-associated habitat; material: saliva | place: China | collected 2208 ... | reverse complement strand
TATGAATTTGAACCTGTTCCTAATGCTGGAAGATTTATTAAAGGGCAACAATCATTTAATAAAGGTCTTAAATGGGACGAATTTATGTCTAAAGAAGGACAAGAAAATTCAAGAACAACAACCTTTAAAAAAGGTAATATTCCAGTTAATCATAAACCTGTTGGAAGTGAAAGAATAAATGTTGATGGTTATGTTGAAATTAAGGTTGCAGAGCCTAACAAATGGGATTTAAAGCATAGAGTTGTATATAGACAGTTACACGGAGAAATTCCAGAAGATGGAATTATTACATTTTTAGATAGCAATCCATTGAATTTGAATCCAGATAATTTAATTTTAATCAATCTAAATCAAAACTTGATATTAAATAAAGAGAAATTAAGGAGTGAATATCCTGAAATAACTAAATCAAGTATATTCATTGCTAAGATTATGGATAAAGGCGGATTTAGAAACGGTAAAAAATGAAAGATTATGAACAATTATACTATGATGCAATATATGAAATAAAGCAGTTAAAAATAAGAATAGAAGAGTTAGAATCTGATTTAGAAATAGTAAATAAAATCACAAAGAAAAAATTAAATTTAAAAAAAGAACTTATTAAAGAATTAAAAAAATATAAAGAAGGTAAAAAATATGAAAACTTTAATAACTAAAAAATTGGAAAAATTATTGAAAAAGGAATTCAATAATAGAAATAGAAGAATTAATTGAAACAAAAGAAAAGGAATTAAAAGAACTTCAAAAATCTATAGAAGAATAAAAATGTTAAAAACAAAATTTAAAGGTAAATATTAATTGTGATAGAGGTGTTAAATGAATAAATATGAACAAGATAAATTAAATAATAAAAATCATGTTGCTACACCAAGGTGGGTTGTAGAGCAAATATATGATTTGATTGGAATAGAAAAATATAATAATATATGGTTTCCTTTTAATAATTATGATAGTGAATTTAAATTTAAAGAAGATACACTAAAGTTAAAATATAAAGATATACGTATATTTGATGGTTTAGGTGATAATTTTGTTAAAATAATTCCAATAAAAAATTGTGATTTATTAATTAACAATCCATATTTTAGTTTAGAAAATGAAATAATTAAAAGAATATATGATTATTATCAGACAAAAGATATTGAATCGTTTTATTTCTTATTACCTTTAAGTACGTTAGAAAATAAAAAAATAACGGAAATAATGCCGGAAATATGGCCAAAATTTAAATAATAAACTATCAATAACAATTTAGTAGTATGGAGGGGAAATGAAATTAAAAGAGTTGCACAATAAAATAGAAGAATTAAATAATGAATTAGAATATATTAATACTGAAATAAAAAGAATATTTGAGATAAAAGGAATTAAATATTCTGATATTTCGGTAGATAAATTAAGTTATAAAGACACAACAATAGACAAATTTATAAAAGAAGAAGAATTATTTAAAAGAAAACTTATTATAGAAGAAGAGTTAAATAATTTAATAAATTATGAAGAGAGAGAACTAAAACGGCTAAGTAAATACAATGAAACAACAAAATTAATAGTACATTACAAAGAAGATGTAATAATACACATTGATAATAAATTTCGTCCTCTAACGTGGAATGAAATAGCAAAAAAAGTATATTGCAGTAAAGCAACAGCAAGACGTTTATATAATAATTATTTAAAAAATAAAAATGAGCACTCTTGAGCATTTTTTATATGTTAAAATAGTATTGTGAGAATTTAGAGTAATTCTCTATTTTCTTAAAGGGACTAAAAATGTCTCTTTTTTTGTGTTAAAGGTTATAGATATGAAAAAGATAGTAATTAAAATGCTAAAAATTTATAAACCTATAAGTAATTTGGATTGGTTGAATTATAAACTTGTAAAACATGACCTAACGTATCATCACATTATAAAACGCGAATATGGAGGAAAAGAGACTATAGAAAATGGGGCTTTACTTGTAAGAAATTCACATAGTTATCTTCATTTAATTGAATACAAAGACTTAGAAAAATATCTTGTATTAAACAAGTTATTTCAAATAATTAACAACCAAAAAAGTGAGCCTACAATGGAACAAAGAAAAATAATAGAATATATCTTACAAGAGTTTGAGAAAGAACATTCAAAAGACAAAACTTCTAAAGGCAAGATATTAATAAAAGAAGAATACAAAAAAAGGTGGTAGGAGATATGAAAACTATATTAAAAATAATTATAATGGCAGGAATAACAATATATTTATTATCAGCTATATTAATAAGTTTCATAAAACATGACGATGAGCGAAGATAAGATATTAAAATATTGTATAAAGTATGATGCAATATGCAAGTTTTGTCCTCGACAACTACAATGTGAAAAAGAATTAAATAAAACTACAGTTGATATTAGAAATGGTGGTGATAAATATGACAAAAAGAAGAATGAAAGTAAAATTAGGCAGACCATTAAAATATAAAAATTCGGTAGAATTAGAAAATAATATTTCTAATTACTTTAAATCTTGTCAACATGAGAGACGTATTCCAGGAATAAGTGGATTAGCTTCATGGCTAGGTATAACTAGAAAAACACTTTTAAATTATGAATCAAATCAAGATTTAGAAGATTATTCAGAGGTAATAGAGAGAGCTAAGACTACAATAGAGGCATATAATGAACAACTTTTATATAATAAAACAACCTCAGCAGGAGCACAATTTGTATTAAAACACAATTGTGGTTATATAGATAAAATGGAAGTAAATAATACAAACAAAAATATAAATATGTCATTAGAAGAATATCTGGAAAGTAGTTTATCTAATGAAGAGTATTAATAGAAGATTATTTATAGAACAAAATATTAAAATTATAAACAAGAATTCTGAAATTGTCCCATTAATATTAAATAAAGCACAAAATCAATTATATGAAGAAATAAAAAAACAAATGTTAGAAAATAAACCAGTGAGAATAGTTATACTAAAAGCCAGACAATTAGGAATATCAACATTTGTAGAGGCTTTATTTTTTACAAATACAATACTTAATTTTAATATTAAAACAGGTATAATAACCCATCAATCAAGTTCAACAAGCAACCTTTTTACAATGAGTCGTAATATGTACTATAATTTACCAGAACCATTAAGACCTGAAATATCGAAAGACAATCAAAATGAACTAAATTTTAATAATTTAAAGAATAATGGATTAAATAGTAGTATAAAGTGTATGACAGCAGGTTCTAGCGGAGTAGGTAGGTCAAGTACATACAATCAATTACATATATCAGAATATGCTTTTTGGCCAAAAAACAAAAGAACTCAATTAAATGGTCTAATTCAATCTGTACCAAGTACACCAGGTTCAATGATAATAATTGAATCTACTCCAAATGGATATGAGCATTTTAAAGAAATATGTGATGAAGCAAGAGAAGGTAAAAATGATTTTAAATTTTTATTTTTTCCTTGGTATCAAATGGAGGAATATAGGAAACCTATAGAAGAAGAGTTGAACTTAACCATAGAAGAAGAAGAATTAAAGGAAATGTATAATTTAGATGATGAACAAATTAATTGGCGACGTTGGTGCATAAAAAACAATTGCCAAAATGATATAAATACATTTAAACAAGAATATCCATCTAATCCAGAAGAGGCATTTTTATCTACAGGAAAAACGATTTTTGATAAAGAAAGTGTAGAAAATAGACTACAAAAAGCACCTATTCCATTAAAAACGGGTTTTTTTAAATATAAATATAATGGTAAAACAATAGTAAATTATGAATTTGTTGAATCAAAAGATAAACCAATTATAAAGATATATGAAGATGTCAAAGAAGGATATCCTTATGTATTAGGAGGAGATACAGCTGGTATAGGTAGTGATAGTTTCGCAGGTGATGTTATAAATAATAATACTGCTAATCAATGTGCAACATTAGAAATAGCAACAGATGAAACAGAATATACAATGCAAATGTATTGTTTAGGAATGTATTATAATTATGCATTACTTGCTATAGAAACTAATTATTCAACATATCCTGTAAAGAAATTATATGAAATGGGATATTCAAATCAATATTTAAGATCAATAGAAGATGGAATAACAATAAGATATCAGGATAAATTAGGTGTCAATACTAATAGGGCAACTAGGCCAGTTATGATAGCACAATTAAAAGAATTTTTTACAGAAAACATAGATAAAATTAATGATTATAAAACATTAAGAGAAGCATTAACTTTTGTAAAAAGAGAAGATGGAAAACAAGCAGCAGAAGATGGATATCATGATGATAGAATAATGTCATTAGCTATCGCACATTTTGCAAGAACACAGCAAAAATACACAGTATTAGTAGTAGAGGATAAACCGTTAATCTTGCCTAGTGCATTAGAAGATGGAGAACCTACAGATAACTATTATGATGATGATGAAATAGGATTGGAGTGGTAATATGTATATAATAATAGGAATTAGTTTGATGTTATTTTTTTTAATAGGTTTTGGAGTAGGTTTAACTATTCCATTTTTTGTAAAAAAGTACATAGATATTTGTCTTGTTAAAACTGACGAAATGATATCAAAAGAAAAAACTCAACAAAAGGAAGAAATTAAATTAAATAATTCACAAATACAAAATTTAACCGAAGAAATTTTATCTGAATGGCTAACAGGTAATTCAAATTCAAATCAAGAAGGTGGTGATAGATAGATGGAAAATAATGATGCTAAAGCAATATGGAAACAATACCAATCGGGTTTAGACTATTTTGAAAGGTCGGGTTTAAAAAAAGAGTGGGAAGAATGCGAAAATTTTTATGAAGGTAACCACTGGCCGGACAAAACACCACGAACAAAGAATTTACCAAGGCCAGTTATAAATTTATGTTCTATGATAGCAGATAATAAAAAATCAGGAATACTAAGTGAAAAAATAAAATTAGTTTATAAACCTGCAGAATTATATGGAAGTAATTTAGAAAAGTCTACAATAGGAGCAAATTTATTTACTAAGTTTTCTGATAATATATCGCAAGAACTACATCAGCAAGATTTAGATGAAGAAGCCGTTGAGAATGCGACGCAATTAGGCACATACATATATCATTATTACTGGGATAAAGAAATAACCGGTGGAATGGAAACACCATATATTGGTGGAGAAAGAGGAGAAATATTACATCCTAAAAATGTAATAGTTTCAAATCCTAGACAAAAAAATGTTCAAAAGCAATCATATATAATAATAGCCTCAGTTGAACCTTTAAAAGCAGTAAAAGCATTTGCAAAAAATAATGGTATTAAAAATTTAGAAGACATAAACCCAGATCATGAAATAATTGACGAAGCAACTAAAAATTTAGAAGTTTGTACTGTATTAACTAAGTATTCTAGAGTTAATAACAAAGTTGTTTGGAGCAAATCAACAAAGAATGTTATGTTACAAAATATGACATACTGGGAACCAAGTATGAATTTAAATAAAGTGAAGTTAACAGCAGAAGAGGAAGAAATAACAGAACCAGATAATCCATCAAAAGATTTAGATTTACGAAAGCAATTATATCCTATAGTTATAAAATCTCATAAATCACGCAGAAATAGTATTTATGGTATAGGAGAAGTAGCACAGGTAATACCAAATAATAAAAGCATTAATTTCAGTTTAGCATTAATGTTATTATCTGTTCAGCAAACAGCATGGCCAAAGATAATACAAAAAGCTGGTGCTTTAGCCCGACAAGCTATAACTAATAAACCTGGAGAAGTTTTAACAGATAATACTAAGGGTGCAAATTGGGGATTTAAATACATGGAAACATCAGGCTTTAGCCCGCAAGCGTTAACTTTAACAGATAGTATTATGTCGATGACTAGAACATTTACAGGTTCTAGTGAAGTTGTTACTGGCGAAGTACTTGGTGCAAATATGGCAGCGTCAGCAATAATAGCTCTTCAAAATCAGGCAAAAAAACCAATTGAAATATATAAAAATAAGTTTTATAGAGCACATATTGAAATTGGCAAGATTCATGAACAATTTTTTAAATATTATTACAATGATGGTAGAACATTTGGTTATGAAGAAAACAATAGAATAATAATAAATAAGATGAATGGAGAGGAATACAAAGATATAGAATTTAATACTACTATAGATGTTGGAGCCTCTGGCATGTTTTCTGAATCATTATCAATATCTCTATTAGATTCATTATTGAATTTAAGTGCTATAGATATAGATGAATATATAGAATTATATCCATCATCAGTAATGCCATTTAAAGAACAGTTGAAGAAAATGCGACAAGAAAAACTAAAAAACACTACAATTGATAATGAAACTACACAATATCAAAATCAGCCTATTACAAATGGTAGTGTAGATTTAGAAACAGAACCACTTACAGTTAATGGATTAACAATTCCAGAATAAACAAGTATAAACTTAAAAAAGTTTATAATAAATCGGCAATGAATAGCCTAAAAATCAAAAATTTTGGCAATGAATAGCCTAAAAATCAAGGAGGAATAAATGGAAAACGAAAAAATTTCGAATGTCGTTGATTCGAACACATCAGTAGAAGATACTGATACAAATGTAAAAGAGGAGCAAGATGATTTATCATTTGATGATACATCAGAAAATGAAGATGAATTAAATACATCAACAGAAGAGAACAAAGTAACTTCACCTCTACCCAAAAAAGAAGTTAATGAAGAAAAAGCACCTCAGACAAAAGAGGAACGTGCTATGTATGCTAATAAACGTAGAGAGGCAGACAAACAAAGAAAAGAACAAGAAGCATTAAAAAAGAAAGCCTATGATGAAGGACGATTATCAGCATATAAAGGTAAAATAAACCCATATACAAATACAGAAATAAAAGATATGGAAGATATAGAAGTATATGAAGATATGTTTAAATTATCAGAAGCAGGAAAAGACCCTCTTAAAGATTATGCTTCATATGTAGCAGATAAAAAAAGAACCCTTGCAAAAGAAGCAAGAGAAGAAGAAGAAAGAGAAGCAAAAGCACTAAAAGAAGTAGAAGAATTTCAAAGCAAATATCCCGATATAAATCTTACTGAGTTATTAAAAGATGAAATGTTTATGGATTATGCAGAAGGAAAGTCTAAAACTCTTTTGGAAACATATGAATCATATAGCAAGTTTGAAAAAAACTTTAGAAATAAAGGAATAGAAACAGCTAAAAAGACTGTAGCCAATAGTATATCTTCTCCTGGCAGTCTAAATGCTGGCTCTGAAAATGATGTAGATTATAATTCTATGTCTAGAGAAGATTTTTTAAAGGAAGTAAACAAAGTTAAATCAGGTAGATAGGAGAAGAAAGAAAGGAAATAAAAATGGCAACAATAAATACAATTGATACATTATCAGTAGAAAATCAAACATTCTACGATAGAACATTATTAGAAAGAGAACTTCACTTATATGAAGATGCTGATAAAAAATCAATACCAAAAGGAAAGGGAACAGAACTTTCATTTAGAAAATTTAGTTCATTAAAAGTACCAGCAACATCATTATCAGAAGGTGTAACACCAGCAGGAAGTAATTTAGAAATTACTGAAATAAAAGCTAAAGCAAAACAAGAAGGCGATTACGTAAAAGTATCTGATGTATTAGATATGCAAGGAAAAGACCCAGTAATAACTGAAACATCAGAATTATGTGGAGAACAAGCTGCTCTAACAGTAGATACTAGAATTAGAGATGTTATAGGAAATGGTACAACTGTACAATACGCTAACAATAAAGTTGGTCGTGCTAATTTAACAGATACAGACATTCTAACATCAATAGAAATTAGAAAGGCAAAGAAGAGATTAAAGAAAAGCAATATTCATCCATTTGCAGATGGATATTATCACATGTTAATTTCTCCAGATCAAGAATTTGATTTAAAAAATGATGAATCAAAAACAGGATTTGTAGAAGTCGCAAAATATGCCGCAAGTGAAAAATTATTATCAGGAGAAATCGGTAGATATGATGGTGTAAGAATTTGTGTTTCATCAAACGTTGAAGTTGTAAAACAAGGTTCAGTAAATGTTCACAAAGCATTATTATATGGACGTCATGCATATGGAGTTGTAGATGTAGAAAGCCAAGGAGCAAAAGCTAAAATAATTGTTAAACCTTTAGGTTCAGGTGGAACTGATGACCCACTAAATCAAAGAGCAACAATTGGTTGGAAAGCAATGTTTACAGCAGTAAGATTAAATGAATTAGGAATATGTAGAGTTGAAACAGGAGCAAGTGCTGTATAGCATTTGCTTTTTGTTTAATAGGAGGATAAAACATGGAAAAAGAAAAGAAACCAATTATTGATATTACACCAGAAGAAACATTAAAACAAATACAAGAAAAAATAGAAGAATTAAAGAAATTAGAAGAATCACTAGATAAAAAGACTTTAGAAATTAACGAAGCAACTAAAATCATAAATGAAAAATTACCAGTATTAAACGAAAATGATTTAATAAAAGAGTCATTATCAGTTAAAGAAGTATTGGATAAAGAGGAAAGAATTCCAGTGACAATACCAATAAGTGAATTAAATCCACAAGATTTAGTTGTTCCAGTAACAATTAATGGTTACACATATAGTATCAAACGTGGAGAAGAAGTTTTAATACCAAGAACAGTAAAAGAGTTATTATCAGAGGCTAAGTATATTTAGTCTCTAAAATCGAGTTAATAGATAAGTTAGTGCAACTCTAACAAACTCGCCATAGGAGGTATATTATGAATTGGGGAGAAATACAAATTGAGTCTCTAAAGAAGATGTTTTTAAACAATGAAGAATTAAAAGTGTTAGATTTAGAAAGATATAAAAATGATAAAAAATATAGAACGTATTTATATGCTATGCCATTAGCTTGTAATGAAGCAATAGGATATATTTTAGAAAATGGCAGACCATTAATTAAGTATCAAAAGTTAAAAAATAAAGCACAAAAAAAATATATATTGCCTGATATATTATCAAATTTTAAAAGATTATATCAAATTGTTTGTGATGGTAGTCCTAAACCTAATTGGCATATTGAAGGTAATAATGTTTTAGTTATAGATAATTGGCCAAAAGATGGTGTTGAAATTACCATTTATTATGAAGCATACCACGATTTAATAAAAGAAAACACATCATCATCATACAGTCTTGAATTAGAACCATACATTGCTATGTTAATACCTTTATATATAGCGGGCGAACTATATAAAGATGATGATATTCAATTATCTACGATGTATATGAATGAATTTATGAATCAAGTTTCTAATATATCAGGAAAAGATTTTAATCCAAATCCTACAGAAATAGTAGATGTATATGGTATGGAGTGGTAATATGATGAACATCCCAGCAGGCAAAACAAAAAATTATTATTCAATAGAAAACTTTTTAGGAGTTGATTTTTCCTCAAGCCCACTAGAAGTTGATAAAAGAAGAAGCCCTAATTCATATAACATGACAAATAAGAATGGTTATTTAGAAACAAGAAATGGATATGAGTTAATTTGTAAAGTAGGAGAGAGGATAAACGGAATATGGAATATTGATTTAATAGATAAAGAATTAAATATTGTTCATTCAGGTAATTCTTTATATGAATTTAGTGACGATTTTAAATCATCAAAAAAAATATTAACTAATTTAAATGATAACATTTCCACCGGAATATATTTAGGAGGTTATTTAGTTATTTTTGATGGTAAGCGTACCATAATATATCATAATACTGAAAATGGCTACAAAGCAGAATATGTTGATGAAAAAGGCTATATTCCAACTACATCAATAGCTAGGAATTCAACTGGTGGAGGTACTGATTATGAAAAAATTAATTTAATGTCTCCATATAGAATAAATATGTTTTTAACCGAAGAAATAAAAACAACTTTAAATGGAGAATTACAAACAGGACCACAAACTGTATTTAAACTTGATGATGAGAATATAGATGAAGTTGAGTTAGTGGAAGTCTTAACTGATGGTGGTAATTGGAATATTATTACTAAATATGTTGTGGACAAGAAATTGGGACAAGTAACTTTATTATCAGCACCTGGAGATTCCCCAGTAATAGGAAGAGATAATGTTAGAATAAAATATAAAAAAGTAAATAATGAATATTTTTCTAAAATTAATAAATGCAATCTTGCAGTTTCTTTTGGATATGACGGTAATAATAACAGAATTTTTGCAACTGGTAATATTGATTTCCCAAATTATGATTTTCATTGCGAGATAGATGACCCCACATATTGGCCAGATGATAATTTTACTAAGATTGGAACACAACCAATAATAAGTTATTCTAGAATAGGTGATGGTACATTAGCGGTTCACAAAAACAAGTCTGATACTGATTGCACAATATACTATAGAAAAACAAATATGTTGAATAACCTAGAAGTTTTCCCATTAAGAGATGGTGTAAAAAACATAGGATGTATCAGTAGTTATGCTAATAGTAATCTAGTAAATGATCCATTATTTTTATCGGATGAAGGTGTATTTGCAACATTGAGTAATTCAGGGGAAAAGTATGCTCAACAAAGAAGTTATTATGTTAATGCTAGGTTATTAAAAGAAAAAAACTTGGCAAATGCCGTTTCTATAAGTTTTCAAGGAAGATATTATTTAGCTGTAAATAATAATATATATATTGCAGATAATAGATATAAAAGCTATCCAAGGCATGCAGATACAGAACAATATCAGTACGAATGGCTTTTTTGGAAAGGAATACCTGTAAGGGTATTTTTTACATGGAATAATGAATTATATTTTGGAACTGATACAGGCATGATATGTAAATTTAATGATAGTTATAAAGACCTAGAAAATAATATTGAATCTTATTGGGAAACCCCTTTTTTAGAATTAAATAATTCATACTATTCAAAAACAATAAAAAATGTATCTTTGACATTGAACCCAAATGAATCAAGTGATATAACATTTGGTTATTCTTTAGATGATGGCACGTCAGAAATAATTAAAAAAGAATATATAAACTTAACCGATAATTTTCCAAAAACAATACAGGAAAAAGAAAAAATAAAAAAGTTTATGTTTGTAAAATTTTGGATGAAAAATAAAACAGATAAAAAAATGACATTTGAGAGATTAATATTAGAATATATTATTGCTGGGAAATATAGAGGAGAGTGATTATATGGCAAAAATAGATGACTGGGCTGCAATAGCCGAGCAAAAGAAAAATAAAGCAAAACAAGATTATATCAACAACAATGCGAGTATTTTAAATAATATAAATGCCCAAAGAGATATGCAACTTAAATCTTTGGAAAATTCTAATCTTCAACAAATAAATAACTTAAACGATAACCGTAATTCAATAAACGAGCAAGCTCTAGAAAATGCCAAAATGGCAAATGTAAATAGAGTTTTAGCATTAAAAGACAATCAAAATGCCATGTCTAGAGCAGGTCTTAATACACAAGGGATAGTAGGCTCACAAGTAAATAGTATTAATAGTGCTTATGGAAATAGTTTGAATAATATTATAAAGGACAAAACAACAGGATTGAGAGGAATTGATACTCAAATAAATAATGCAAATTTACAGTATGAAACAAATAAGGCTAATATAAATGCACAATATGCTAAAGCTTGGGCTGACAAACAAGCTGAGATAGAAAATGTAGCATTACAATTAGGAAATCAAGCATATAACAATTACATATCTCAACAACAAGCAGCAGAAGAGTTAGCCATGAAACAAAGAGAAGCAGATAGGCAAAATCAATTGGCTTGGGCTTCATTAAATGCAAGAAACTCAATTGGTGGAGGAAGTCCGGTAAATAATTACTCTTCTTTCACTGATAATTCATCAAGAAATGAAGTCGAAACAGCATACTATTCAGGTAAATTAAATAAAGATGCAAGATATGGTGTTTTTAGTAATGGTTATCAGCCAGATAATATTAATGGTACGAAATTAAAGAAGACTGGTGATACTATTGTATTTACAACATATGATAGAAATGGTACACCTCACAAAGTAGAACAAAATATTTGGAAAGCAAATGGAAAGTATTACATGTGGGATGGAAGAATAAATAGATACAAATTAGTAAATAAATAAAATGGAGGTAAAAAATGGCAGTATATTATCTTGACGAAAATCAAAAAAAGCTAAAAAAATAAAGGATAATCAATATTTATATGACGATGATATAGATTATAATAGCAATAACGTTAATATAAACTATAATATCAACAAATCAAAATATGAAGAAGCAAAAGCAAATAATGATTTTATTCAATCAAAATTAGACACAACAGCAAAAAAATATATAGAACAAGAAAAGTTATCTAATAATGATATTGTAAATGAAATATTATCAAGTGAAGATTATAAAAAGCCATTGACTACCTTAGATAAACGAAATTTAACAACTACAGTTAATAGTTTCTATAATGGCCAAAGAGAAACAACATCGGGAAGAAATACTATTCAATCTAAAAAGAATGAACTTTTTAAAGATAAGAACTTAACCGTGGAAGAACAAAATAAAATAATTAATCTAATTGTTAAAAATCCAAAATGGTCAGAAAGATATAAAAATATAATAGAAGAAAATGGGGTAAATGCTTTATCAGACGCTGAAGCTATGCTAAAAAATGAAAAAGTCTTGGCTAATTATCAAGAAAACGTATTAAAACAGCCGTTAAAGAAAACAAATGTTATAGAACAAATATTTACTCCAATAACATCTGGCGTTAATTCAATATTAACTGGAATGGATACAAGCAGTAACCGATATGTTGATGAAAAAGGGAAAACTCACTTTTTACCAACAGAATCTGATTTGGATTTACAAAGAGTAAATCAAAGTTATGGTAAAGGAGCTTTAGGAGTAGCAGGTAAAGTATATAGTGCTGTTGCTAACTCTGGTTCAAAAATATTAACCTCAGCTGGAATAAATACTTTCACAGCTGGTATTGGAGGTTCATCAGCTTATTTTGGTTCAATCATAGGTAATAGTTATAAAGAAGCTATAAATAATGGTGCTACAAACGATAAAGCTATATTAAATGGTTTATCTAAAGCAGGTTTAGAATATGTAACCGGAAGAATTTTAGGAAGCACAACATCTGCTTTAACTAGTCAATTCACAGGGAAAGCAACAAGTGAATTGGGCGGTGCAATCTCTAACAAATTATATAAGTTAATGGGAAGATGGCCAGGTTTAGCAAATGCAATTGGTTCTGGAATATCAGAAGGATTAGAAGAATTTATTCAAACGCCAATAGAACACGCAATTGATTTATTTACGATAGGAAAAGATGGGAAAAACACCAATTTAGGAGATTTAATAAAAGACAGCGATATATGGGCCGAAGCTATGTTTTCTGGTGTTGTGGGAGGCTTAACTGGAGGACTATTATCACCATTAAATAGTACGGCAAAACAAATAAAATCCTTAGAAGTCTTTAGAAATTTATTAACAGAAGATATTAATGAAATAAAACAAAATAAAAATTACGATCAGACAAAAGTCAATAAACTTGAAACTTTAATAAAAAGTCTAGATGAGAAATTGAATACTCCTTTTACTTTAGAAAATAATGATTGGAATAATTTAGGTCAGGAAATACAAGAATATTCTCAAGAAAAGAATAAAATATCAGCTAATCCACTATTAAATAACGATTCTATAATATTACCCAAAAATAATGGTCCAATCAATACAGAAACAAATGATGGTAATATAATAAATGACAGTTTAAATATAAATGGTGAAAATATATCATTGCAGGACAATAATTTTATAGATAGTGCTAATAGAAATAATATTGATACTACAAGTAGAGACTTTAATTTAATAAATCAATTTTTAAGTAATAGAGGACTAGAAGCGAGATTTGATACGAATATGTTTAATAACAATGAAGAAAATGCTTTATATGGAATAAGCGAGCAAGGTCAAAGATATGTTATTTTCAATCCTAACTCTACTTCAAATCAAAGAATTCAATCAATAGCAGTACATGAAGTTTATCACGATTTAGTAAATAGCGGTATTAGCTCCGAAATAGAAAATATAATTTTAAAGAATGCATCAACTAAACAGGATTTTGATAAAGCATTTGATAATTTAAAAGAAATTTATTCAACCGCTGGTTATGATATAAACGACATTAATTTTAATAATTTAATAAAAGAAGAAGCAACCGCTTCTATTTTAGGTCAAAAATTAGGTAATAATGAATTTATAGAATCGGTAATAAAATATGATAAAAATATATTTACAAAATTACACAATATAGTATTATCAATAGTAAACTTTTTAAATAAATTAAGAGGATATAAAGATGAAAAATTACTTTGGAAAGAAATAGCTAATAAGTATACGGAATATTATAAAAATAACTTTAAATCAAATGAACTACATAAAAGTTCTTTTTCTAGTGATAATGAAAGATATTCTATTTCTCCCGTTAAAAATAATAAAACATTGATGGCGATTCATAATTTAACTGTAGATAAATTAAAAGGTGTGCTTGAATTAGGAGGCTTTCCAGTTCCTAGTATAGCAATAACTAATCCAACTAAAGTAGATCATAATCAATATGGAAATATATCAGTAATATTTGATAAAGCAACTATTGACCCAATAAATAAGAAAAATGAAGTATATGATAGAGATGTATGGTCGCCTACGTTCCCTCAAGTAGATTACAATTTAGATTCAACTAATTTGAAACAAGTATCAGCTGAATTGGGCATTAAAAGTTATGAATTGGAAGATTACGCTGAAAATAACAAAACTCCTGAATATCTATCTGATAGGCTGACAAGAGATGAAAAAATAGTAGATAAATATGTTAAAGAAAATAATATTAAATACAAAGAAGCATATAAAAAGCCAGATATGAGAGTTGCTTTTCATACATTATCAGGTGATATTCAAAAATTTATTATTGATAATGATTTTGATGTAAATAAATTAGTAAACTCACAAGAATTAAGACAGCAATATTTTGATTTGATTAAAAAATATTATAACGATTCTGATTTGCCTAGTGCTGCAAAAGAACACTTCTATAATGAAGAAAAGAATCAATTGAATAATTTTATAGAACATCAAATAAATGCTGATAGCACAGGACAAGATATTGTAAGAGAATTAATAAGATATGATGAAGATTTTAAAAAGATAAAATCAGGTGTTAGTGAAGAATTAGATGAATGGCAAACACAAAAAAATAAAAGAGAAGCAGCAATAGAAAATGGATTAAAAGAATATTTAATCAAAGAAACTAAACCATTATTTGCTGAAAAAGGTATTTATAATGGAAAAGATTACTTAACACCATCAGGAAATAGAAGAAGCTTTTGGCAATTACACGATGAATATAATCTTGAAAATATAGTAGATAATCTAACATCACAAGATACAAAAGGCACTCAAAATTGGGTTGCAGGTTATGGGCAAATACAAGCTCAATTGGCTAATAGATTCAATAGTATTGAGGAAATAAAAAGAAATGAAAGTAATTTAACAGACTTATCGCAAGAAAACGAAAGATTAAATCAATTAAGATATGAAATAAAATCAGATTTAGATGGAATTGTTGATAACAACGATGTTGAATTAAGCACAGTAAGTGAATTAGTAGCTGATTTTGCTAAAGGTGAATTAACAACAGAAAACTTTAGAGAATTAACAGATAAATACTATCAAACATCAAGAAATGTTACCGATGAACAAATAAATAAACTGATAAAAGACTTGAAAGAATTAAAAAATATGCCTACTGATTATTTTGAAGCTAAACCTCAAAGAGCTGTAGGAATAGACGAGATTAAAGCAATTGTAATTCCAAATGATACAGATAGCCAACTTAAAAAAGAACTCGCTAATCGAGGGTTGAAAGTTGTTGAATATAATCCTAAAGTAGAAAATGATAAACAAAATAAAATAAATAGCTTAGATGACTTGAAGTTCAGTAAGAAAACAACTACATGGCAAGAATTCCTAGACAAAAATTATACGTCAACAGGTAAAGGCAAAACTATGAAAGAGATAAGAGAAAGTGCTCTTGTTAATTTTGGTAAAAATTTAGATAATTATAAAGAAGATGATATACAGAACCAAACACAAGAAGAATTAAATAACGATTCTTCTTTTTCTAACGACTTTGAAGAAAGACTTTATAATAAGACTAAAGAAAAAATCATAAAACGTTATGAAAACAAAAGAAAAGAAATAGTTAAAGGCTTGACTAAAAATGCTAGTAACTTTTTAGAATTTGATAGTTATGAACGTAAAAATTATTTTAAAAAGATTGTTGAACAATATTATGACAATCCAGAAATAACTGTAAATGATATTAAAGAAGACATCAAAGAAGAATTTGGGACAAGAACTATAGAAAGTATAGAAGATTCAATAAACGATGTCAGAAGATGGATTAGAACAACAGATTTAAAAATAGATAATAATTTAAAATCAAATATAGCTAATTATAATGAATTTAGAAAAAGTAATTTTAATAAATTAAAATTAAAGGATTCTGGTACAGATATAAATACATTTTATCAGGAAATATCACTTAAATATCCTGAAATTTTTGATTCTAAAATTAACGAAGAAAAGGATCAATTATATTATCTTTCAGAATTTATGAATCATAAATATGATTATAAAATAAAAGAACCGTTATACGAAGAAGAAATCGAAGCAGCAGCTCAGTTTATATATGATGAAGTAAGTAATCATACTCAAATAGATGATCTAATTGATTCAATTTCACTTTCTAGACAACAAATTAGACGTGAAAGAGTAATTGAGTATAGAGAAAAAGCCTCTGAGTTAATTGCTAATTCAGATAATTGGAAAGATAAAAAGTACGGAATTCAAGGCAAACTTAGTACTATGAAGCGTAATTTTTATGATGTTATGGGAAAAAATGATGGTGAAAGAATATATCAATATGCTATACAACCTATTTTTAAACATAATTCTGATATGCAAAAAGAAATAACTAAATATAATAATAAAATCAATGCTTTACAACTAGATAATAAAGATTCTGTTGCCGTTCAAATGCTTGGAGAATATAAGTATAATCCATCAACTAATTTAACTGGTGATCAAGTCAATAGTTATATTGAAAAAAATAAATTAGACTATGATAAGATTACAAATGCTGTTGAAGTTATGAGAAATGTTTATGATGAATTACTGCCAAAAGTTAACGAGGTTATGAAAAGTCAAGGAATGAAAGAAATTCCTTATAGAAAAGGATATTTTCCTCATTTTATGGATGAACATTTTGATTCAAAATTAGGTAGAGGATTAGAACTTCTTGGTTGGAAAGCCAAAAACAATGACATTCCTACAGATATAGCCGGTATAACTGAATCTTTTACTCCTAGCAAGGTATATGCTAATTTTGCACAGCAAAGAAAAGGAAAAGTAACCGATTATAACGCTCTAAAAGGTTTTGATAAATATGTTCGTGGTGCTATGGAGTTAATCTATTTTACTGAAGATATTCAAAAACTAAGAGCATTAGAAAATCAAATCAGATATGAACATTCACCTAAAAACATTCAAGAACAAATAGATGAGATATACGATGATAGTTCATATTCTTCAGAAGAAAGACAAGAAGCTTTAGATAAAGTATGGGAAAAAGCAAGAACACCATTAAATAATTTAGTTTCAAACTTAAGAGATTATACTAACATGATTGCTAATAAAAAATCTGTCTTAGATAGAACCATGGAAAATTTAGTAGGTAGAAAATATTATGGACTAATGCAAAATGTATCTAATAGATTGTCAGCTAATATGGTAGGAGCTAATATAGGCAGTTCATTAACAAACTTTATACCAGTATTTAGGGCTACATCTCAAGTAAAAACTAAATATATTTTAAAAGGAATTGCTCAATCGATTAATAATTTAATTAAAAATGATGGTTTTGATGATAAAAGTGTATTTTTAACCACAAGATTAAACTCTGCAGATGTTTTATACAAAACAAAATTAGACAAAATTAGTGAGAAGGCTAATTTTATGTTTGAGGGTATTGATTCAATATCTTCAAACATTGTTGTTAGAAGCAAATATTTACAAAACATAGCAGAAGGAATGTCTGAATTTCAAGCAATGCGAAATGCAGATGAATTTGGCAGAGATTTAATGGCTGGTAGATCAAAAGGCGAAATGCCAACTTTATTTAATTCAAAGAACCCATTAATAAAAATATTTACCGCTTTTCAATTGGAAGTAAATAATGATTTTCAATATATGCTAAAAGATATTCCTAGAGATATGAAAGATAAAACAAAAAAAGCTCTAGTTTCTGCTTTTGTTAAAATGTTTATAGCTTCATGGATATATAATCAAATAACAAAAAAAATAATGGGCAGAGAAACAACAGTTGAACCAATTTCTAAAATTTCAAACACTTACAATACTTTGACTAATATCAATTTAACGGGAAAACAAAAACAGTCTCAAATAACAAAAGATTTATTGCAAGAAGCTCCATTTATAGGAGGATTATTAGGTGGTGGTAGATTGCCTACAAACTCATTGGCAGACCCTATGAAAATAGTAAGAGGAGAGTCTACAGTAGGAAAGGAAGCTAAAAATCTTTTATATTATACGCTTTTACCATTTGGCGGTGGGCAATTAAAAAAAATACAAGATGGCTCATCAATGTACATAAATAATAAACAAATAAAGGGTAAGTACAATAACAAAGGAGACTTATTATACGAAGCCAAAAAAGACCCAGTGAGCATATCTAAAAATATTCTTTTCGGTCAATATTCTACTGATGAAGCAAGAGAATATTTTGAAAATGGATATTCACCTATTAATAAAACAAATCAAAAGAAAATTATTGATTCTAATATTAGCGTAAGTGAATATAGAAAAATTAAAAATATAGATAAAAATATCAATAGAATTATTAAATCAGATAAACATAATAATGGCATTTCTATAAAAGATAATGAAAATGCTAAAAAAGTTTTTGAATTAATGAATAAGCCATACAATAAAAAAGAAATTAATTTTTTATTAAAAGAATACGATAAAACAAATCAACCAATTGATTTAGAAGTTTTAAATCAAATACCAAAAACATTAGAAAATTATAAATTATATTTTAATATGTCAAGAGCTAATAGAGAAAAATTTGTGGAAGACATAAAAGAAAATAATATAAGTGTAGAAGATTTAATTAATTATTATAATAAAATTAAAGATTTATCTAAGGATAATTTACCTAGAGATATGTATGAAGAACAAAGGCTTGAATATATAAAAAACACACCATTAAAAAATGAAGAAAAGTGGCTATTATATTTTAAGGAGAATTCAAACAACAACATTGATAAATACAATTTGAAATATGACGATTATTATAATGTAACAAAATTAAATAAAGAACTAAAAAATATGAAAAATCCAAACAGGAAATCAATTATGTTTAATTATATAAATAACCTAAAATATAATAAATTAATTAAACAAAACTTATTTTCAATAATAGGATATGGAGGTAAAAAATGATAGAACCAAAATATGATGAAGAACAAATAACTTATGGTTATTTAAAAAAAGTTTTAGGGTCCATCAATAAAAAAGATGGACCTTCTCCTACAATAATTAGAAATTATGCTATCACACCATCACCACCATATAATCTAGGTGATACATGGACCAATGGGAATAAAATTTATAAATGTATTAGCAGCAGAAGTATGGGCAATTTTGACATTTCAGATTGGGTTATAATGTATGATACAAAAAAGCAGCAAATATTAGAAAACAATTTAAAATATTTATCTGAGCTTGAAATAATAAAGACAAATGACAATAAGATAGAAACATTTTATCAAAAAGACAATCCCGATATAAATTGGGCTGATGAAAATCAAAGAAAAACACATATTGGTGATTATTATCAAAATTCTATAACATTTAAAACTTATAGATATGAAAACATTAATAATTTATATTTATGGAAAGAGATAGAAACAATAAATACAATTTTCGATAATATAACAGGACATAAGAACATATTTATAAAAAAACCTCACTCATATAATGAAAATGACATTTGGAAATTATCAAAAGAAGATACATCCATCTTCCCTAATACTATACCTGGTGATTTTTATAAGGCGGTTAAATCAAGTGAAGAATTTAATATAAATGATTGGAAAAAAGTAAATGATGAATTGTCTATGAAAGCAAACTTATATTCGAATCAAGGTTATTGCATATCCAACAATAACGTATTTAGCAATCTTCAATTTTCTTCTTTTGGAAAACACAACGGATATGACATATTAGGTTTCGATAAATGGTTTAATTATAATGGAATGCAAAGTGGATATTCAAATGTTTATGTAGACGTTATAATACCCAAAAATTTTAAAATTTTATCCGCTTTTTTAACCTTGTATCATACACCAGTATATTGGAGTTTATTCAATGATAATGGAGAATCTAAAGATATAGTTGGTACATCCAGAAATATTAAACTCTATAAAGTTAAAAGAGAAGAAACGCCTGTTTTAATGTATCAAAACTCAAGCACATATCAATATGATCCCAATGCTATTCTGGAATTGGAGGAAATATATAATGCATTTGGCATTTCCTCATATACTCCCACAAATAACAGTTTAAAATCAATTGAAAACAAATCAACTATAAATATTAAAAATTATATTAATAAAGAAGGACCAACAAAGTTAATGCTTAAAACTACAGAAAGTATTCCTGATTCTTACGATAATCGATTTGCTTGTGGTTTAGCAAAAGTTGTTGTTGATGTATTCGGATATCTAGAAGGAGGTAAAGATGTTTAAAATAGACAAAGATAAAACTACAATATTAATTACTAGAGGTAATAAAGGAACAATAAAAGTTAAAAAAAAGAAAAAATTATCTGGAGATATAGACAAATTTAAAAAAGGAGATACAGTTATTTTTACAGTAAAAAAAGCCTTTGATGAAAATAATTATATAATGAGAAAAACAATACAAATAAATGAAGATAGTGACTATGCCATTTTTGAATTTTCAAAAGAAGATACTTTAATAGGCGATTTGATAAGTAAACCTGTTAAATTTCAGTACGATATTTCTCTCAATGGTGATAATACAATTTTAGGATATGATGATGATACAGGTGCTAAGATTCTAAAAATATACCCAGAAGGGAGTAATGATGAATAATGGTTGAAGATAATAATATAGAATTAGAAACAAACGTTGAAACTAATAATATAGAGTTAGAAGGAACTATATCAGAAGTTGGTCCTAAAGGAGAAAAGGGTGACGCAGGAATTCAAGGACCTCCTGGAATAAGTCCAAAAGTTTCATTTGAAAAAATAAATAAAGTTTTAAAAATAACTATAGAAGATTACGAAGGAAAACATATAGCATATTTAAATGATGGTAAAGACGGAACTGGTTCTGGTGATATGCAAAAAGAAATATATGATACTGATAACGATGGTGTGGTTGATAACGCACAAAAAGTAAATAACCACATAGTTAAATCAGATGTACCAGAGAATGCAAAATTTACTGATACAATATATGATGATACAAATTTAAAAAAATTAATTTCTGATTTAAACAATATAAAAGCAGATAAGAATAATCTAGATCAAAAAGTAGACAAAATACCTGGTAAATTTCTAAGTTCCAATGACTATACAGATGAAGAAAAAGAAAAATTAAATTCATTAAAATACATAGACTTTGATAAAAAAAATAATGAAGTTCAATTTAAAGTAGGAGAAGAAAAAGTATATCCTAATATAAAAAGAGAATTTGTTTCAGCAACAAAAACACCTCAACTTTTAGGAAGTCAGTTTTTAGATATGACATGGGAAAGACCAAAGGCAACAACAAATAAAATATCTTGTGGAATTAATGGAATAGAAATTAAAAAGGGAGTAAAAAAGATATTATTATCAGCTCAACTTTTTGGTGAAAGTATGAACGCAGGTTATTTTTTTGGCTATATCAAAAAAAATGCAGAAATAATTAGTGAATATATTGAAGATAGTATGGGTTCATCTTTTAGTGCAATTTCAATTAGCCCGATATGTATAGAAGTTAAAGAAAACGATTTCATACATTTAAATTTTCAATATAATAATCTTACAGCAGGTAGAGTCCGTTCAGGATATATTTTTGTCGAAGTAATAGAGTAGGAAGGTGATAAAAATGGTTGCGATAATGGTGGCGATAATTTCAACAATTGGAGTTATTGCTCAAACATGGATTTCAAAGAAAAGCGATATGCGAAATGCAGAAGTAGTTAAAAAGAATGAAGATTTATTAGAAAAAATTGAAAGCAATCGGAGAGAATTAATCAACAAAATTGATTATATAGGAGTATCTGATTGCAAAAATTTTCTAGTCACAATGTTTGGAAAGATAGATAGTGGAAAAACGTTGAGTATGGAAGAAATAAAACGATTATATGAAGTTTATGATATCTACGCAAATGAATATCATAAAAACTCATATATTCATGATAAGTTTGAAAAATTAAGGGAGGAAAAGAAGATATGATTAATTTAATAATAGGATTAATTTCGGCAATGATAGCAAATATATTACTTGGAACAACTCTTGCAAAATTAAAAGAAGAATTTAAAAAGAAAAAATTTTATGATGGAATATTTAAAGCAATAACAATAGCAATAGCTGTAATTTTAATGTTAATGTGTGGTAATTATAACAAAGATTTGATTATTAATTTACAAGGAATTAAATTATCAATAAATGAGGCTATAATACTATTATTTAAAACAACTTTAATTGCTTATATAACAAAAGATATTAAAGCAATAATTGACTTGTTTGGGATTAAAATATCAAAAGAAGAAAATATCATAAATATTGAAAGAAGTGAAAACTAATGTTAAGAAATAAGAAATATATATCTAATACAGGACAACAATATTTTATGTGTCCTGTTGAATATTTTAGAATAACACAAGGAAGTAACGTAGGGACACATTTAGGAACAAAAGCCGTTGATTTAGGTACTAGAGAGAATAAAAAAGACCCTTATTTTGCTCCTGCTGATGTAGTTTGCAGATGGATTTATCCAGCAAGTGGGGAGGCAATCTGGACAACTTGTAATGATGTGATATGTGCTAATGGATATGTAGGAAAAATTTCATTTATAACTGTGCATAATGATAATTTCTCTTCCAGAGTAGGGCAAATTGTAAAACAATCTGAATACCTTGGCAGTATGGGAACAAAAGGAAACGCGACAGGGCAACATTTGCATATAGAATTCACACCAACTGAAAATTATAATTTTTCACAAAATAATTATGGGATATGGACTTTTGTAAATGGTGAAAATTATATAGATGATTTGTGTTATTTTGATGATACTGAAATAGTAGACTATCCAGGACTAGAGGCAAAATACATACCACAAGTCGAAATAAATAAATCAACTTATTTAGGAACACCAGTTGCAAGAAATGAAGATTTCAATCAATTAGAAGTTTTAGTAGACAATCTAAGAGTTAGACGCACTCCAAATGGCGAAGTTTTAGGTTATGCGAATAAAGGAATATATAACTCTCTAGAAATTGTCTCTAATAATGATTTGAATTGGCATAAAATCGATACTGATATGTGGGTTGCTTTTGGAGATTGGGCAAATTGGTATCCTAAAAAAGAAGAATTAGACATAAATTTAACTGTCAAGGAATTCTTGACAGTTCAAAAAGAAGACACTTTACCAAAAATTATAGATATATCTCATCACAATAATATAGATAGAATAGATACCGATTATGTATTTATAAAACTTACTGAGGGTGTAGGATATAAAGACAATAAAGCAGAAGAGTACTATAATATGGCTTTATCTCAAAATAAAAAAATAGGACTATACCACGTTTGTAGATTTGATAATATAGAAAATACACCTGAACTAGAAGCGGAGTGGTTCTTATCACAAATTAAGCCAAATACTTATCTTATCTTAGATATTGAGCCAAATTATGCAGGAGTAAATAAAATAGATACATCTCGTATATTAGCTTGGTTAAAATTAGTTGAAAAAAAAGCAGGGGTAAAGCCTCTAGTTTATATTAATGAGAATATGGAAAATAATGCAAATTGGGGAGAAGTAATAAACTACCCATTGTGGATTGCAAAATATTCTAAAAATAAGCCTAATTTAAAGAATTGGACCAATTTTATTGCTTGGCAATTTACAGATAATCCAGTAGATACATCTTATTTATATGAAGATATAGAAAAATACCTATTTAAAGGCACTTTTAGCGAAGAAAAGTCAAAAGATGATGAAATAGTCAAAGAAAACGATAAGGCAAAGGAAAATAAGCAAAATGATACAAATAAGATAGTATTTAAATATATCGCTAAACAAGACGCTAAATATCTGATTGATTTAAAGAAAAATGAAATATTAATAATAGAAAACTAGACTTGATCGTCTAGTTTTTTTATTTTACAATTCTATCTTGTTTTCTTAATATTTCTAATGCACTTTTTAAGTCTACAATTATATAGTTTTCTTTTTCTTTAATTTAAATAGTTCCTATGGAATATTTTTATAAAATCTTCAATATTACATCCATATACTTCTAAAAACTTCTTTTCACATATCACTTTTAACGTCTTATCTAATTCGATGTTGTTGTGTACTCCTGAATTACCAGTGTGATGTTCTAAACATAATGGGACAACACATCTATATTTCATTGAGTTTATTCTGTTATTACCATAGAATATTTCATGTAAAAATATTCCTCGTTTTTTACAAATATAGCAATGTTCTAAATCATCAGTTAAAATACTCTTTCTATTCTTTTCTAATTTTCTAATCTTATAACTTTTCTTCATAATTATTATTTTTTAAGGCCTAAATAAGACCTAGAAAAATAAAAACCCTTGATAAACAAGGGTGTATT
>ERZ772965.15-NODE-15-length-25743-cov-3.11379_pt1 | contig 25743 bp, 22 predicted proteins | sample MGYA00511678_ERZ772965 | MGnify/ENA primary metagenome ERZ772965 (study PRJEB29015, sample SAMEA2738082) | human gut metagenome | biome: human oral; feature: human-associated habitat; material: saliva | place: China | collected 2208 ... | reverse complement strand
CGGCAATCACGTACGCGGTAGCAACATCAACATTCTCATTACCCGCAACAATGACAGCGGCGGCATCGTCCACCACCTTTTCGCCCATCTTCTCCCCGAGAGCAGCCTCAGACATATCGCTTTGCGCTGTTGAAACGTTAGCGAGCGCCCCCGCACGAACATGCTCCCTGTCACTCTTTGTGAGCTGGCTCAATAGGCTAGTTGACAAGCCAGGATTACGAGCGGCAGACCTCTCCACCTCTTTAATGCCGCACGAGAGAAGAGCCTCAGCCAAGTCAGGCGGCAACAGCGGATTACAGGCGGCGGCCGCCTGTACCATCCTGGACTTGTCCTCGAACAGCGCCCGGACCACCAGGCGAGCGAACCCGTACTCGCGCGCGCCCTCAACAGCGGCGGCACGCACCATGTAATTCTCGTCGCCCATCAGCATCACGCGCATATCGAACGGAATGTCATCCCGCCCAGCAGCCGCTAGGCGCACGTGATAATGCTCATCGCGCGCCAAATCGAACAAAATACCGTTATCGGTGATCTTACGATTCCTCGCAACCGTCGCACGCACGGTATAGTCACAATCGCGCGCACACATCGACAACACAACAGGGTCGGACGACTGGGCGGCAACCCTACCACGATACCCCTCATTATCGCTACCGAGAAGGTCAATCTCATTCGCACGCGACAGCATCCCAGCAAACGCAGCAACATCACTATCGCTCTCGCAACAGCCAAGCGCTTCACTGTACTTTTCCACCACGTCCATGTTCGCAAAACTTTCCTTCACGAACAAGTTGCGCAGCCTTTCCGACACCTTCACGGTCAACAACCCCCATCCCACGCGCGGACACTCGCCACGCGCTTACGACGGGTAATAGCCGCCTAGTCACGTGGACACGACCACATCGCGGCACACGAGAGGGCACTATACCCCCGGAAACGCCGGGGACAGGTCAGGAAAACGCGGGCGACAACATTGACACGGCGAATACGCGAGAACGGACGCGCTCTCACCCACCCAACAGTGAGCGCACCCGCCCCACCATAGGCACTGTCAACCCCGCGTCCTCACTGGTCCCCACCGTCACAATACCGCCATGCTCCACGAAACCAGGCACATGCAGATCATCCACCCACACCACGCGCTCGCCAGCGGCCGCACACTCGCGCAAATAGGCGAGCGCTTCCGCCAGCTTCACATCCTGGTCGATAGCGCCCACCGTGCGACCCTCAAACACGTTCACCACGCTATCGTCCACGCGCACGCCCACCTGGCGAGCGGCCTCCACAGCCGCCGCACCCCACGACGACACCAACACCAGACGCACACCAGGCAAGCCGACAAGCGGGTTCATATCAGCGATCATCGACGGGGACACCCACACAGGCTCACTCACCCGCATACCCCACACGTCACGCAAACGCGGAACCTTCACCCGCACCCGCGCCCTATCCGCATACTCGCCCGCCACACCGGCAGGCTCAGGAGATACGAACAACACGCCATCCAGATCGAGAGCGAGCACCCCGCCGACACTACTCGCCGCGTTACCTGCCACCGTGTCACTCCAATTCAATGCCACGCTCCTCCAACCATTTCCACGACTTCACGTACAAGCCCTCAAACGCGTGCGCCTCATCCCTATTCGCATAGGGTGGAGCAAGTCGCATCACCGACAGCATGTGCGCGGTCATCGACTTGCTCCCATCGACCGCTTCGTACACCCTGTCAGCTTTGTCAAGGTCGCGCACAATCACATCGTCATACACGTATTCTGGCATTTCCTTGCGCGAGAACGCCGTCTCGCGCACGCGCTCCTCCTCATCGTAGGCGAGCAAGGCCAGCACGTCCGGCGGCACACCAACCCGGTTAGCGACATCACAACGCACACTCCAATCCTCAACAGTGGCGAGCAGCCGGAACACGCGGGCACTCGCCGACAGGTTAGCGACGACACGCTCATACCCCGGTCGCCTCCCTTCCACCAGCCACACCATGACGCTTTCTGGGAGATTCGGGTTTTCCTCGATCAGGCGATACACCGAAAACGAGACCGACTTACGCCCGTTACGTTGCGCCTCCTTGACGGCGCGCGTCACCGCATCGCCCACAAACCAAGCGGGCAGCGCCGGGTTACCGGCGGCCACATCGGACAACGCCCCATACATGCCATACGTGTCGCCAGCGAGCACAGCAGACGCGTTCGCGGCCAAGTCATGCGATGGCGTTTTCGGGTTCTCTGACGCGGCTTTACGCACATAAGACACACGGTCGTAGATGAGGCGACCAAGGCACGCGGCAGGGGTCAACGGGCTACGGGCGGCAGCTTCACGCTGTTTCCCGTTCTCGGAACGCGCGTACTCGCACGCAACAGCGGCGCTTTCCACATGCCACATGCGCATACCACCGTTACGGTAAGCAACCATACGCCACCCCTCCTATCCCCTCGTCGTGTACTCTTATCGACAGTATCTACCACAACGTTACCACGAGAAACGCCAGAGGGCACGTCGGGCACCCCCGGCACGCCAGTAAAAGCACACGTCGGGAAACAAGGCGCAAACACATCAAAGCGGACAGGGGCGATAGCCAGGCGCTCCACCGCAAACAAAGAAAGCGGGGTGGCGCACCCACAACGGGGACACGCCACCCCACACGCCGCAACCGCGAAAACGACTACAACCCCTTGTATAGCGCCTTACCCGCCGACAGGGCCGTGAACAGCGTCACGCATACGCATCACACCACGACGCAACGCGCGACGCGCCGCAGCCTTCACCTTCACACTATCAGCACCCTCACCCAGCTTTTCCAACTCACGCGCATACGTCCGGTTCATGCGGCCAATCTCCCTGTTCAGCCGCTTCGTCTGCTCCGCCGTGTACTCCTCATACCCCGCGTAAGCCCTGAACTCGCGGATACGCGCCAAACACCTAACCTTCTCCTCACGATCTGGGATGCGCCCCGTGACGAGCACCCAATCCTCTAGCTCCTGGTTGCCGCGCGCCCGGTTACACGCCACACACGCGAGCGCCATGTTCCCATACCTGGTTGCCCCACGCACCGTGCTCCCGCCTCTGGGGTTTACCGGCGTGATATGCTCTGCTGTCGCCTGACCGTCAGCAGGCTCACCCCTGTGCAACGGCCTGTTACAGTAACAACACCTGCCACCAAACGCGAGAACACTCATCACATAGCGAATCTTATTCATATCGTTGTCGAACGCGGTGAGCGCGTGACGTGACAGTTTCGTATCCTTACTTTTCACGGGGACCGGGGCGGTCATCTGCCCAATGTTGAACGCGAGAATGTCAGCAACATCACTGGTTTTCACGTCATCACCCAGGTAGGCGCGCAACCGCCTCCCGTCCTCCGTGTCCGCGTCCAACTCCGCGAGAAACAGGCCGCGCGCCTTTTCGCCCGCGTGCTCCCACAGGGCGCGACTGTCAGCCGCAGCAGCCTCGTCCCCGTCTGCGATAGCGAGGTTCACGCGCTCCCACAGTCCTCGAATACTCCCCCACGTTTCCTCATCCAGCGCGGCAGATACGCGCGCCGACTGTTCGGACAGTTCTTTCGCCGTGAGCGGGTGGGACGCGCGAGAGTTTTGGAACACGCCAGGACTAGGTTTCGGCACGCCACCAGGACGAGGCACGCGCACGCCGCCCACGCGGCCAGCACCAGGACGCACACGCTCCACGCCACCAACAGCCGCGTCACCACCTGCCACGCCGCCGTTCGCTCCATTACCTGCGCCACCGTGGAAACCAGGCACCACGCCAGACAAGCGCTCCTGGTTTATCTCCTGCGCCTGCGCGTCAGTAAGCGCCACATGCTCCCCATGCGGACACCTGCCACGCCCACGATTCTCCGGCTTCGCCCGACACCGCTCCACACAACCGTCACTACGCCGCCCATACACGAACTTCACCGATGCACCCATCGGCTCACAACTCCCTCTCGCCACTACCGTCAACGCCCACAACAAACACGCACGTAAGCGCACTACACGAGCAAAATAGCACCAACAATATAACGCTACCAACAGGCAGAAAGACGCAAACACCCCCGCCAGACGCACTGTACGGCCCGCAGACGGCCCCACAGGCGATAAACGCATACTGGGAGGGGTGAGGGCGTGAAAACGCGTCAGAAGCGCATATGGCGAAGCGGCGCGCCACCCCCACATAAAGGAAATACAGCGCGCCGCTAAGACGTCCGCGACGACAGGAACGGCCGTCTACATCGCAACCCCAGCCAGAACAGTACGCGCACGCTCATAGCGAACAAGGCGCGCAACGTCAGCCTCCGACAGGTCAACACCACCACCAGGCAGACGCGACGTATCCAGGTTGTGAGCCAGGTCGCAGCGCTTCACTGTGCGCGCAACACGATTCTCCCGCGCACGCTCAATATACTCGAAATACGGCTCACCCTCCCGGCGCGTCAGCGCATCAACAGCCTCAACGACACGCGCTGGGAACACGCTTGCGAGCGCATCCAACGACACGGGAGTGTCCTCCACCACGTCATGAAGCCACCCGGCAGCAACCTCCACCTCATCGCCGCCAAGCCAGCGCACACGATCAGCGACAAAAGCAGGGTGCTCAATATACGGGGCACCACCCTTATCGACCTGACCAGCGTGAGCAGCCGTAGCGACCAGACGCGCAGCCTCCACCAACAGCCCACCCGGCTCAACCGCGCGATACTCGCCATACTCGTCCGCGTCCTCAATCCCAAAATAAGGGACCAGCGACACGTACTCGCGGCCAAGAGTACCATCCTCGATGTTCACAGTGATCGCCTCATAGTGGTCAACACCCACGTCGCCACCAACCGGGACCGCAACGCGCTCCACCGCGCCGTCAGTCAGCACGTAACCACGCTCACCCCACAGGATACGCAGACCAGCGTCCGCGCTCACGTTTCCTTCAACCGTCATATTTACGTCACCTTCCACAGGCTCTCTCGACTAAAACACCGTATGGTGCACGGGAGGAGAACCAACCGACACCAACCATATCACACAAACACCATACGCGCACTACCGGCGCGCCGTCAACACATCCACCGGCGTCTCCAAACTGCTGAACGTCGCGTCCATCGCGCGGCACACCTCCTCGCGCTCAGCCGGTGTCACGTCCGGGCGGCGCAGCCTCTCATACAACACGTGGACACTCTCTTTCGCCTGCAACGACTCGGGCGTGTGAAACTGCAACTCGAAATGCGCGCCATCCGGGGAGTCCATTTTCACGTTGATTCCCTTGTACCCGCCTTTCGCGCGGCTCTCCTCAGTGAGCTTCCAAAAGTCCGTCACCTCAACGACCTGATACCCCTTCGCCGTCAACGTGCGCATCGTCCTGTTGAAATCCTCGTAGTAGTCGCCCACATCGCTGACGCTCGTGTACCGGATGACATCGTAGAGCGCATCGAAACGCTTGCCACGGTTCAACACCTTGTCCACCGTACCTGACGCGCTCTTCACCCGAAACTGTAGGTTCCACAAGTTCAACCCAAGCGCCTGCAAATCACCAGTGATGCGCGGCTCCACGCCCACAGCCTCATGGTATCGGTCAAGAACAGCTTGCGCTGCCCCCCCATTTTCAAACGCCGCACCAAACCTACACGCGTGCTTCGCGCAACACGGCAACACGCGCCCCTGATTGTTGACATGGAAACGCATACGCAAACACCCCTCTCACGGTCAAACTGGCAAGAAAACTCGCGACCCCGCCCACTAACTAGGGGTGCAACCGCCATGTCAACAAAATAGCACCGCCGCAAAAACCGCGCAACACCGCACGACCACCGTAGCGCCCAAACACCAACGCCAGACACGCTGTACGCGCCCCTCACAGGCTTTCACGCCGCAAGCAACCCAGCGCGCACGCCAGACTCTCAACGCCTCTTAAAACGCCGCACAGCGAACCTGACGGCGCAAGCAACCACAGGGCGCAACAACCCCAGATAGCGCACCGCGTGAGAAAAAATGCGGAGCAACCGCCCATAACGCCAGCCAACCCACCAGGCGCGCCGTCAACACATCCACAGGCGTCCCCAAACCACTGAATGTCGCGTCCATCGCACGGCACGCCTCCTCGCGCTCAGCCGGTGCTGTAAGCTGCTTAGTTTCAGTTTGCTTTAGTCCTCTATTGTGTGTTATGCTTTACTGGCGCTTAGGAGAAAAGAAAGGGGTGAGTGCGATGTTTGAGGCAGTCAAGGTTGCGCTGGACCCTACTCCGGAGCAGGAGCGGCTGCTCGCGTCTCATGCAGGTGGCGCAAGGTTCGCGTATAACGCAATGCTCGCCCACGTCAAAGAAGCCATTGATGCGGGCGAAAAGCCGGACTGGTCACATTACTCGCTGCGTAAACGATGGAACTCCAATAAGGCCACTCTCGCCGTCGATGCGGATGGTAAGCCGTGGTGGCAGGAGAACTCCAAGGAAGCGTACAGCTACGGTTTAGAATCTCTTGCGAAGGGTTTGTCGAACTGGTCGAAGAGTCGGAAGGGCGACAGGAAGGGCCGAAAGGTCGGGTTCCCGAAGTTCAAGACGAAGAACAAGGCAACACCCAGGTTCGCGTACACCACCGACTTTAAGCTGGTTAACGGCGACCCAAAGGCGCTGCGACTGCCAAAGATCGGCAGGATTCACTGCATGGAGGACGTCGCCAAGCGGGTGGGCTGCGCGAAAGTTAAGCGTGTGACTGTTTCGCAGCGCGCGGGTCGCTGGTACGCGTCGCTGACCGTGGAACGCGAGGACAAGCCGGTGGTGAATCCTCCGAAGGGCGGCACTGTTGGCGTTGATTTGGGCGTGAAGCATCTCGCTACTCTGTCGGATGGGACTGTCGTGGAAAACCAGCGTTACCTGCGGAAGGCGGAGAAGAAACTAAAGCGCGCCCAGAAATCTCTGAGCCGGAAAGTTCAAGGCTCAAACAGGCGCGCCAAAGCAAGAACGAAGGTGGCGCGTCTCCATGCGCATGTGGCGAACCAGCGACTTGACGCAATGCACAAACTCACCACATGGCTCACGGAAACGCACTCGGACATCAGTATCGAGGACCTACACGTGGCGGGTATGGTGAAAAACCGCCATCTTGCCAAGTCCATTTCCGACGCGTCGTTCGGCGAGTTCCGTCGCCAACTAGAATACAAGGCGACTCGTACCGGCGCGCGGCTTCACATCGTGGACCGCTGGTACCGCAGTAGCAAAACCTGCTCGAAGTGTGGGAGCGTGAAAGCCAAGCTCTCCCTCAATGAGCGTACCTACCGTTGCGACAGTTGCGGCCTCACAATGGACCGTGACTTGAACGCGGCAATCAATATTCTGGTCGCCGGGAGTGCCCCAGAGACCCTAAACGCGCATGGAGCGACAGTAAGACGGAGTGACCGCAGTAGCGGTCACAGAACGCGAGTTGCTGTGAAGTGCGAACCAAGCGTCGGTGCAAACCGTGTAAGTCTTGGAGCGGATAGTCGCAAGACTGTCCTGCAAACTGCGGTTAAGTAGTTTGCAACGGCGGCGCTCCGCAACAAAACCTCACCCCACCCAAGAAAGCAGAGGTGGTAGAAAAGGGCTCGCGCCGGGACTTGCACCCGGACCCATACCACCAGTCAAACGTCCACACACAACCGTGTGGCGGCAAACGCGCGTCCACGAACGCAGCGAGGTCATGACTCTACACCGCCGACCAGTGGCCGCTCTCACTAATTTAAGCTACACGAGCAAGCTACAACCGCTATCCAATTTTGCTGAGTGCCCCCGGCAGGAATCGAACCCGCGACCCGCCGATTAAAAGTCGGCTGCTCTAACCAACTGAGCTATAGAGGCTTCCTCACCCAACCGTACCCCACACCCCGGCAAGACGCCGAGAAGCGCGAGAGGTTGGGCGGCTGTAGGTGAGGGGCTACAGCTCCCCGCGCGTCTCCACTACCACCCGCACTCTCCGTTGACGCGACCGGCGAGCCATGTCAGACTCGCCCGCCAGACGCGCCAGCAAACAAGAGTATAGGTGGTGCAGCCACGTGTTACCGTGGACGACAACGCACTGTGGGCCAGGTAGGACTCGAACCTACAACGTTTCTTATGTGCCCGGTTTACAGCCGGGTGCCTTCACCCAATTCAGCGGCACTGACCCATGAGACACGAGAGAGACCGGCGGCAGGTTAGTGGGTATATAGGACCGGCCTCCCTCGTGTCAGCTCCGGCGGCAGGACTCGAACCTGCACCCCAACGGTTAACAGCCGTTTGCGCTGCCTATTGCGCCACGCCGGAATAAAACACTATGTAGTTCATGCTACGTCCGCCCGGATGGAATCGAACCATCATCACCCGCTTAGGGGGCGGGTGCTCTGTCCGTTGAGCTACAGGCGGCTCACAGGCGCGCGTCACAAGGAGCGCACCCAATCACTCTCGGGTAATATCCTACTATGTTATCCGCTCGCACGCAACAGCGCACATTTTCGCGCCGCCAGTCGAACACGCACGAGCGGTTAAGTTGGCTTACCCAACACCAATAGCGTAACACTCCATAACCGGCCCCGTCAACCCCGACACGAGTGAAGCGCGCCACACAATACCCAGTGCGTCAGCCGACACATAAACAGCACACACCGCTATGCGAGAACCCGCCCCGCGAGAGCATACACACTCACGGGGCGGGCTTACTCACCCTAGCGGGCTATCGCATCGGCTAACAATAATCGTCAGCGACGGCGCGCGGCAACGAGAGCCGCAACACCACACGCCATGCGCAAAGTAAGGCGCGCACAGACAAGCACACGCGCGCAGCCCCAACGAACAACGCCACGCAAACACAAGAAAACCCCCGCAACCGCACCAACCAGGCACAGCCACAGGGGCATCCCGACACCGCATACGCAACCAGCGCCACCACACGCAGCAACCACACCCCACCAGGGGAGCATATTCCCTAGCCGCGCGCAATGCGCTGACCACGGCCCAGCCGCAGGCGAAAGGGAAACACCACGAACACACCCCAACAGGGGCGCGCCCACCCAGACGACGCGGAGAGCCGCCCGAACATGGCCGAGACAAGGAAAAGAGAGAAGCCCACGCCCCGCCCGCCAGAGCAAAGGCGGGGAACCCCCAACAGGCAGGGACGTGGACCCCAGCGGACAGCAGAGGAATCGAACCCCACCCACACAATGTGAGCGAACCGCTTAGCAGGCGGACCCAGCGACCTCGCGGGATTACTGTCCAAAAGAGGGGAAACAAAACATCAAACACAAAGCGCACGCAAGACGCGCAACAAGAACCCGCGCACCAGCCGCCACAAGAAAACACACCCCGCAGCGGCACCAACCACAGGGCTACACGCCCCAATGTCGGCCACAACACGCGCCCACACGCACCGTATTCAACTGTTTCGCTTCCCCTAGTACCAGTCGCGAGACTCGAACTCGCACGCCCAACCGGGCAACCGCTTTTGAGGCGGTCGTGTCTGCCATTCCACCACACTGGCCTTGTAAGCGCTCCACCGTTTTCTACGGGGCGCTAGTACCTCCGGTGGGACTCGAACCCACACACCCCAACGGATACCTGATTTTGAGTCAGGCGCGTCTACCAATTCCGCCACAGAGGCCAAAGAAAGGGAGCGGAAACAAACGCGAGCAACAACCACGCGACTACAGTGCGCCCAACCAGCGGGGCACACGCACACCAGCCGCACCACCGGCCAGCCCAACCCGCGTGCGCGGACACTCTCAACCGGCCCACCCAGACCGGCCCAACTTACTCACCAACACCGAGAGCATCCTGGCGCAAACACCCAAGCGCCACCCGCACACACCCGGCGCACCACCAATGCCGCCACACACCCCTGCGTGACAGCACCCGCAGCCGCGAGCACCCCCGCGTTGTTTCCGCTCCCCGGTCGGCGTAGCAGGACTTGAACCTACGACCTCCCCCTCCCGAAGGGGGCGCGCTACCAAACTGCGCCACACGCCGAAAACAGGGAAAAACTTCTCTTTTCCACTATCGAGTTATTGTTTTCCTTTGATGATTCTAACTGTAGCACGCTCACGCGCCACCGTCAAAACCTCAGAGCCGGATGGGGGACTCGAACCCACAGCATCTCGTTTACAAGACGAGCACTCTACCAGTTGAGTTAATCCGGCCTAACCGCGCCTCCCCCACTATAACACGAGAGGGGCGCGAGCGGCAAGAGGAAATACAGAAAACACTTGCCGACAGTGTGCCCGGTGGGAGTCGAACCCACACGCCCGAAGGCGCTGGAACCTAAATCCAGTGCGTCTGCCAGTTCCGCCACGGACACTATACACCCAGCCAGTCCCGGAGGACGACTGGGAACTACGAGAACACAATAGCACGCCCACCGGCTCGCGCGCAAGCCGACAACACGCGCCCACACCGTAACACACACCACAACAAGCGGCGCATAAAACGGGCGCGGGCAAAACATACCATGCTCCCCGTGGACCGTGTAGGAATTGAACCTACGACCTACTGGGTGTAAACCAGGCGCTCTCCCATCTGAGCTAACGGCTGTATCAAATAAGGTAACATAACCTACACTTGTAGGCTACGTTTCCCTGTTTGAGCGCCGCCACATTGGTCCCCAGGTAGACACGTGCATCCTGGTCCGCTAGTACCCTGGCCTCCAAGCGTTGCGCTTGTGCCCTAGCGGGGCGTAAAGGAAGATTCACCCCCTCAGAAACGAGGTGACGTTTATTCCTTTTCGGCGTAGGCTTGCTCTTGGTTCGGTCTCTGCCCGGATACTTCAACGAGTTTCTAGCCACGGGCGTTTTAAGCGGCTGCTGTGTCCTGAGTTTCCTGTTTTTCGCGCGTGTCACCCTCGCTTTAGCGACGCGGGGCACGGCCCGTGCGGCAATATTCACAGCAGCGTTCATGTCCCTATCCATCGTGCCGTGCTCGGGGCACACGGATAACTCGTGCTTGGGGTGCGAGACTTTAGCGCCGCACGCGTGGCATTGTTGCGACGTGTTCGACGGGTTTACGGCGACCACCCACCCGCCGTTCCGAGAAACGTAGTGAGTCAACCACTGGACAAAAGCGCCCCGGTTCCATCGGCCGTTCTGCATCGTGTTACTGACCCAGCTCAAATCTTCCACGGCGACGACCGCGTTGCCCCACGCGTGCGACAGGTAGGCTATCTCTTGCGCCGCGAGAATCGCCAACTCGCGCTTCTTCCTGGACGCTGCCTCGCGGTGAAACTGCGCCTCATCCAACGCAGACATCCTGGCCTGCCGATCATGGAGTAGCGTCGCGGCTTTCTTTTTGAGGTCACAGACCTGAGCCTCGGATGCGCGGACACTGTTCCACAGGGAGTGAACCCGCCGAGAGAGCGTCGTCTCATACACTACACACCCTGTCGCAGTGCTGCGAACCACGACGGTAGCGTAATTGTTTATGCCCACATCCACGCCAATAACATAGTCACCCGAAAACTGGACGACAGGGTTATCCGTCACGACCGTGAAGATAAAGACAGGCTCACCGTCCTCGACCTTAATGACGGGCAGGGTTACTTTGCCCTCGGTGAACCGCTTGTTATCGAAGTTGAAGATCAGCCGATACCACGCGCCTTGAATGACCATTTTCAGGATAATTTCGCCGTCAGTAAACGGCTTATTCTCAATCCGAGCGTAAGCGCTGTCCACTGCGCCAAGGTTCACGTAGTCCCCACCATACGACGGTACGGCCCCGTTTGCGGTGCGCTTCCAGCCCTGGCTCACGTACTTGGAGCTTTCACCATTTGCGGCCTGAACACGCTCCATGTAGGAGCGGTATGATGTGACCACGTTATACCTAAGTAGATTCTCTTTACGCGACCTGCCAGACTTGCCCGATACTAGAAAATCGGGCATGGTCACGCCCGCACGCCGCCCAGCTGCGGCGGGTTGAGTGTCGGTAACACGCGCAAGTTCATCCCCTAGAATCTCGTCATTGCGAACCACGTAGGTTGCGTAACTAGAGATGTCTCGAACCTCAGATGCGAGTTCAGCCATAACAGATGAGCCGTCTAGCAGCTCGCCGTCCAGATCTAGGACGTGAGAGGGGCGCGCGACAAAAGCTCTATAGGTTTGACTTTTAGCCAACGCGTCCTCCCAAAAAAGAAATACACCCAATACCAGCTATACAGCCGATGGTAACGAAACCATCGGCCGCCAAAAAGCCAGCCTGTCTGAAGCTGGCCCACGCGGACCCCTTAGCCGCCCCGTGGAGTCAGACACCCCCACGGGAGCTTCGGGGCTGGCCCGCGCTCTGCCTCCCTACCCCGCCGGGAGTACCCACTCACATCGTGTGGGCCTTAACCGGCGGTATCGGGCGCATTGTGTAACGGCGAGAATCGAACCCGCTCACATGCGCATGTCTGCGCAAGCGACCACACCAGTGGCGCTACTTTGGAGGCGGTCATCACCATTCCTCCCGCGCCCGCCGCGCACCCGCCGACTCGTGGTTATCAGCCATTAGTCGGTGTGCGCTCGAAAATGACGGGCGCTACCAAATACCAACTTGGTTAAAGTTGGAATTTGTCGGCGTAGCAGGACTTGAACCTGCGGCCTCCCGCTCCCAAAGCGGGCGCGCTACCAAACTGCGCCATACGCCGTTATGTTATTATCGTATCAGTGTTTGAGACTCTTGTCAAATCGAGCGGCCCTCTTGGTTCCTCTCCAACGCCGCACCTTTTCGGCTGGCCGGTTGGAGGCCTTGTGAGAGGGCCGCTCAACAACACCCCTCAATCACTCACGAAAACAACTATATCCCCCTAACGCACGCCACGTCAACACGAAAACAAGTGAACCACGCCACAACGCACGTGAAGCGAGAAACCGCCGCCACACCGCACTCCGGGGCGCGTCACCTCAACAGAGAAAACGCGCACACTGAGGCACGCCCGCACCTCATAGAGGACGCAATCGGCAGACGAACACCAACGCGCCCACGCCACAGTCCGGCGAACCCCTCACGCCCGCTCAGCAACGGCGCGCAGCATCTCACGATACTGGCGAACGCACCCTAACACGTCCGGCAACGCACGATGCTCAGCCGGACGGTCAGCCACCCACTCAACATTCACGCCGCCAGCACGCAGAAAACGGGCAACGCTCGACGCGTCCAGCACTCTATGGTCCAACGACGCGTACACGCACGGCAGAAAACGCTTCACGAAACCCCGGTCAGCGTGGACACTGTTCCCGCCAAGCCACACCCTGTACGACGAGCCACCATGCAACCCAGTGAACGCGTCCGCGCACTCCTCCAACCACGCACACATCTCCATGTCAACCAGGCCAGCCACCATGCCAGACCCACCAACAGCGCGCACGCTCTCGGACAGGCCGCTACGCGCGTGCATCACCGCCACACGCCCGCGCAAACCATCCACCGTGCGCTCAGCCTCATCCGCGCTCCCCAGGTCCACGACGCGAGCGAACGGCTCCAACCCGAGCGTGCGCCCCGACATGTCCGTCACCACGCCCGCAACCTCCAATAGGCGCTCGCAGTCCGGGTCAACGCCCGTCGCTTCCACGTCCACCCACAACACGACATCGACCACGCCGGACGCGCTCGCGCCAACACCATCAACAGGCAAGCTGCCCACCAGCAGCTCCTCTCATAATCGCACAACCGCACAGCCACGCCCGCGCGTCCCCACACCAACAGGCGCAAGCAGCACACGAACGCAACAAATCGAACGAAACAAAATAGCACAAACGGGAACAAACTCACACAAAAAGAACAGCAACAACAATAACAAGATAGAAAAATAACGGTGGGACGTGAACAGCACGCAAACGTAAGCGTCCACACCCCACCAAAGCAAGAAAGAAAAGAAAAGAGATGGAAAGAAAGAGAGAAAAGAGAAGAGAACAAAAGGGAAGGCCGGGAAACGCGGGCGCACGCGCCGCGCTTAAACGAGGGCCACCGACCACTCTGTCAACGCAGCCCCCACTCACGCTCCTCGCCCGGACGCGGCACACCAAACCCCGCAGACGCCCTCCCCTCCACAGGCAAACCCTTATACTTTTTCGCCGCGCGACGGCACTCATTACGACGCAAACGGAACACAATCGCCTCATGATAGAGAGTGTCACGATCAGAATACGTCTTATCCACCACATCGTCCACGCCAGCGCGCGATACGCACACGCTCTGCGTAAACGAACGCACAACTGCACACTCATACCAGCGGCACAACACATCAAACCCCGCACGCCCACGGTCAGCATACGACTTCACCGTAAACACCGGAACACCCAGACCACGCGCGGCATACCTGAGCGCATCATACACGCCGCCGCCATCAACATGATAGCCCACAACGCCCTGACCAGCCGCCACATAACCCGCCAGGTGAATACGCCAATCCTGCCACCCGGCAGGCATCGACACCACCACGCCGCCCGCAGCCACCACGCGCCCACACAGCGCACTCACGCGCCGCGCCCACGCCGCGCCAGCTCGCGCACCCTCCTGCACGATACCGCCAGGCGAAACATCCGGCACCAGCACCACAAGCCCCTCGCCGATAGTCTCATCACAATCGAGGAGACGCGCCACCATTTCCGCGCCACCCATGCTCGTGACGGGAACCACCAGGCAACCCCACCCGGTGCCGCCCGTCGCATGACTGCCCGCCGCCGACAGAGCATACGCACACAACGCCGAACCATTCATCGACCCGGCAGAAAACACCTCCGTACTCACGCAGCGTACCACGTCGCGGATAAGCAGTTCCTTAAAACGATCATACGCGCCAACCCCAATGTCCGCCGACACGATGGCCGTCGCCTCGCCACCCTCGGGGACAGGCGTGTACCCCGTCTCGTCCACAAAGCCACTCGCGCGTTCGCCCCACCCCAGCACTGGGGCAGAAACAATACCACCAGCGGCAGTAGTTGGCTTGTGGGTTGCCTGACCGCCGCCATCATTGTTTTCGTTAGTGTTCACCAAAATGATTGTCCCTCACCATGTTTCCTCGGCCTTTCCTGACGGGAGGCCGCCCCCTATTGTGTGGGGTTTCTGTTTCTCTACACGTTATCACAAGCAGAACCGCGCACGCAACACGAACGCGCACAAACCGGCATCAATTAACTGCGTTCAGCCGCACGCATCACCAACGCATACGTTACCACGCACACGACAATCAACGCCAGCGCTTCCATGATGACTGGCATAATGTAGGCGCGCGCCGTTGACGTGTACGACTCGCGATACTCCTCCACGCTCTTACCGCGCTGAAAATCGGCAACCTTCGACAACTGCCCACCCTCACCCGCGTGGAGCGCCACGCTCCCGTCATAGCCGCCGCGAGCAGCCTTAAACGAGTACCTAATGTGAGATGTCTCGTACACGTACCCGCCGGACATGTTCATTCCGTGAAAGCGCGTCCCCTCCGGGAACACCACATCCTGCGACGGGTCCAGCCACTCGTACTTCGCACCCAAAAACTCCGTCGGAACTTCGCGGCCCTTAAACGACGCGGTATCAATCCAATCCCACGAATCGCCGTCACTCTGCCACTCCCACTCCCACACGGTGCGAGTACACGTCTCACCCTTACTGCCACACGAGTACGTTTCCGTGTGAGATACTAGGCGTTTTTCCTCCCGGTACCAGCCGAAACCGAAAGCTGCGCCCTCGCTCACGTAAGCGCCGTCCACAGTAGCGTTCCTGCCGTCAGGGACGTTCACAGTGTCGTGGAGGAGAATGTTCCCCAGTTGCGTGTCCACAGCCCAGTTGAACTGTTCCGGCGTTTCCACCACCGTGGCAAGAAGAACCTGATCGTTTTCCGCCTGGACAGCGGCCCTTGACATCGACAACAGCGGCATGAATACGAGCGGGATGGTTGCCACACACGCGGAGAAACCGCATACGAGGCGAAACCCTGGCGGGTCGCTCACAAGCTCACGCCACTCGACAGCCGTTTCGCGCAGCCAGCGGACAGCCGCCGACGCAAACCCCGTCACACGACGCGACACGTCAGTCACAGCAGACACAAGCGCTCCCATCTCGAATACACCTGCCAGTCAGGCTCTCGCACGCCGCGCCGTTCACGCACAACAACGAAAGAACGGCACCGGCCCGCTTCTGTTACTTGTCGCCCCACGCGGACGACGGCGAATAATCCTTTGCGCCTCCGGTCGCCTGGAACAGCTGGTACGGCTTCTCCTCGTAACCCTGCCAGGACAGGACCATCGAGTGCGGCCACTGGCGCACATAGTTACGGTACTCGCGCACGTCCACATTGTTTGCCGTCCTCGCGGCGTTGAGCTGATTCTCAACGAGCGACGTTTCTGACTGGACGTTAGCGAACAGGGTGACAGACTTTATTTCTGGGTACTGTTCAGCGACAGCGTTGATAGCCAGGTTCGCGCCCTCCACGTCACCCGAAGCGGTCTTATCGCGCGCCTCAATGATGCGGTTAATCGCGTCAGACTCAAACTGTGCGCTCTCCTGCGCGGTGCGGACAAGCTGATTCAGCGAGTCCAGTCGCTTCTGAATGACCGTGTCCACCTGGGATGCGCCAGCCTCCACGCGGTTCTCTAGTCGAATCGTCTCGTTGCGTACATGCACTGTGTACCCGAACGGCACCAGCAGCACTGCCGCAATGACTGCAACGGTTGCGGCAATACCTGCGCGGCTCTCTCGGATGCGGCTCCACATTGCGCTCATCTTGTTTTCTCTCTTTCGTTTCGTTGGTTTTTGTTACCGTTAGTTGATTATACCACGTTGACTGCATGGTCCGCGCGCTGAACCGGCGTGGACAATGACCAAGCGTGCGCACCACACAAACGCGAACACCCCGCCCGCAGCATCTCCTTCTCGCGGGCGGGGCGGGTGACGGTTTAGATTTCGTCCGATGGTCGCGCGCTCCAAGCCTCAGCGATCAGACGATGCACAGCCCACAGCTCACCGTATCCGTTCTCGTCACTCTGCGCGGCGCTCCACACGCTATCTGCACTGCCCTCTACCATGACCGTGTACGCGTGCCACCTGTACGGGGCGAGAACACCCAACACCGCCTCCACCACGGGAGCGAGCGGCACACCCTCACAGCCAGCGGAAGAGATAGCGGCCTCCACGCGCTCACGCCACTGGGCGAGAACATTACGCGGCGACACCGCATCGAACTGGCCGAGCATCGACAAGGCGCTCACGACCGCGTGGTTGCGCGAGTTCAGCCACGACGCCTCACTCACCAGAGTCGGCACATACGTGCGCTCCATCGCATCCTCAAACGCCGTCAGGAGCGCGTTACCGCTATCTAGCACGCTCGCGATACCCATACTCCCCGTGGGGATGACGTGGTAGGTGGATGCGAGGAGCGCAGCCACGTGCGCGGGCGCAACGACCTCCATACGCACACCGTAATGCGTGCCAAGATCGTTGACGGACGCGCTCAAACGCTGACCGTGCGGCGTGTCCCTATCCGCATCGTAGTAGGCCGTCGCGGACAGGAAACGAGTCATACCCGTATGGTAGCCAGTACCACGCGTCACATCCACGCAAACGCGCTCACCGTCATACGCGTCACCCTCATCCGGGCAACGCATCGTGTAACAATGAAACACGCCACCATCATGGGCAGCAACATCCCCATACGCGGCGCGCACCGTGTTCACGCGGGACGCGGCTGGAACATTATTCACTTGCGCCACGCGGGCGCTCTCGTTCATAGTATCCATAATCACCATCATACCACACGGGCAAACGGTAGGCGAGCAGCGCGACGTGTTACCTACGCAACACGGGTGGCTACGACATCGCCGCCACAACTATGGTACCATTGACACGTACACACAATCGCACGGGCAAGAGACATGACAGGAGAGAACATTGAAGCTGCGACTCACCGACTTCCAATCCAACACGTACGAGGATACTGACGGCTCATGCGAATTGTGCATGTGGACGGGGATGCTGGATCATCCCACGTACGAGTTCACCGACAGCAACGGCGGCGCACATATCGTTGACGGCTGGTACTCCGACTGGGGACACCACACAACCATCGACATTAACGTTCCAGTATTCACAACCTGGCTCCACGGCGTAGAGTTCAAGGAGATTAGCGCAGTCGCCGAATACCTTGGCATTGACCACCTAGCAGGCGACCGCCTCTGGGAAGAGTACCTGCGCCAAGTCATCGACTCAGCAGCTTACTGTAGCGACAAGGATGAACTCAACGACAACCTCGCCTGGGCGCTACAGGAGCCACAACCCGACAACGACTAGGGCAGGCGACCGGGGCGAGCCGCCAGAAACGGCAAAAAAGAAAAGCGCGCCACACGTGTACCGTTCACGTGTGGCGCGCCCACTTGTGCCCACTCATGGTTAGCAGCGAGAGCGCACAGCACGCCCGCCACACAAAACCAAGCAACTAACACGTGTTAGAAACTCGAGAGAACGACCAACGTGCACGAAACAAACACAGACACGGCGGGCGCAACAAAACTATGCGAGAAAGCCGCGCAGCAAACACGCCCTCCACAGACAGGGCGCGCATCACATCACACGCACCCCACACCAATATTGCATCCATGCTATGACGGCGCGGGCGCGCGAAAGGCGCGCCCCAACCAGGGACGCGCCCACACGCGCTCAAATCAACAACAGCTCACGCATCAGCGGCGCGCGTTCAACGCCACAGTCGCAGCTTCCAAATGCGCGACATTCGCGCGCTGCCCCTGGTCGGCAACACCGCGAGCCGCCCAATCCGGCACACCCTCACCCAAGAAAAACTCACGAACAACATCCAGAACACGGTAAACCACAGTACCACTCCTCTCTCAACAAACCCCACGCCACCGATGCGGCGCGCGGGCACGAAAAACGCGCGCACCCCAAGGTACGGGGCGCACGCGACGCTGACGAGACACACAATAGCACGCCAACACTCGTACGCGCAACCACGATGACTCCGACAACACGGTAAAACTCGTCACATAAAAAGCAAGGGGCCGCGCCCACGACAAACGGACAGGCACGACCCCAGACACTCTACCTACACGCGGCAAGCCAAGACGGCTTCACAACATGAACCGGCGTGCGCGCAACCAGACAACCAGACGCGCCCGGCCTTGCGCTACAAGCATCTCACTCGGCTACGGGAGCAACCACACCACCAGACACGGCAATAACACCACCATCCCACGCGCGCACCACAACCGCCTCACGGTCACCGTTCGACGACGCGGGAATACTCACGCGCCACGCTCCAGGGCGCTCCCCCACCTCGAAGAACACGCCCTCGAACGCCACGTGCGAAAACAGTTCCGGGGTCTCGTCAAACACGCGATTCATCAGGTCACGAACGGCAGGCAACATGTCAGCGCGCAACCAATCCATGTTCGCGTAATCGCGACGGCACACAATGTCCGTCACATCCACGCTCACAACACCCTCGCCCTCATACACGGTCGCCGGGCACCCCTGCGCCCACGGGAACACACTCGACACACGAACGTCACTACCGGCATTAAAACCAGGAACAGCAGACAACGGAACGACCGCGTACATGCGGCCAGTCTGAATAGACACAATCAATCCTCTCACAGAAAAGAACAAAAAGAAACCAACCGCCAGAAAACGATCAGAACAACGACAAACAATATCGAACAGAAGCAACAAGCGCAAACGGCGAGCCACCAAAGGTCCACGACCACTTCACTCGCTACCCGTAACACGCGGACGACACCACCACAAGATCATGCACGCCAAGCACGCAATCCTCCGGCGCATCGAACACATACACGCGCACGCCAACAGTGACCGCAGACTCGCGCACAAGCGCCTCAAACACGCGCTCACCCACAACCGGATCGCCCTCCACCTCAGCGGACACATACACGTCCACAAGGTCGGAACCATCCACAGGCTCCACGCTCACGGACGCGCGCCCTACGCGCCATCCACGAAAGCGCGGCAACCCAGACGTGCGACAAACACTCTCGGCGAACGCGTCACCCAGCGCGCCGCCAAACGACACAGCGTACCCCTGGTAACGGTAGTCAAAAAACGCCACAAACGTTCCCTCCTCTCACGCCACTAGGATAACATGAGGGCGGTGGAGAAAACAAAACCCCACCGCCCCCGTGTTTACCGTCACACGCCGCCCACTGCCACCGGCACGGACGCAACAGGCACGAACTCGCCGCCACTAGACGAACGCGACGACGCGGCGACCGGCAACCCCACGGTCACGCCGCCGTCACCATCAGCAACAGCAACACTCTCAGGCTCCCCAACAGCCACGCCTGCGAACAGCAAGTCGCTCTCGCGCTTACGGTTCACACGCACAGCCATACCGCCCGTGCCCCTGCCCTTCACGTTAAACTCGGTCAGGCTGGTCGCCTTCCACGCACCCTCACGGATGAGACCGCCGCCAGCATCCGACAGGGACACCACCAACGCGTCACCCGCCTGAGACGACGGGATAGCGTTGAACGCGATCACACCGTCACCGTCAGCCACAGAGATACCGGCCACTCCGCCCGCGCGGCACCCGGCGGCGCGCACCTTCCCGGCATCCGCACGCAGTACCTTACCTGCCTTTGTGATGAACATCATGTCCACGCCCGCGCTTTCCGGCTCGCTCACGTGGACGGCTGATACGAGACGGTCACCATCGGCGAGAGCGCACACGGGAACAGTGTCGGCGCGAAGCGGGTAATCCGCCTTCACTCGCTTCACCACACCCATCTCGGACGCGACAATCAGCCCATACGCGCTATCGCCGCCACCGTCAACCACACTCACGCCAACCAGGTTACCGTGGAGGGTGACACCCAGCGTTTTCGCGGTCGCGGGCACCCCGTCGTGGAAGAACGACACGGGAACCTTCACACCCTCACCGCCCGCGCACACGAGCAGCAATTCACCGCCGCCATCCGTTCGCTTATCGGCTGGAACAGTGAACTGCGACGTGATGACACCGTGCTTGTATGCGCGCGTCCTGGGCGGGTACTTCCACGGGCTTGTTGAACACACGACCGCCCCTCCACTGAGAACGCTCACGTGCAGGTCGCCGGACGCAAGATCACCACCCACGCCCGAGACCTCAGCCCCGCCGTCAACGCCCGTGGCGGCTTCTTCTGCCGGGTCCGCGTCATGCAGGACCGTGCGCCTCTCGCTACTGATGAGCTTGTGCGTATCCACTAGCTCGCGCTCAATGAGGTCATTCATCGCATCCGCGTCAGACAGTACCAACTCTAGCTGCTTCTTTTCCTCGCGTAGCGCCTTATCTTCTGCCCTGATTTGGTCGCCGTCAGCTTTCGTAAGCCGACGCAACTGCATAGACAGAATGTACGACGCTTGAAAGTCACTGATGTTGAACGCATCCGTGAGCGCCTTTTGCGCGTCACCAGGCGTTTTCGCTTCCCTAATAAGGCTGATAGCCTTATCAACATCACCAATCACCGTCAGCAGCGCCGAGAGCTGAGAGAGGCGAGCGTCAATCGCGCCCACACGCTCACGCGTGCGCCTAGCCACACACGCGCGACGGTAATCCAGGAACAGCCTCATACACTCGATAGTGCCCAACTGGCGCGGCCTGCCGTCCACGAGGAACGTGTTGTTGACGTTGAACGCGGCCTCCATGCTCGTGTACTTCCACAGCGCGTCCAACACGCGGCCCGCCTGCCACTGGCGATGAACAACAATCTCTAGCCGCTGGTCCTTGTTGCTCTTGTTGGACGCACTGGTAATACCCTTCTCAAACGCCTCCACCGCCGGAACGGGCTTGCCCTTCTTCGTTTTCGGCGGCTGTTCTTCGCTCTTCTCGTTAATCTGGGCAAGAACGTCACCGACACTCACGCCGTAGGGCAGCTCTGTGACGACGATCTTTGACGCGCCCCTGGGTAGCGGCTCCACCGCGACTGTGGCGCGCATGACGAAACGCCCCTTGCCGGTCGTGTAGTAGTCGCGCGCGCCCGCATGGTCTTTATCGTACACGTGTGCGCCCGTGGGAAAGTCGGGTCCGGGCATGACGGCGAGCACTTCGTCTACGGTCGCGTCCGGCTTACGCAGGAGCAGCAGGTTCGCTGCCAGCACTTCGTCTGGGTTGTGGCTTGGCGTGTTCACGGCGAAACCAACCGCCATGCTGTTCGGCGTGCCGTTCACCACAGCGTTGTTGAACTTGACTGGCAGGTCCACCGGCTCCGTCGTTGTCTCATCGTAGTTCGGCTTAAACTCGCACGCGCCGCTCTTTGCTTCCACGACGCACGCCAAACCCGCGTCAGACAGGCGAGACTCCGTGTACCTCGCCGCCGCAGGCTTGTCGCCAAAATGCAAACCCACACTGCCCTTCACGTCAACGAGGGGAACCCTCATACGGAACGGCTGCGCCACCGTGTACACGGCCTCCTGCACGCTCGCATCACCATGCGGATGATAGGCGAGCACCAGGCCAGCGAACGACGCCGTTTTCTTGTGCTTTGCGGACGGGGTGAGGCCGCTCGTGAGCGCTGTCCATAGGATACGCGCGTGGACCGGCTTGAAGCCACTGTACACGCTCGGGATAGCGCGCGACGCGACCGTAGACAGCGCGTACTCGCCGTAGTTTTCCTCTAGCCACTGCGCGCTATCAGCTTCGACGATACCGACACGCTGAACGACGCTCTCCTGTAGTTGCTCGATCAGCTTTTGCTGACTCTTCGTGAGCTTACTTGTTTTTCCTGCTGCCATGCTCTTGTTGCTCTTTCTTTCCTCTTGCCGTCAGGTGATGCTAGTTGTTTGCTGTTCGTGTCAGTCCAACACTTCAACGCCAGCGTCCAGCCCCATAATCCACTCTTTACGCTTCTCCGTGTCCCCACCAAAGATAACGTCCAGCACGCGCTCCGTTTCCTCCACGTCGCGACGCTCCACCCGCTGCCAGCACTTCTCCGAGCTGAACGCGTACTGGTGCAGGCGCTCGCTCGTGGACTCACCCAACCCCTTCATGTAGTCCGTCGAATACGACAGTCCAGCGTCAGCCAATTGCCGCATCATCTCGTGAGCCTCACCCAGGGTGAACGCAGGCAACTCCACCACGCCACCCACACCGTCACCGTTCTTCACAGACACAACCGCCAGCGGCGTTTTCACCTGGAACAACAGGCCAGCATCAATAAGGCCGGGGAACAGCTTATCCACGATCACGTACAGGAGCGTCGCAATGTGCGAGCCGTCAGGGTCCGCGTCCGTCGCAATCACAATACCCCCCGGATACCGCATCGCGTCCAGGTCGAAAGACGCGCCAAAACCCGCGCCGACAGCGTTAATCAGGTCTTTCACCTCACCATTCGCGAGCACCTTCTCCGTGGACGCTTTCAACGCGTTAATGCCCTTACCGCGCACACCCAACAGCGCGCAGTCCAGTGTGCGGGCGCGCTTCAAGCCAGACACAGCCGAATCACCCTCACACACCATCAGGAACGTCGTCGCACCAGTGCCCGCGCCCTCAGCTTCTACGAGCTTCGCGGGGAGAGCGGCTTTCGCGATCTTCGCGGACGCCAGCGACGCGTCCACCTTCTTCTGCGCGCTCAACCGGGCGCGCGCCGCCTTCAACACGCGCTCACACACCGCCGGAACATTCTTGTCGCGGCCCATCGCCCACTCTTCCAACGGGCCACTCATCATCTTCGCCAGCGCGTTCGACACGGCGCGCGAACCATCCAACTGGTCTTTCGCCTGGTTAGAATAAGTCGCACCCGGCATCCGCACGCTCACCACGGCGACGAGACCATGAGCCACATCCTCATACGTCACGTCCGGGTCTTTGACGCTCAAACCCTTTTTCATGGACCGCAGGCGCTTATTGACCGCCGCCGTCAGCGCCTTCTGGAACGCCACGTAATGCTTACCGCCAAGGCGAGTGAACACCGTGTTACTGAACGTTTCCACATGCTCGCTTGGCGCGTCGCACCACGTGAACCACAGGTCCGCCGACATGGGAACTTCACGCTCACCCGCAGCCACAGAAACGCCACGAGGATCATCCCCCGATCGCAGGGCCGACGTTTTCAACCACACGGTACCGGACGCGGACACGTGGAACGGGTCTGTCGCGAGCTTACGCGGTGCCGCGTCCTCTAGCAGCGTTTGCACACCCTCGTCGCCCTCAAACTTGTAGGTGGCAGTCCACGCGCCCGTCCCCTTGTCGATGGTACCGCCCAGGTTCGCAGCCTCGCCCGCGCCACTTGCAAGCTCCTGGTAGCTTGTGACGGTTGCTTCCATGCCGGGGGTGAGCGCGCACGTGCGCTTCACCCTCTGCGCCGCGTCCACATCCGAATACGGGTTATCCGACTGGAACACCGTATCGTCCAGCCACACGGTGAACCTGGTTCCTTCCTCCCACCCGGCACGCTCACTCTTAGAGCGCGTGTCTGCCGTCTCGTGGAGGACGCGCGGGTCAACGGGCGTGAACGCGTCATCCGGGCCGTTATCATCGTCGAAATACCCCGGCTGACCATCCTTAAACGAGAGGCGGAACTCGCGGCCGCTCTTCCACGTCACCGCGTCCACGCGCGCAGCAATCAACACGACAGACGAGAAACCCACGCCGTTCGTGCCCACCGCCGAATGATTATCACCGTAGTTACTGGACGTTTTTGTGCGACCAATCGCATAATACACGCCCGACCCCACCACGCCATGCTCGTCCGTCTGCTCAGACACCGGCAAACCAATACCGTTATCCTGAACAGTGAAAGACCTGTCCTTGTTGAACTCGACGCGCACACGCGACGCGTACCCTTTAAGCACCTGGTCAAAAGCGTTCTCGACCGTCTCCATGACGGCCTTCTGCTTCTGACGACTCATCGTCTCCCCGTCATCCTCCTGGACACCAAACGTCAACGACAACCGCTTCAACAAGTGCTCGCGATCAGACAGGACTTGCAGCTTCTCCTCACGGAAACCACCACGCTTGCCGCCAGCACCTTTACCGCCCGCACTCTTTTTAACAGCCACCTACTCCGGCCCCTTCCCCTTCTCACGCACCACCCGGCGCACGCCATGCGCGCCCGTTGACACGATAACGCACAAAACTTACTCTGCAAACTAAAATATATGCAAGCGTAAGCATCCGCGTCAAAACCTCACCAATCACGCCGCAACACTGCCGCGCAAGGGCACCCACCCAGTCGCGCGAACCGCCACCACACGACAGCGCACAGCATACGCGAAAGCGGCGCTGACGCACACGCGCACGCCAACGCCGCCACACCCCAGCGACAAGACACCAGGTTACATGCGAGACACACCCGTCAACACGTAGTAGGTGCCGCCCCCGAACATGCCATCACCATCGTACTCGTTATCGCCAAAAGCGCGATGACACGCCACACCGTTAGGAACGCGCGCCCCGGAAGAATAGAACATGCCCATACAGGCATCATCGTGCAGGAACATCACACCCATATCGTCGCCGCCCCGCATGATGATGCTCTGATTCTCGTTAAGGGACATCCTCGACACATCCAACGCAACACGATCACCCGCGTCCACGCGCCCGTCAATCCAGCCCATACTGTAGGGGATAGTCAACACAGCGCCATAGTCTGTGCGCACCGTGTAATCAGTGAGAGTCACGCGCTCCACCGTCGCCTCATACACACCATAGGACGTGTAGTCGCTGCTGTTCAACGCGTGACTTTCCGTGTTCGCCGCGTGAATACCGCACACAACGGGCACAGAAACCAGAGAGTATCAAATAAGGCAACATAACCTACTTTTGTAGGCCGCGTTTCCTTGTTTGAG
>ERZ772965.10-NODE-10-length-31197-cov-3.10009_pt1 | contig 31197 bp, 29 predicted proteins | sample MGYA00511678_ERZ772965 | MGnify/ENA primary metagenome ERZ772965 (study PRJEB29015, sample SAMEA2738082) | human gut metagenome | biome: human oral; feature: human-associated habitat; material: saliva | place: China | collected 2208 ... | reverse complement strand
AAAGAATATATTACTTCTTCTTTACTTGAGAAAGAAATCGATAAGAATCATGAATTATTAAAAGAAGAATTATCTAAATTGGATGCTAATATTAGATTAGCAATAGACAACTCTAGAAATAAGAGTATTTTAACTTCAAATAAAGAGTTAACTTATTTAAAAAATTTTGGTTTTAACGTATATGTTTTAAATAAAGATACTAAAGAAAAAGAAAAAGTAGAAATAGAAAATATAATTAATAAAGAAGATTTATCTTATATATATGCATTTAAAAATGATAATATAAATGATGTTGCTAATAATTTTATTAATAAATTTAATCTTAAGATAGCTTATTTACATAAGTTAGATAATATATCTGATTTAGAGAGAAGTGAGAATAAAGATTATATATCTATTACAAATGAAAACTTAGATTTATTAAAACAAGAACTATATCAATAGTTCTTGATTTTTATATCATTATTTGATAAACTAGATGTGCTTATGAAAAAAAAGTGAGGTGAAAGTATGCCAAATATTAAAAGTGCTATAAAGAGAATGAGAAGTAACGCTAGAAAGACTCTAGTTAATACTCCAGTAACTTCATCTATGGCTACAGCTGTTAAGAAAGTAGAAAAGAACCCTACTAAGGAAACTCTACAAGTTGCAGTTAAGAGAATAGATAAGGCTGTTGCTAATGGTTCAATTAAGCAAAATAAAGCTTCTAGATTAAAATCTAGATTAACTAAAGCAGTAAATAATACTAAGTAAACCAATTTCGATTGGTTTTTTTATTTACTTTTATAAATATCTTATCTATAATTTATATAGGAGTATGATATGAAAAAGATATTAAGTGGTCTAATTAATTTAGGAATATTATTAATAATTATAGGATTAGTAATTAATTATAAAGAAGAAATATTAAATGTATATAAAGTATACATTTTATCTGCAAATGACAAATTAAGCATTAACAATAATAAATATCATAGAGAATATAACTTTAATTATATTAAAAATACTAGTAATTATTCTCCAAAGAATAGAAAAGAAATTAGGGATATATACTATACACTTATAAATAGTGGTCAAAGAGATTTTACTTTTTTTTGCCCTACTTCATATAAGGAATGTATTAATGTAGTTGATGAAGTTGGTAATGATTCTACTATGTTATCTCATATAAATAATTTCACTCATCCTTATAATGGATTTAAACACATTGAAACAAAATATGATAATTTAGGTAGAGTAACTATTCATATTGATAAATCATATACTGATGAACAAATTAATGAGGTTGATAAAAAGATAGATGAAGTTCTTAATAAAATAGATAAGAATTTATCTATAAAAGAGCAAATTAAACAAATACATGATTATATAATAAATAATACTAAGTATGATAAAGAAAGAAGCGAGAAAAATATTGTTAAATATTCTTCTGATATTGCATATGGCCCTCTTGTTGAAGGATATGCTCTTTGTGGTGGATATACAGATGCGATGGAATTATTCTTAGAGAGATTAAATATAAAAAGTTATAAGGTATCTAGTGAAAACCACGTATGGAATGCTGTTAATTTAGATGGTAATTGGTATAACTTGGACTTAACTTGGGATGATCCTGTTGCTAGTGACGGTAGAAATATCTTAGACTATTCTTTCTTCTTAATAAATACTAATAAGCTTCATAGTATAGAGAAAAATGAACATAATTTTGATATGAATGTTTATAGCGAATTAAAAGGAAATGACTAATTCATTTCCTTTTTTATATACTCATATATTTCATCAATTGTTTTATTAAAATTATCATATGATACATCAAACCACTTAGTTTTAAATTGATTTTTAAAATAAGTAAATTGTCTTTTAGCATATTTTCTTGAGTTATGCTTAATTTTTTCTACTGTATTTTCAATATTATTATCGTTAAAATAATCATTAAACTCTTTATACCCTATTGCACTATTTAATACTCTCGAGTCTTTATATCTATCTTTTAAGTTGTTTATTTCGTCTAATAGGCCATTTTTAATCATGTTATCTACCCTGTTATTTATTACTTTATATAGAGTGTCTCTATCAGTAGTTAAACCTATTATAATAGATGGATATATTATATTTGCTTTTTCAGATAATGGGATATTATTTTCTAATTTTGATAATAGTCTTACTATTCTTCTTCTATTTGAATAGTCAATGTCAAATTTTCCATATTCTTTTATTTTTGATATTATTTGATCATTTGTTAGGTCATCATATCTATTTATTTCTTCTTCATGAAATTTATAATCATATAATAATGATTTAATATATAATCCTGTTCCACCTACTACTATTATGTTTTTACCTTTTTCTTTTATTTGTTCTATAGCAATTCTTCCATCTTTTTGATAATCATAGATTGTATAGTTGTCACATACATCTACTTTATCTAGTAAGTAGTGATTAATACCACTTCTTTCTTCTAATGTTGGTTTGGCTGAAGCTATATTTAATTCTTTATATACTGAAACAGCATCTCCATTAATTATTTCGGCATTTAATCTTTTAGCTAGTTCAACAGATGCTTTAGTCTTACCTACTCCTGTTGGACCTACAATAACAATTATTTTATTCATTATAATCCCTCTTAAACATTTTAATTAATTGGTCTTTTGAGAAAGCTATTATTGTTGGTCTTCCATGTGGACAGGTAAATGGATTATTACAATACCTTATATTATCTAGTAAATATTTTGCTTCGTCTAAAGATATATAAGTATGTGCTTTAACACTCATATGACATGCCATAGATGTTGCTGCTTTATCGATAAACTTTTTCTTATCAAAATTATTATCACTAATGATAATATCAAATATTTTTTTAAGAGAATAGTTATTAGCGTCGGTTAACCAAGTTGGGTGTTCTCTTACTATAAATATATTATCTCCAAATTCTTCTATATCTATACCAAGTGCTTTAATGTCATCTAGTCTTTTTGATATTTTAATTGCCTCATCTTTTGTAAATTCAAATTTCATTGGAACAGCAAGTGTTGTAATATTTAAATCTTCTTTTGTCATACTATCTACTAATTTTTCATAGTTAATTCTTTCCGCGATAGCATGTTGATCTATTAGATACATTCCATCTTCGTTATAAGCTACTATAAACGTTTTATCTATAATACCAATTGGTGTCATTTCTTTAATTATTTTTTCTTCTTGGTATGATGTTTTATCTTCTTTTACTGAGAAGTCTAATTTTACTTCTTCGTAATTATTTATTATTTCTTCTTGATTATTTATTTGTCTATTTACTTCACTTATATTATCCCTTACATAGGCATCTGGTATTAAGTTTCTTTTACTTAGTATGTTATCTATACTGTTTAATAATAATTCTGATAGTGAGTTAAATTTAGAAAATTTAATATCTTGTTTAGTTGGATGAATATTTACATCTATTAGTATCGGATCAACATCTATATTTATAACAACGATTGGATATCTTCCTTCATGTATATAGGTATGATATGCTTTGCTTATCACTTTTACGATATCATTATTTTTTATTACTCTACCGTTTATTAATATAGTAATAGCGTTTTTAAATGATTTAGTTACTTCGGGATAACTTATATAACCATATATACTATAATCATCATTATCAGCACTTATTTCAATCATTTTTTTAGCTACTTCAGCTCCATATATTTCATATATAACTTTTAATAAATCTCCATTACCTGTTGTTTTAAATAGAGTTTTTGAATTATTTGTTAGAGTCCATTTTATATTAGGATAGCTAAGAGCCATTTTATTAATATATTCTACAATATTGGCTAATTCACTATATTGATTTTTTAAATATTTTAATCTTACAGGAGTATTATAAAATAAATCTTCTACTGTTACTTTTGTTCCTTTTACTAGTTGAGCATTAGAAATATCTAATATTTCTCCACCTTCTATTTTTATATTAGTTCCTTCTATTTCATTACTAGTTATTAGATTCATTTTTGAAATAGATGCGATAGATGGTAGAGCTTCTCCTCTAAATCCTAGTGATGAGATATAAAACAAGTCATCTATGTCTTTTATTTTACTTGTAGCATGTCGTAAAAATGCAAGCTGTGCATCTTTTCTATCCATTCCATCTCCATCATCTGTTACAGATATCTTTTTTATACCTCCATCAAGCAAATCTACAGTAATAGAAGAAGAATTAGCATCGACACTATTCTCTACTAATTCTTTTACTATATTCATACATTTTTCTACAACTTCTCCTGCCGCTATCTTATTAGCAAGATCTGTTGACATTACATTTATTTTACTCATATTAACAACCACTTGGTAGACTATCTACATATTTTCCTCCAGGGAATTCTTTATAACCACCTGGTGTTTTTCCATCAGCCATAAATGTATAATAATAATTATCACATCTTATTTGTACATAGTATTTATAATTATCAAGAGCTGAGCCATTTTCTACACTTTCATTATACACCCATACTTTACCACTACAAATTACATTGTTATTTTTAGGATCAATCATTTTTTCTAAATAGTCTTCACTAACTAATTTTGCGACAGGAACACTTACACATTTTTTACCTAGTATTTCTCCATTATGTCCATCTGATATAAAGTAATTTTCTGCCGCTGTTTGAGCACTTGACTCCATAGTATTATAGTTATTTTTTCTTGCTTTATTAATATAGATATAAGTAACTGGTATAGCAACACCTGCTAAAATACCTATTATTGTAATAACTGCCAGTAACTCTACTAAAGTAAATCCATTTTTTTTCATAATACACCTCTTTTTAATTATACCTCATTTAGTGAAGAAATTAAATTCTTCGCTACATCTTTTGGTAATATTTCCTCTATTTCTTCTATGCTAGCTTCTTTTATTTTTTTTAGACTACCAAATTTCTTTATAAGTAAATTACGTCTTGTCTCTCCTATTCCTTCTATCATATCAAGCCTTGAAGTAAGTAGTCCTTTACTTCTTAAATTTCTATGATAACTGATAGCGTATCTATGTACTTCATCTTGTATTTTTGTTAGAAATAAGAATAATTTTGAATCTTTTGGTACATCTAATACTTCTAAGTCTTGATTCATTATGTGGTTAGTTCTATGTTTATTATCTTTTACTAATCCTATTATTGGTACATTTACATTTAATGATTGTAGTGTCTCTTTTACTGCACTAATTTGTGCTATACCACCATCCATTACTATTAAATCTGGTTTTTCTAAATTTTCCATTATTACTTTATAATATCTTCTATATATAACTTCTTTCATGGCTCCTATATCGTCATGAGCACTATTAATTTTATATTTTCTATATAGATTTTTGTTAGGAATAAAATCATCAAATACTACTACTCCACCTACATAGTTTGTTCCAAATAGATGTGAATTATCATATGCTTCCATTCTAGATACAGATTTTAATTTTAATAATTTTTTTAATTCTTCTAAAGCAGCAAATCTTTCTTTATTATCATTTTTTATACTGCTGTTGACTAATTCAAATTGTTCTTTAGCGTTTTCCTTAGCTAAGTCTAATAATTCTTTAAATTTACCTTTTTTAGGGGTAAATAGTTCTATATTAAAATAACTACTTAGAAGCATATTAACATCTTCATCTGGTGTATATATAGCTTTGGGTAATACTCCAGTTAAATCATAGAATTTAATAATATATTCTACTAGTTCTTCATTAGGATTTAAGACATTAATTATCTCATTATGTCTTCCATATAACAATCCATCTCTTATGAAAAATATTTCTATACTCATAAAATTATCTTCTAAATAATAATTTATTAAATCAAATTCATACTTTTTGTTTAAATCAATTTTTTGTTTAACTAATGTAGTATTTATATCATCACACATTTGTTTATATTCTAGTGCTTTTTCATAATTCATATTAAGAGATGCTTTATTCATTTCTTTAGTCAATCTATCTACTATTATTTCATTATGGCCTCTTAAGAAGTCTTTTATTTCACTTATATATTTATCTAATAAATCTTTATCTATTTCTTTTTCACAATATCCTAGACATTCATGTATATGGTAATATAAACATAATTTCTTTCTCATAGGATCACATTTTCTAAGGGGATATAGTCTATTTATAATTTCAACTGTTCTACGTGCCGCAGTAGCATTTGGATATGGTCCAAATAAATTACTTTTTACTTTATGTCTTTTAGTATTTCTAACTATTTTTACTATCGGATATTTATCTGTAGTTAGTTCTATATATGGATATGTTTTATCATCTCTTAGTAATATATTATATTTAGGATCATATTTTTTTATTAAGGTAATTTCTAATATTAGAGATTCTAATTCACTACTAGTTACAATATATTCAAAGTCATCTATATTTTCTACTAATAATCTTGTTTTGCCAGTATTAAGTCCAGTGAAATAACTTCTAAGTCTTTTATTTAAATCTTTTGCTTTACCTACATATATAATAACTCCATCACTATTTTTCATTTGATATGAACCTGGTTTATGTGGTACTAATGCTAGTTTTTCTTTAAAGTTTTTCATAAAATCACCAATATCATTATAACAAAAAATAAAAGGAAAGACTATTTCTTTCCTTTTGACTTCATCATTTTCATCATTTGATTAATTTGTTTTTGATTAGGAGTTCTTCCCATTCCTGACATTAAACTCTTAAGCATATCTTCAGTTATTGGTGGATTTTCAGTAACATATTTTTTCATATAATTACGAGCTAAAAAGAATCCAACAATTCCACCTATGATAAGTCCAAATAATACTAATAATAAATCGTGTAGCATTTTATCACTCCTTCATATTTATTTTATACAAATTCTTTTATTTAAGCAACTCTTCTACTCTTTTTTCTAATTTTTCTATTCCAAAGTTATATACTTCTTCTACTTCTTCTTCTGTAGCACTATGAGTAGGAGTATCTATTGTTATTAGATATTTATCATCATATATTAATTTATGCCATGTATTAGAAGATGAGGAGTCTATTACTATTTTTCTTACTCCAACAGGTAATATTTCATCTTGATACTCATCAGTTTGAGTTAAGAATTTATTTAAATTAGGCATAGATACTACGTCTAAATATATTCCTTTTACTTCTAATCTATTAGCAATATCTATGGCTTTATATAATTGTCTTCCAGTTGATATAAGTATTCCATAAGGTTTATCTAAAGATTTTCTTACTTTATATCCGCCATTATTAAATGATTTGGCATCTGTTCCTTTTAGGACAGGTACTTTCTTTTTAGATAAGGCAATTGCATTAGTTGAAGATGTTTCTAATATGTTTCTAAATGCTCCTATTACTTCATTTGCATCAGCTACTCTATATAGAGATAATCCATTAATATCATTTAAAATACTAATCGCATCTATATATGAGTTTCCTAGTCCATATATTGAATTATCTAGTAAGTCTGTTGTGAAGACATAAGTAGTATTATTACCTCTAATAGATGATGAAGTTATTCCTTCTAACATTTTATATACATTAGATATGTCATTAAATACAAAAGTTTTAAAGCCACAATTACTAATAGCATTCATTATAGGAGCAATACTAATAGATAACTTTTCATAATCTATGTTGTTTCCTAAATAATTTGATGATGATATATTATTTTCTAATACATTAGATGCAAATACTACTTTTGGATATTTTGATAGATATTTTATTATTTTTTTAGAAGTTTCATAAGTAGATTCTTGTAAATCATCTGGTACTTCATAAATAAAATCTTTTATAGTAATTTCTTCATCAAAGAACTCATTTAATTCATTATTACTTCTTAATACTAAATCATCTTGTATAACATGGTCTAATCTATTTCCTATTATAGTAGACATGTCTTCTAATATGTTTAGTGATACTTGAAAAGGAGTTGATCTAACTTCTAAGTTATTTTTAATTTCTAGTGTTAAATCATCTGATAGATTATCTTCTATTAACTTATCTTTACCAAATTTTATATTTATAAATGATGGTCCTTCTTTAGATACACCTTCAGATATAGCTTTATTTATATTTTCATTAGTTATATCATCAACTGTATATACAGAAAAACCTAATGATTGAAGCATCATTCCTATATTAGTATTATTATCTCTACCTATATAAATTATGTTTAAATTTTTTAGTTGTAATTTACCTGCTAAAGAAAGAGATTCTATTACACTACCATTTTCTAAATCTTTACTGGTTAAGATACAGTATACTTTATAATTAATTAATTTAGGAAATAAAGCATTTAATTTAGCTTCTCCTATAGCTTCTCCTACTGCAGAAGCTACTTCTTCATTAGATGCGATAGAAGTAAAGTCTACACCATTTACTTCACCTTTTACTGGGTAACCAGGGGACCCTATATCATGTTTAGTATAATTTATCAATTCTTCCAATTCTATAGGAAATCCTGATACTAGAAGTGTTGAATATAATGCTGGAGTTATACTAGGTGATATTATCACTCTATCTCTATTTAAATAATTACTGTTAGATTTATTAAAAATTAAATGATTAGCATATAAATTATATAATACAATAGATGCATCTATATTTTCTTGTATAAAACCAAACTTAGAACTATTTATCATATCAATACTAAGTGATGTTATTTGATTGATTATTTTATTTTGATTAATCTCTATATTATTCATAATTTCTCCTCTAAGATATTATATCATATTATAACCATTCTCCAAATTTTGACATATAAATCTTCTTTACTATAGTAACTAATGTTATGTACGATACTACTAGTATTAATAGAGAAATGTAGAATTTATAATTCATTAATTTGAAACCAAATGTTTCTATATTTGAAAGTAAAATTGGTGTTAATATTGCTAAAACGGCACTTACTAAAGATAGGTATATAAGGCTTTTAGATGGCATTGATTCAATAAAAGGAGTTTTACTTGTTCTTACAAAGAATATAACTAATAATGATGTTATTAAGCATGTTATAAACCAAGCAGTTTGGAAATATGGTGCTAAGTGTTCATTATTATATCCTAGTATGAAGTAAAATATTATAAAACTAAATACATCTATAATTGATGATGTTATTCCCATTATCCACATATATCTAAATATGCCACTAATCTTCCATTTACGTGGTATTTCCATAAATTCTTCATCTACGTTATCATTAGGTATACCCATCTGTGAAAACTCATATATAAAGTCTTGTATAAGCATTTGGATTGGTAGTAGTGGTAAGAATGGTAAAAATATTGAGGCAATTACTATAGAAAATACATCTCCAAAATCACTTGCTAAACTCATTTTAATAAATTTAATTATATTTCCATATACTCGTCTACCTTCCATTACTCCGTCATATATAACTTCAAGGCTTCTTTCTAATATTATTATATCGCTTGCTTCTTTAGCTATATCAGTAGCATCATTTACACTGATACCTACATCAGCACTCTTTAAAGATAAGGCATCATTTACTCCATCTCCCATGTATCCTACAACATGACCTTTTTCTTTATATAAATTAACTATTCTATTTTTTTGAATTGGATTTAGTCTTGCAAAGATTTTGATATCATCAATTACATCTAATAGTTCTTTATCACTCATTTTAGCTACTTCTTCTCCAGTCAAACTATTAGTATTTTCTAGTCCTACTAACTGACATATTTTACGAGTTGAAGATAGTGCATCTCCTGTTAGTATCTTTACATCAATTCCTTTTTGTGATAGTTTTTCTAGTACTTGTTTACTTCTTCTTTAGGTGGATCTAAGAAGGCAACAAATCCTACTAGTATCATATTATTTTCATCTTTTGCAGAAAAGTTATTTATTCCTCTATAAGTCTTTTTAATAGAAATACCTAGTACTTGCATTCCTTCTGCTGCTAGAGAAGAAGCTTTTTCTAATATGTTCTTTTTGATAGTTTCATTTATTTTTTTTACTCTTCCATCATCTAATACATCAGTACTTGATTTTATTATTTCTTCTATGGCCCCTTTAGTAATAATTTGATATGAGCCACCTTCTTCTACCACAACACTGCTTAATTTTCTAGCATAATCAAACGGTATTTCGTCTACTTTTCTGTATCCCTCATTTAGGTATGTATATTTGTTTCCTTTAGCATAGCTTACTATTGCTTTATCAACTATATTTTTAATACCTGTAGAATAATAACTATTTAGATATGCATATTTTAAAATATCTAAGTCTTCTTCTAAGTTAATATTAATATATTTTTGTAATGATATTTGGGCTTCTGTTAATGTTCCTGTTTTATCAGAACATAGTATATCTATTGCTCCTAGGTTTTCTATTGCTTCTATTCTTTTTACCAAAGTTTTCTTCTTAGCAAGAGTCTTACTTCCACTTGCTAAATTAACATTTACTATCATAGGTAACATTGCTGGTGTTATACCTACTGCGACTGATAAAGCAAAAAGAATCGCTTCATTTATATTATGTTTAATTATTCCATGTATAATAAATACAAATATACAAGTTACAATCATTACATATAATAATAATTTAGAAATGTTTTTCATCGATTTATCAAAGTTTGATATATTATCTTTATTTAGAGTACTTCCAATATTTCCTATGTAGGTATCTAGTCCTGTTCCTATTACAACTCCTAATATAGAACCACTTATTACAGATGAATTCATAAGGCATATATTTTCTATATCTATTATGTTACTACTTATTGATGACTTCTTTTTCTTTTCTACCGGAATAGATTCTCCAGTAAACGCTGAATAGTCTAGAAATGCATCTTTAGCATCTAATATGTATATATCTGCTGGTACAATTGAACCTGCATTTAGTTTTACTATATCTCCGATAACTACTTCTTCTTGTTTAATTATTTTTTCTTTCTTGTTTCTTATTACTAGAGCTGTTGAATATATTTTACTTTTCAATTTTTTATTGAATAGATGTTCTCTATAATCTTCAACAAATCTAATTAAGGCACTTATAATAGAAATAGATATAATTATTATAGAGCCTAGTTTATCTCCTAATATAAAATTGACTATCGCAAGTCCTATTAATATTAATATAAAGAAATCTTTGAATGAGTTTATTAGAAAGTGTATAACTCCTCTACTATCTTCTTTTATAGGTTTATTTAGTCCATTTGTTTTTAATCTATCTTTTGCAACATTAGAAGTTAGCCCATTAATATTACTAGATGTTAATTTTAATACTTCTTCAAATGGCTTTACAGATATTGTTTTATATTTATCGTATAACATATAATCATCTCCTATTATATTATACTATTTATATTTATTTTTTTCTACAAATAAAAAAAATCAATTCCAATGAATTGATAATCTCTATATGGTGCGGGTAGCAGGGGTCGAACCTGTATGCCTTGCGGCACTAGATCCTAAGTCTAGCGCGTCTGCCAATTCCGCCATACCCGCATATTTGGTGGACCCTGCAGGACTCGAACCTGCGACCGCCCGGTTATGAGCCGGATGCTCTAACCAACTGAGCTAAGGGTCCATTTGACAATAAATATATTAACATATAAAAGAATACTAAATCAAGTATAAAAACAAAAAAAATAGGATTTTCCTATTTTTTTAATGAATTAAGTAAATTAACCTTAAACATATCCCTCTTTGGATCTGATTTTGAAATCATAACTCCCTTATAGGCAACTAGTTCTGCTCTATGTCCTTCGTCTAATATTCCATCTGGTGTAATATTAGTTAAAAGAATAATATGCTTTTCAGTATATACTGTATAGTGTAATGTAATATCTCCATGTACTTTAGAAAATAATTTATCTGTAGGTAAGATTAATTCATAACTTATTGTTTTATTCTTTTCATCTCTTCCTACTTCTTTACCTAAAAATTTACCACTTCTAAGTTCTGGATAATAGCTAAATGTTAATTTCTTATATGCAAGCATATAATACTTTCTTACACTTCTTTCTTTTCTTCTAAAATCATTTTCATCAAGATATTCAAATATGTATCCTATATTCATTTTATCGAACCCCTTTATCACTTGAAAGTCCCCTTACCTTCAATGTAGACATATTATAACATAATATGTATCACTTTGTCAAACTTTACTTGATAAATAAAATAAAAAAGGTATAACTATTTAGTTAATACCTTATTATTTTCAACTTCGCCAATACCATCTAATGATTCAACGTATGTTTCTACTATTTCTTCATATGAAGTTGTAGTAGCGTCAACTATAACTGGATTATCATTTAATTCATTTGGTATATATTCTATTATATTAGAATCTGTTGTAGCACTATGTGTATCAAACTTCTTACCAGTTTCATTAGGATCTGGTAATTGTTCTTCTACTCCTTTAGAATCTGTTCCAATGTTTTTAACTGATGAATCTAAGTTACCATTGCCATCAGTATAGTTTTTATCAAATGTTACATTATGATCTTTGAAGTCTTTTTCATTAATAGGTTTATTTTGGTCTGTTTGAGATTCATTATTCTTATTAATTTGATTATTAGCTTCATTAATCTTATTATTGAAATCATTTTCTTTTTCTTGAACAATCTTTTCTTTTGTTCTAGTATCTCTTTTTATTTCTTTTGTAATAGCATTATCTACAATACTTGCTTCATAATAACCTTGTTTTTTAGCTTCTTCATTTTCTTTAGCAATATTTGCTTCGCATTTAGCTTTAGCTTCTTTTTCCATTTCTTCTATTTTAGCTAAACCAAATTTCTTTATTGCTTCTTCTCTAGTTATTGTATTAGTAGATGTAGTATTTTTATAAGTTGTTTCTGTAACTTCTTTAACAACTACACTACCATCGCTATTATATTCATAATAATATCCATTTTCATAAGTAGAGATAGTATATTCTCCATTTATAAATGTAATATTTAACTTACTTATTAAAGCAGTTAATTCTTCTATTTTTCTACTAACTCCTTTAACAATAGCATATTTACCTAATTTAGTATTTAATGCTTTTCTAAAGTCAGTATATTTTGGATTATTTTCAAAATCACATTCGTCTACTTTTACGATACAATCTGTATTACAATCTATTTCGTTAGTAACATCTTGTACTAATCTGAAGATATCTTCTAATTCATTACAAATACCATATTGATTAATTATATTAATTTCTTCTGTTGTTAGAGTTTGTGTAAAGTTTCTATATTGTACTTCTAATGCTGTTGCATAGATTAATGGTAATACTTCATATCTATTATTTAATTCAGTGTAATAATTATGAGCAAAACCTATTTCTATATCTTCCTTATTTAAGATATAACTATAATCTTGTCTAAATGTAGTATAGAAATTATTTAAAGCTTTTTCTATGTCTTCTTTATTCTTAGCTGCTTTAATTGCATAATATAAATTATTATACTTAGAAACAAATTTAACTCCTTCGCTATCGCTAGAAAATTTAGATAAATCTACTTCTTTATTATCTGCCATTACTAAATTATAAGTTAATAAATTAAATGCATTTTTATAATTTTCTTCTACATTACCAGCTTTAACACTGTATCCGTTATAGATAGCAGCAATTTGTGTTGCGGATAAATTATTAGAAGCTACATACATAGCAGTTGCTTCATCAAATGATATTCCAGCAACAATATCTTTTTCGTTAACTTTAGAACCTAATTTAACGTTAACATCGTCTAATACTTCTCCTACTGCCTTCATAGCATTTTTTTGTGCTTCTAGAGTAGTAGCTGAAATTAATTCTTCATAAGTCATTTCACTAAAGTCTTTAGTTGATGTTTCTTCTTTAGCTGATGTTGTACCAGACATTTGAGTTTCATAAATATTGGCATCTGTTACTTTTTTATTATTGCATGCACTTAATGATGGCATCGCAACGATTGATGCTGCTAAAGCAGTCTTTAAGAATTTATTTTTAATGTTATTTAATAAATTCTTTGCGTTTAAACTATTTGTTTTGCCATCTTTACCAGCAAATATTATAGCTTCTAAATTATTTTCTAAATCTGAAAAAGTAATTTCTCTTTTAGAATTTTCTTTAAATAGACTATAGTTTTTATCATTACTATTTACTAAGTATTGTTTTACTTCATTTTTATTATCATAATAGAAAATTAATGCTTGTTCTTTACCGTTATGTTTTAATGTGTAAATATTAATTATTTCTTTAACTTTTGTCATATTTCCCCCTCTTATTGTTCTTTATAATTACCAGTATAATAATATCCTTGGCTTATAAGTGCTATATCATTATATTTTGACCACTTAATGCTTGTAGATGTTGATGAAGTTATTGTTCTGTTCTTTTCAGACATATAACATACATCTCCATATATATTGGCTTTTGTCTTTAGAATTTCTGTACGCATATATGTTTTATATATTGGTACTATTTTTTCTACTGTATTACATGTAACTCCTAAATTACTTGAAGAATTAGAAGTTGATGATGATGTTGAAGTTGTAGATGTAGTTGATGATACTTGTGTAAGACCTGCTTGCCATTCATATACTTCATAAGTAAATCTTGGAAGTGATCTACAAGTGTTATCACAGTTAGCTGGGAATCCTCCTCCAACTAATTTATAGTGACGGAAAGCTGTATCTGCTGGTGGATTATCAAATGATACTCTTCCAACATAAGCCCAACCTCCAGCTGATGCATTAACTAATGTATTTATTGTTTCATATCTTGTATTAGTTGTAGTAGCATACATAGTATTATTAACCTCTACATAGTTAAATCCTTCACAACTCTTAGCTCTATAACTACCAATTTGTCTTTGTTCTTCTCTTTTAACTGTATATAATTGATCTCTTTGCCCTATTTTTTCACGTCTTGTTGTTAATTGACGTTTATATAGACATTTAATATCATTTTCGTTACAGTTTACTTCTTTTACTTCGCAACTTACTCTACCCCAGTTACTCCAGTTACTCCATTTACTAAATGTTGCTCCTGTTACCTTTTTATATTCATAAATATATTTTTTAGGTTTTGGATTTGGAGTTGGTGTAGGCGTAGGTGTTGGGTTGTTAGGATTTGGTGTTGGAGTTGGTGTTGGTTTATTAGGATTTGGTTTAGGTGTAGGTGCTGGGTTGTTATTACCTGGATTATTATTACCTGGTTTATTACCACCATTTCTCTTAATAATTACTACCTTATTTTCCCTACTACTTTTAATATTTATATTTTTATTGTTCTTAGATTCACATAAGTATGAATTACAATAATTGTAACATCCTAAATGTACTAAGATATAGTCTTCATTTGATGAGTCTTTTATATTAACTTTTAATATATATTCATCACTATACTTAGTTATTTCAACATAACTCTTATCAACGTCTACTGCTTTACCTGATTTATCTACTAATGGAGTTAATAGATGTTTACTTATCATCTCTCTTAAACTCATCTTTGTACTATCCCCAATATTTTTTGGTAATCTTTCATTAGTATAATATGATATAGCTGCATTTTTCATCTTATCAATATTATTTGCAAAGATAGTAGCAGTTAGTGCATCTAATCCTTTTAGTTTTTCACTTAACTGTTCACATATCTCTCCGCTACAACCATTTTTATTACTAGTCGCAACTGGTTTAACAAATTTTGGAACTAACCAAATAAGTAATAAAATTAATAATATTCCAAGTATTAATTTTACTAGAAATCCTCTTATAGGAAATCCCCTTTTTCCATATTCTTCTCTATACATTACAATACCCCCTTAGATATATGCCATATATAATACTACAAAATATTAAAAAAATCAAGTTTATTGCTTGATTTTATTACTTTTTATGTATACTATAGTTTGTCCTACATTAAAATTATCTAGTTTAAAACTTTCTACTTTTTTATTCTTACTTAGTACTTCCTTTGTAGTTTTTCTAAGTATTCCACTGCCTATACCATGTATTATTATACACTCTTTATATTGATATCTATATGCTTCTTCTATAAAATCTATTATTATAGATTTAGCTATGTCGCTAGGTTCTCCATGTAAATCTATTGTTGGTAAATTTTTATATAAATTAATCATAATAACCTCAGAATATCCAACTACTAAATAATCTTAACCTTTCTAAATAATCACTTTTTACAACAATACCACTAATTACTGGAAAATACATTATAAAGAAAATTAGACTGCATAATATTACTATATAACTACTATATTTAATCTTTTTATCTAACATATATACTAAATTAACTAATGCTATTATTACAAAGATTAAAGCAGGATAATAATGATATAAAAACATTGCTCTATTTATAAACATATATGGTAATAATAATGATATTATTGTAATTACTAATAGTTGTGATACTTTATCTTTTTTTAATCTTATAAGACTATAAATAAAGCCCAGTATTCCACCAATCCAGATGACCATATTTCCAATTGTTGATATGCTTCCTCTCATATTTTCATAAGATATTGTATATAACCATACCGGTTTATAGGATATTGGCCATGTATAAAACTTACTAGAAAAGTAATGAGTATCAGTTAAATTACTGTGATATGAATACATTTGTTTAGTAATATCTATTATTTTATTAATACTTGATGTATATACTACTGTATTTTTAGGATATATTAAATATAATACTAAATATAATATAATTGGAATTAGTATAAAGAAAGAAAATCCATATATTAAGAATCTATAAATATTATTTTTATTTTTATATAAACTATAAAAATATAATATAACTAATACTATTCCAGCATAAAAACCACTCCATTTAGTAGCGATACTAAAAGAAAATAATAATCCTGATAATAGTAGATCTACCAATTTATTAGTTTTTATATATTTAATCATAAAATATATACTACTTATAATAAATAATGTTAGTAGTGAATCTGTTGTTCCTATTCTACTATATGTATAATGAAATGTATCTAATGATACTAATATTGCCCCTAATACTGCATACTTATAATTAAATAGAGTCTTGCATAATAGATAAGTAACATATACTATTAATATTCCTGCGATGAATGATGATAATCTATATGTTAATGGTGAGAAATTATTAGTTAATAGAACAGGTAGTGCCATAATCATCTTACCAAGTGGTGGATGAGTCCATTCATATATATTTAAATTATTTTTATATTCATATACGCTTCTTGCAAAATAAACTTCATCAAAATAAGTACTATTCATATAATTATAATCACTATGCATATAACCTTCATCACTTAACAATCTATATTTATTATCTTTTATTAAGTTATGATTATAATCTATCATACTTACTTCTCCTAGAGAAGATTCTTCTATAAATGTAATTTTAATATAATTAATATTTCTATATAGATTTACTCTATTCCAACTAAATGGGTATAAGCTTCTGCCTTCACTTTTATAAATATCACTATAATTAACTCCATCATATGATGTACTTATTATTAAATTACTTCCATATCTCCCACTAAAATAATCTATGTATGATATGTATTCATTATCATATTTATATGTTATATTACTTCCTTTTTTATAATCAATATACGTCTTTGGATTATAACTTCTACCTAAATTATAAAATGATATTATAGAATATAATAATATTACTAATATAATAGCCCATCTATTTTCTATAAATTTTATTATATTCGTTTTCATCAAAAATATTTCTTTCGTATGCTTGAAGTAATTTTTTTGAACCTACTTCTGTTTCTATGCCTAATTCTACATTATGATAGTTTACTCTTTGTATACCTTTTAATTCTCTATATAAGATTACATATTGATAATCATTAATTAAATTGGGCATATATACATCTGGTACTACATTATAATCTATTAATATACCTTTTTCTTTTTTTACTATAGTTTCTATATCAATTAAGGCATCTATTTCTCTAATACCTAATTCACGTCTTTCTGATTCATATTTTTTAATTACTGTAAGATATCTAGCATCCATTATTCTTCCTTCTTTCTTTTATCTTGTTCTAGTTTACTATATATGCATCCACAATAGTCTTGTCTATACAGGTTGTATTTTTTCGATAATTCTATGCTTCTTTGGTAGCCACCTTTTTTCTTAAAGTCTGAATACAAGTACTCGCTTTTATATTTTTTATTTAATTCTTCTCCTATTTCATTTATCCAATCACATCTTTTATAAGGACTTAGTGTTAGTGTAGTTCCAAAGAAATCATATCCTAATTCACTGGCATATTTTGCTGTTTCTTCTAGTCTTAAGTTATAACATTTAAAGCATCTTTTGCCACGTTCTGGCTCATGTTCTAAGCCTTTAGATATATCAATAAAGCGAGATACTTCATACTTACCTTCTATTATGTCAATTCTATAAACCGAATCAATATCATTTATTAATTTTTTTATTTCTTCTAATCGTAAATCATATTCTTCTTTACTAGTTATATTAGGGTTATAATAAAAAATTGATACTTTAAAGAAGTTTGCAACTCTTTCTAGGCAAGCTGTTGAACATGGTGCACAACATGCATGTAAAAGAAGTGTTTTGCCACGATTTTCTTCTGTCATTATTTTTTCCATTTCTATGTTGTAATTCATATATACCTCAAACTAAAAATATTATATCATAAATAAAAAAGTAGACCAATCTACTTTTATAAAACTTCTGCAATTGCTAAGATAACTATTCCAAGCAATGCAATTGATGATGCAAGAAATTGTTTCTTTGTAATTTTTTCTTTTAATACTAATACAGATATTATAACTGCAAATATTGATACACTTGATAATACTGGTGCTGCTACTATAGCGTTTCCGCTCATAGCAAATACATATGTATATTGTCCTGCTGTTTCGAATATAGCTGCAAGTATTTTACTGCGGTTATTTTGGGCTTTTCCTAGTTTAACTCCTTTAAATCTTATAAAGGCATAAACTAATACTGCTGCGATAAAAAACATTAATTCATAACTTACATTTGCTACTAACTCAATATTTGATTCAGTTACTCCAAGTAATGGAGATGTTTTTATTTCTAAGAAATAGGCGTCAAGTCCTGATCCAATACCATCTAATATGGCATAACAAAATGCCATTGAGAATGCTATTAAAGTTAGTTTTTTACCATATTTTTTAATTGAGTGATTGTCACTTTTAGTTTCAAAATAGCTTAGTAATATTACACCTATACTTACAAGTATAACTCCTATTAAACTAATTCCACCTATTCTTTGTCCTAATACAAAGAAACAAAATAAAGCAGTGATTGCTCCACCTGACTCCTCTACTGGTGTAGATACTGAGTTATCTACAAATCTTAGTCCAAAGTATGAAAGTCCCATACTAGAAGCATAGAATATTGATACAGGTAAATATCTAATAATATTTACTGGATTATAATTAATCCCACTAGTAATTAATGTAAATAATGCGTGAGCTCCGAATACGAAACCTACGTATATAAATATTTTTAAATGAGAAAACTTCTCATCTGGTTTTGCTCCTACTTTATAAAATATATCTGCTGCACTCCATAGTGCTACTGTTATTAATGTATATATAAGCCACATGTTATTATTCTCCTATCATATTATTTAATGCAATTAAAATCCCAAGTCGTCCAAATGGGAATGTTAGTCCGCCTTGCATGTAAGCGGTAAATGGTTCTGCAACTGGCCCGTCGCATGATAATTCTATCGTTGCTCCTGGTGTGAATGTTGCTCCTGCCATAATTATATTTCTGTCATATCCAGCCATTGGTGATGGCATTGGTGTAATGTTTGATTCAATTGGTCCACCTTTTTGAATTCCTTGACAGAATTTAATTAATTTATCTTTATCGTTGAAAGTTATTCTTTCTATTATATCGCATCTTTTTTCATTCCATTTTGGTGATGCTATATAACCTAGTTTTTCTAACATATATGATGCATAGATTTGTGTTTTTAAAGCAGATGCTACTACACTAGGTGCAAAGAATAATCCTTTATAGTATGTTATTAATTGATTAAAGTTAGCTCCTTCTTCTTTTCCTAGAGTTGGTGCAGTAAGTCTTTCTGCTATATAGTGAATATATTCTTTTTTACCTACTACATATCCACCACTAGTCGCAATACCTGCTCCTAGATTTTTCATTAAACTACTTATCATTACATCAGCACCTACACTAATAGGTTCAAATTCTTCTACAAACTCTCCGTAACAGTTATCTACCATTATTATAACTTCTTTATCTATTTTTCTTATTTCAGCTATAATATTTTTTATTTCTTTAACGCTAAGACTTTTTCTCATAGAATAGCCAGTACTTTTTTGAATTTCTATTAATTTAATACCACCTTGTTTTACTCTTTCAATAATCTTATTTGTATCGAAAGTATCATTTACTAAATCAATTTGTTCATATAGGATACCACACTTTATTAATGAATTATTACTGTTACCAGTAATACCTATAATAGATTGTAGTGTATCATATGGAAGTCCTGTAATACTTAACATAGTATCACCATATTTTAATAATCCACTTAAACTAATATATAATGCATGTGTACCACTCATTATTTGTGGTCTTACTATTGCATCTTCTGCTTCAAATAGTTTAGAGTATAATTCTTCTAATTTATCTCTTCCATAGTCGCTATTTCCATATCCACATACTTCATAAAAACAACTAGTATCTATGGAACAATCCTGAAATGCTTTTAATACCTTTTCTGTATTTTTAAATTCATTTTCATCAATTTCTTTAAATATATCTTTTAAATCAATTAAGGCTTGTTTATCTAATTCTTGTAATTTTTCATTAATACTATATAATTCCATAACTCTTCTCCGCAAGTAATTTTAACATATAAAAAGGTATTAGTAAACAATACCTTTTATTTAGTTAAATTTTTGCCATAATTTATTATATATTTTTTTATAAATTCTACGATAAACTTATTAACTAACTTTCTATCATTTTCATCAAAATTTTTATATGTTGATAATAATTTAGGAATTGATTTTAATAAAGATACTTCTTTAAAGCTATCTTTTCCAGTTGAATAAATAAGTGAAAATATAGAATCAAAGAATATTTTTCTTTGTGATGCAGTTGTTAAATCTATCATATTTTTTAGTGTTTCATATATGGCATTACTTCCACTACTTAAATTATCATATTTTATAATATTATATTTATCTACATACCAAGTAAATATATCATGTTGCCATATACCGTTACCACTACTATCTACTACTATTATATTTTCTTTATGTTCAAGTATTCTTCCTACTATTGAATCTTTTGGTAAATAGCAATTACTATTTTTTAGTAAATCTTTATTTTTTATATTATCATAAAAACTATTAAAGAAACCTGGTCCGTCGTAGCAATCTAAGCTAATGATATTTTTATTTTCATACATTAATCCTGCGTATATAGCAATATTACCACCTTTAGAATGTCCTCCTAATCTAAATTTATAATTTTTATATTTTAAATTCATTCTATTTAAATAGTCTAGGGCATCTAGTTGAGATGGAATATTTTCCAGAGTACATAGATTAAAATCTTCTTTCCATCCTGCTATTTTTTCATCTGTTCCAAGAAATGATATATATATTAAGTCATCTCTTAAATGAATAGATACTGCTCCAAACTGTTCTTCTAATTCTTTATCATAACTATATTCATAGTCAGTTATTACTAATTTATTAAATCTAGGAGAGTCTATTAATAATTCTACAAATTTGTAGTCTTCTTCTATTAAATATTTATTTTTATCTACTTCAATAAATTTTTCACATAGTTTACTTAGTGTTTCTCTTTTAGATAATTTTATATGTTCAAATGGTAGATAACTAATTCTTGATAATATTAGTTTATCTACTTCATTTAGAGGATGTGTATCATCTATTAATAAATCACCTCTCCATTTTATATAATCATATATATTCATCTTTATCCCCTTCAATGCCATCTATTGCTTTTTGTAATACTTTTATACTATTTCTTAATTTTTCTTCTTCTTTATTAGTTAGACTGATAAAGATTCTTTTATATCCATTTCTATTTATTATACATGGAAGTCCTATATATACATCATTTACAGAGTCATATACTGATAGACTCATAATACTTCCTTCATCACTTAATATAGCGTTAGTTATTTTATTTAAACTAACTCCTATTCCGTAGTATGTTGCTTTCTTTTTTTCTATTATCTTATAGGCACTACATCTAACATCATCTTCTATTTTTAGCATATCTTCATATCCTATAAAATCAGTAATCTTTTGCATACCTACACTTACACTACTCCATGGAATAAACTCACTATCTCCATGTTCACCTATTACATATCCATCTATACAAGATGGGTTAACTCCTATTTTTTTGCCAATATAATATCTACATCTTGCCGTATCTAGACTTGTCCCTGATCCTATTACTTTACTACTATCAAAGCTAGAATATTTATAAACTAAATAAGTCATTATATCAACTGGATTAGTTGCGACTAAGAATATTCCATTAAAACCATTACAGATAGTATTTTTTACTATATCTTTAAATATAACACTATTTTTCTTTATTAGGTCTAACCTTGTTTCATTAGGTTTTTGATTTACCCCAGCACATATTACTACTATATCGGCATCTTTAGTATCATAATAATTTCCTGCTCTTATCAGCATATTCTTTGTATAAGCAAGACAATGGTTTAAATCCATCGCTTCTCCTATAGCCTTATTTATATCTTTATCAATTAGTATAATTTCATCTACTAAAGTATTAGAATTAACTAATGAATAAGCATAACTCATTCCTACATTACCACAGCCTATAATTACTATTCTCATAACTTACCTCTATTTTATTATAACAAAAAAAGATAAATATTTTTATCTTTTCATTAATTTTAATCCAATTTCTATTAATCTTAATCCTAATTCTCTATCTTTTCCTAATACATCATATATATAGTCTTCACTTAATATAGAATATGATAAATTGCTTTCATAGTCTTCATTCCAATTGCTATAATAATATTTTATTAATGAATCAAAATTTTTATCATCTTTTTCAAAGTCATTTAATAAATTATTTATTCTATCTATTAATTCTTCATGATTAATACATATATCATTATATTTTTTTACTCTATCTTCCATCATTTGTCCTCCTAGTTAAATATAGTATAGCACTAATAATTACTAATATTAATGTAATATAAGCTATATCATATGTTTTATTATAAGTATTTATCTTTATAACTTTTGCTTTTACTTTTTTAGGTTTTCCATTATTTAAAAATACTCTATTATATTTAATATATACTCCACCCTCATATACTACTTCAAAATTACCATCTTTAGGTACTATGTCATATAAATCATCTTCTACTTCTATTTCTTTATTATTAAGAAATATTCTTCCTTTAGATACAACTTTCTTATATTCATATTTTGAGAAAGCTTCTTCTAGGATAGCATTACCTATAATATGTCTTATATATTCTGCTTCGCTATATTCCCATCTACCAACACCTAATACTATTTCCACTAGTCTAGTGTCACCTCTTTTAGCGGTCATAGAATAGTTATATCCATATCCTGCAGATCCAGTTTTTATTCCATCTGCCCCTCCAAATGCATGTCTTGTTCCAGGTAGGGAATGATTATAACCAGTAAATGTTTCTTTGCAATAACCAGTTCCTACACTTATTGTTTTATTTTTTGTATGATTAAGTAAATCTTTATAATTATTTATTAAATAACTACATAAAATGGCATAGTCATAAGACGTAGTATAGTTATCATCATTCCATGAACTAGTTACTGCTAACCCATTAAGTAATTTGTTTATTACTCCTATTGGATTAGAATATACTGTATTTTTCATTCCTAGACTTTTAGCTCTATCATTTAGCATCTTAACAAATTCATATCTATTTGGATTAATCATATCAGCTAGCATATATGTAGCGGCTGCACTACTTGGTACTATAATTAAATCTATTAAGTCTGCTACTGTATAAGTACATCCTAACTTCATTTTATTGTTTGATAAGTTAGGATTTTTACTAATATCAATATACTTATTAGTTACATTTACCTTAGTGTCTAAGCTAAACTTACCTTCTTTTATTGCATCATACGCTAATAAAATAGTCATAAGCTTACTCATAGATGCAGGTCTCCACTTAGTATCTATGTTTTCACTCCACAATATAGTTTTAGTATTTGGCTCTACTATAATAGATCCTGCTGGAGCATATTTATCATCTATAATATTTCCTTTACTACGAGCAAAATCAATTGATGATATAGCATATACGCTTTTTATATTGCATAAAAAAATTAGTATTAATAAAATTATCTTCTTCATATGCTTATTATAACAAAAAAAATAGAAATAAAATCTTAATAAGTATTTTTTTCTATCTTTATTACTTCACTTTACATTATAGTGAAATTACTTCTACGTCTGCTTCTATATTTTCAAAGAACTTAAATAAATCTTTTGTCTTTAAAAATAGAGTTTTTGTATTTATATTAGGATGAAAGCACATAATATCTTCATTTACTATTTCTTCATCTACATATACTTTTACATCTTTTTCTAAATTATTTAGTAAGCCAAATGGAGATACTGTTCCTGGTGGAAGTCCTAATTTAGAATCTAATAATTCACTTGATGCCATCTTGATAGTTTTTTCATTTACTAATTCTCCAAATTTAGACATATCCATTCTTTTTCCTTCATCCATTATTATTAAATAAAAGGCTCTTTTTTTCTTATTTGTTAGAAATAGAGTTTTAGTTCTAACTCCTTCTATTCCTTCTATAAATCTATCAGCATCTTCTGTTGTTAATGCTGGTGGATGATTTACTATATTATAATCAATTCCTAATTCCTTTAGTTTTTCTTCTACTTTATCCCCTAACTCCATACTTCCTCCTATTAATAATACTTATAATTTAAATCTTCTTCATCAATTTTATTTTTTAATAAATAATCTATATCTTGTAACGAAAGGTTTTCTTTTTTCAAGGAATTCTTTATTATTTCAGAATCTAGGCTAAAGATATTTGTTACATTAGTATCCATATATCTTAGAATACTATCTAATAATTCATTTTTTATTTTACTATTAATTATATATTTACCTAATATATAGGCAATATCATAATCATATTCTGATATTTGTTCTGATATACACTTTCCTAATGAGAAATTATCCTTTTTTAAATATTCTGTAAAATATGGATTTTTATTTAATCTTTGAAATAATCTCCCACTTACTAAAGTTGGAATATAATCTTTTTTATAATGCTTTTCACTAGGTTTTAATGCTTCCATAACATTTAAGAACATATCTCTTTCAATTGATGGTTCTCTTTTTATACTAAATATATGCATCATTCTTATCTTATCAGCATCTATTTTAACTTTATATTTATCTTTTAATAATTTATCTGCTGCTAATTCAAGAGTAACAGATGGAACTTCAAAAAATAATTCGTTAAATACACTACTATTAACTTCATTTGATTTCTTTAGGTAGTGACCAATTTCATGACATAATAATATTACATCATAATAAGTTCCTGATAAAAAGATTTTAGATTGATTTGAGTTTGTTATACAATTTGATTTAGTTTTATCAAGTGTTCCAGTAAATATTTTCTTATCTGTTAACATCTTATTTAATATTTCATCAAATTCTTTTTCTTTATCATATAATTTATATACTTCTTTCGATATATTTACTACATTATCAAAGCTTAATTTAGGTAAGTTTTTAATACAAGCTATATAATAATCAGAAAAATCAATATTTATTTGTTCTTTATATTTATCAATATTTTCAAATAAACTAGTATTTAAATACATAAAACTTTTATTTTCTTCCGTAAAATCATGTATTTTCTTAGAAACTTTTCTATCTATCGCAATCTCATATTCTTCCATAAAATCACCTATTATCCAACTGCAGTCATTACCTTCCCAATATAATATATACCATATATTATGGCTTCAAATATATAACCTATTATATATTTAAATACTATCATAAATACAATTAATTATCTACTCAATTATTGAATATTATTAATAACAATTGTTTTTTGCAAAAACTAGGATTTTTAGTTATCCAAAATGTGGAATAATCAATTGAAATATAAATGCAACTATAACGGATACTCCTAATTCTAAAACAAATTCTTTTGGCTTTCTATACAAGATTAGAACACCTATTATCCATGTTATAACCTCCATAAGATCATACATATAAAAGCCTTGTAGTGGATTAAGATTGAAAGCCTGAGCAAGTAACACTCCAATAATTGTTCCAGAAATAACAGTTGCAAAAAACCCTTTTCCTTTTGCATACCAGCACATGTATGCCATAAAAAAGGATACACAAGCAATCACTACCCATATCATCATATAAGTTTTCGGCAGAAAACCTAAAACATAATTGCAATATAAATAATACCCTATCAGCATACTAATCAAGAACGAAAATGTGTTAATAGATGCTCTCAAAGGAGATTTAGAATAAACTGATATTATTGTTCCAAGCAAAATCCATATAGATAATCTGCCAAAATAATTTACAACATTAAGTTGTTGAAAAATCATTGGGAAATAATTGCTTGCTGTACCATCAATCCATTTCTGAAATACTCCAAGTGCAAACCCAAATAACATGAACCCTACCGTTGTCAATATATATTTTGAAGTAACACCTTTTTGAGGCATTCTTATTTTTTCAAGAAATACTTTCATTTTCTATTCTCCACCAAATTCAAATTCTGTTTATATAAAATTATTATAGCATTTTTTTCGATATTTTTCTACTGCCATATTTCTCTACTCACTACTATTTATCTTTTGAATATATAACTTTGAACATTTTATCTTGAAACGTTTCTTTACTATTTTTATCAAAATATATCTCTGTTACAAAGGTCTTTCTATTTATCTTTTTTTGTAAGAATGCCATCAGGCTTTTGGTGTTGTGATTGTTCTTCTGTCTGTATTTCTTTAATATCTGTTTTCTCATTTTTTGCCATTTAGTTCCTCCTCTTGACTTACACAAAAAAGATTTCCTGTGATTAGGAAACCTCTTTTGCTTGGTTGATATTTAGTTTTAGGTTGCTCTTTGTAGCTTCTTTTTTGCTCTATACTCTCTTGCTTTTAATTTCTCGTATTCTCGGCACTTGTCAAATCCAACTCATCCAGTTCAATTTCAACACTTATGTGCTTATCGACATCGAGTTTGGACAAAAGTGCTATCGTCTCCACATGATAAGTTCTAGGGAAATTATTAAATGGTTGAATATATGAAATATTATATTTATCTTCTAATAATTTTAAATCTCTTACTAAGGTTATAATATTACAAGACATATAGATAATATTTTTAGGGGAAATTCTAAATAAATTATCTATTACTTTCTTTGATAATCCACTTCTTGGTGGATCTACTATAATTAAGTCTATATCACTAAAATCTTCAATATAGTCTTCTACTTTACCACATATTAAATTTACTTTACTATTGTTTAGTTTTTTATTTTTAATCGCATCATTATGGCTAGATATATTAGATTCTATACATGTTACATTATCTTTATCTAGGTATATGCCAATACTTCCACATCCACTATATAAGTCTAATATTTTATTAGGATTTATTTTAGTTGTTTCTTCTTTTATTAAATCATACATTTTACTTGTAATAAATTTATTTACTTGAAAGAAACTCTCTCCACTTATGTAGTACTCTTTAGAAGAAATATCTGTTTTTATATATTCTTTATTAGAATTATCGTAACTTATTAGTGTATTATCTAATGAATTACTACATCTTATAGTACAAGTTTTAAAATTTGTTTTTAAGTTTAAGAATAGATTGTTTATTTTATTATCTAATAACAGACATTTATCAATATTTACTATATCATGACTATTTTTCTTGTATAAACCAAATCCATTATTATTACCATGTAATATTATTTTATTTCTATAGGCAAACTCATTATCATATATAATTGGTAATACTTTTGTTTCTATATTAAATTTATTAACTAAATTCTTAACTTTATCTTCTTTAAATTTATTTTCATACTCGTATGAATAATGACCTAATTGGCATCCTCCACAGATATTATTATATTTACATTTTGGTATTATTCTATATGGGGATTTTTCTAGTATTTTATCAATTCTTCCGATAAAGTATTTTGATGTTTCTTTTATAATAGAATACTCTACTATATCTCCTACTAATCCATCTTCTATAAATACGATTTTATCTTTGTAATAAGTAATACCTCTACCATAATCATCTTGTTTTACTATTTTGTCTTTCATAATTACCTCTATATTATTTTATCATAAAAAATAGAAGTTAAAACTTCTATCTTACTTCAATATTTAATATATATGAAGGACAGTTTTTAACTTCTACTCTTATTCTATATTTACCTGGTATGATACCTTTTACTTTACCAAATGAATCTACTTTTATTCCTGATGTTTCGACTATGAAGTTAACATCTTTAAGACTTGCATTCTTTGGATATATTTTAATATCTATTTTAGTAGTTTCTCCTACTTTTATTACTTCTTTTTCGATTGATGCAGTATAAGAATCTACTTTAATAAAATTAGAATCATCATCTGTTGCGGTATCTGGAACAGATACATTATTAGTGTTTGTAGTAGTATTTCTTATTACTTTATCACTTACACTATTTTCTTCATCTTCATGAATATTTTTCTTTTTACTGCCAATTATATTATTTGAATTATTTTTCTTTTTAGAACCATATGTATTACTTAGATAAATAAATCCCCATAATAGTACTCCAAATAGTATAATTGAAATAATAATTTTTGTAATTCTTCTCATATAATCATCCCCTGTATGCTGTATATAATACCAAAAAAGTAATTATTTAACAAGCATTTTTTTTACATGTAGTTGAATTATCACTTACACACTTTAAGCTACATTTAAATTTATTATATATTTTGTCAAATATTTCTTTTGACATTTTACTTCTAGGATCAGTTAACTCTTCTACTTCACCTGTTTCTACTTGAGATACTTGACCTTTAACTACACTAACTAAAGTAGGTAAATATATTCTTTTGCCATAGCTTTCTTTAGCGTTTTCTATTTGATAGTCTGGTAAACTATTTTTCCATCTTTTTAGAAGTTCCATGTATCCAGCATCACCTTGTTTTATTTCTTTAAAACTATTATCTTTATATTCAACTACATTTCTAATATCTGATGATTCAACATAATACAATGTATCAATATTACTATCCTTACATGCTTTTAATAATGGTAATAATTCTGCTCTACACCATGGACACCAATTAGCTCCAAAAAATACTGCGAAAGTTTCCTTACTATTTAATTTTTTTATAATATCTTTTGTAGTTACTATCTTAACAGGATTATTGCTAGGTATATCTAGAGAAATATGCTTTTTACCAGATTCGTTTGTTTTACCATTAAGCGACTCATAGCTTTCTTTAAATTTTAGTGCATCTGTTTTAATTAGATTTTTACTTCCTTTATACTTTGATATCATTGCTAGTGATAACATCATAACTAAAGCAAAAATTCCTACTACTTTTAATATACTATTTTTATTCATATATCCTCCTATATGTACCATAATTTTGTACCATCTTTTCTTACTTCTTTTATTAATCCCCCTCCAAGACATATGTCTTTATCATATAACACACATGCTTGTCCTGGTGTAACTGATTTTACTTTTTGTGGATAAATAACTTCTATTTCAGTGTCATTTATCCATTTAATTCTTACATCTATATCTTCTTGGCGATACCTAAATTTTGCGTGACACTTTTCTACAGGTTTATCTCCTAAATAATTTAAATTGTCTACTATGCACGAAGTGGAATATAACCAGTCTTCATTGCCAACACAAATATATAAAACATTTTTACTTAGATCTTTTCCAACTACAAACATTCTATCATCATATCCGCCAATATTAAGTCCTCTTCTTTGACCTATTGTATAGTTCATAAGACCTATATGTTTGCCAATTACTTTCATAGTATCTATGTCTATTATATCACCTTCCTGATTAGGTAGGTAATTTTTTAAAAATTTAGTGAAATTTCTTTCTCCAATAAAGCAAATCCCTGTAGAGTCTTTTTTAGTTGCGGTTACTAAGTCATATTCTTCAGCAATCTTTCTAACATCAGGTTTTAACATATTACCAAGCGGAAATAATACATTTTTGAATTGTTCTTTTGATACTTGACATAAGAAGTATGACTGGTCTTTATTTAAGTCTTTTGCTTTCATAAATTTACCATCTTCCAACCTACAATAGTGTCCTGTTGCGATATAGTCAGCTCCTAGTTTTATTGCTTCATCTCGAAACATATCAAATTTTATATATTTATTACACATTATATCAGGATTAGGTGTACGACCATTTTTCAGTTCATCTAGGAAATATTTAAATACATAATCCCAGTATTCTTTTACGAAGTCTTTTCGGTGTAATTTTATACCTAATTTTTTACACACTTCAACGGCGTCATTATAATCAACTTCTTGAGGACATATTCCTAAATCAGTTGTAGGGGCATCATTTTCTCCATCTACTAGACTATCCCAATTTCTCATAAATAGTCCTTCAACTTCATATCCTTCTTCTAGAAGTTTTATAGCTGCAACTGATGAGTCTACTCCGCCAGACATTCCAACTATTACTTTTTTCTTCTCCATAATATCACCATTTCCTTTTATTATTTTATCATAAATTACTAACAATAAAAAGAGATTGTTAATCTCTTCTCTTAACCGCTATTCTACTGTATTGAAGACGTCTTTTTGCTTTTTTTCTTTCAGCTATTTCTTTAATAAAGTTTTTTCTCACATCTTCTACGAAATTATAATTATTTTGATCATTAGGATCTATTACACCATTAATTAAATATCCAATTGTTTTTTTCATATTATAATAATTAATTAATTTATTATTGTTTATAAGATTTTTTCTTGCTGCTTCTATTTGCTCAAGTGTTGGAATATAATCTTTTCCAACAAATTCAACTGAGTTTAAGTATTCGTCTGTTATAAATGGTCTAGTTAGTGCAATATAGTTTTCTTTCCTTATAGCTAAAGATTTATTTAAACA
>ERZ772965.9-NODE-9-length-31823-cov-4.71651_pt1 | contig 31823 bp, 19 predicted proteins | sample MGYA00511678_ERZ772965 | MGnify/ENA primary metagenome ERZ772965 (study PRJEB29015, sample SAMEA2738082) | human gut metagenome | biome: human oral; feature: human-associated habitat; material: saliva | place: China | collected 2208 ... | reverse complement strand
CGTCAAGAACCTCGAAATCAATAAGCAGGACCGCTCCTCCCTCAAGCAGGGTGGCGAGTTCCGAGCTAGCGTCTCCGCAGTCGGCCCGAACTTCAACATTCTGACCCAGAGTGGCTACACCACTGCGAACCTCACCGCATTCGGTGGCGCCTGCAACATCCCCTCCGCTATCGGCTTCACCTCCCTGAGCCCCGCTGGCGAATACAGCCTCAATGACGACTACGTCAGCGACTACAAGGCTGAGACCGTTGATGGCGTGCAGACCATTACCTTCAAGCTCAACTCTAAGGCTGTCTTCAACGACGGCACCCCGGTTGACGTTGAGGCGATCCGCGCCGCTTGGACCGTCTATCGTAACCCCGAGGACGGCTACAACGTCATCGCAACTCCCTTCTGGCAGCAGGTGGCGTCCATCGACCCCGTGGGTGGCGACAAGACCCGCGTCAAGATCGTTATGTCCAAGCCCCTGTACCCTGCCGAAACCCTCGGTCTGCTCGGTCTGCACCCCGCACTGACCGACAAGGAGCTCTTCAACAACGGCTTCGTGAACAAGCCTCTGGACCAGTACTGGTCCGGTCCCTTCAAGATCGGCGAGTGGAACTCTTCGGCTAAGACCCTCACTCTCGTACCCAACGACAAGTGGTGGGGTGAGAAGCCGCTGCTGGACCGCATCATCTGGCGCGAAATGGGCGACGAAGCAGAGCGCGCAGCATTCAAGAACGGAGAGCTGGACAGCATCGGCTTCGCTGGCCTGGCAACCTACAACGCCGTCAAGGGTCAGCCCGGTATCCAGATTCGTACCGGCCAGAGCCTCGGCGTCGTCAACCTGCAGTTCAACCCGACCCGCGTGACCGACACCGCCCTGCGCCGTGCAGTCTTCGCAGCGGTTGACCGCTCTCAGCTGGCTAAGGTCAAGTTCGGCCAGATCAACTGGGAAGAGCCCCTGACCGGCTCCCTGATCGCTATGCCCTTCCAGAAGGGCTACCAGAACAACATGCCGTCCAACCCCGGCCCCGAGGCTGCGGCAAAGATCCTGGAAGCAGCAGGCTACTCCAAGTCCGGCGACTACTACGCCAAGGACGGCAAGACTGCAGGCTTCTCCATCACCTACTTCGGTTCGGATGCAACCTCTCTGGCTCAGTTCCAGAACCTCGAGCAGCAGCTCAAGGCAGCAGGTATTAAGCTCGAGCAGGACAACCAGCCGCAGTCCCAGTTCAACTCCGTGATGGGTGCTAAGCAGTACGACTGCGCCTTCTCCGGTTGGGGCATTGGCGCTGACCCCGCCGACAGCGTTCAGTACTTCTACACCAGCGAAATCAACGAGGGTGTGGGCGATCCTGAACTGGATAAGTACATTGCGTCCATTTACGAGAAGGAATCCCACGAGGAGCAGCTGAAGATGGCTGCTGAGGCTGAGAAGCAGCACATGGAGAAGGTTGCTATTTACTTCCCCTACGCTAACGGCCCCAGCTACGTAGCTGTGAAGGAGAAGCTGGCTAACTACGGTCCTTCCCTCTTCGCAACCAGCTACACCGACCCCAAGCGCTGGGTCAATGTGGGTTGGCAGAACTAAAGCCACAGGTTAATTTTCTGGATTCCCATTCGGTAGTTTCTGAATTTTCGGAGGCGCCGGTATAAGGCTCCGGAAGGGTAAAGTCCCGCGGTATTCCGCCTCAGAGGCGGGGTGCTGCGGGACTTTTCTGCGTTTTTGACGGGTGGTTCTGTGACGGGGTGGTTTCGGGAATTAAGTGAAATATTTTCCCTGAAACGGTGAACTGGGTCATAGTGCGTGGGAAATGTGTGTATACTATTGCCAATGCAAAATGTGCGTGCTGTCACAAAGGTGTGCGGGTTGTGTTCCCCCGCGTACAGCAAAGCAGCATCCCACCTAACTGAGGAAAACTAATGACCACTTTCACTCTCAACCGTCGTACCCTGCTCACCGGCACCGTCGCCCTGGGCACCGTCGGCCTGCTCGCAGCCTGCGGCGGCAACTCCTCCAAGAACGAAACCAGCGCTCTCTCCGCCGGCGACGACCTGTCCAAGGCAGTCTCCTACAACGAGAAGGACCGCTCCGCCCTCAAGGACGGCGGCGAGTTGCGACTGAGCGCAGACGGCATTGGCCCGAACTTCAACATCCTCAACACCAACGGCTACACCGCCGGTAACCTGAATATTCAGGCGGCAATCAACTCCGCCTTCACCGGCGGCTTCTACGCTGACTTCCGCGGCGAGTCGCACATGAACCAGGACTACGTCACCGAGTACAAGGCGCAGACCGTTGATGGCGTGCAGACCGTGACCTTCAAGATCAACCCCAAGGCAGCCTTCAACGACGGTACCCCCATCGACGTGAACGCCGTCAAGAGCTACCAGACCATCTACACCGCCGCGGCATCCGGTTCGGACTACCAGATCACCCCCTCGCCCATCTGGGAGCAGGTCGCAAGCGTCGAGGCTGTGGACGGCGATACCCGCCACGTGAAGGTCACCATGTCCAAGCCCTGGTACCCCATCGAAGGCAGCTTCACCTCCTTCCTGCACCCGGCATTCGTCGAACCCAAGTTCTTCAACGACGGCCTGAACGACAAGCCCCTCGACCAGTACTGGGCAGGCCCCTTCAAGGTCGGCGAGTGGAACTCCTCCTCCAAGGTGCTCACCGTCGTCCGCAACGAGAAGTGGTGGGGCACCAAGCCCGCTCTTGAGCGCATCACCTGGCGTGAAATGAGCTCCCAGGCAGAGCAGGCAGCTTACAAGAACGGCGAAATCGACTATGTGGACGCCAGCACCCTCAGCTCCTACAACGAGCTCTCCGGCGTGGCAAACACCGACATTCGCAAGGGTAGCGCTCTCAGCGTGGGCAACTACGAAATCAACCCCGAAAAGGTGCCCCTGCCCGTCCGCCGCGCATTCGTTGCAGCCCTGAACCGTGAGCAGCTGCAGAAGCTGCGCTACGAGAAGCTCGGCTGGAAGGAAACCCTGCCCGGCTCCATGTGCATGCTGCCCATGCAGGAAGGCTACCAGGACAACTACCCGACCAAGCTCGGCAAGGACGTCGCTACCAAGATCCTTGAGGACGCAGGCTACACCAAGTCCGGTGACTACTACACCAAGGACGGCGCTAAGGTCTCCTACCCGGTCATCACCTTCGGTAGCGACCCGGTTGTCAGCTCCACCGCGCAGTTCCTCGTTCAGCAGATGAAGGAAATCGGCGTTGAACTGACCATCGAGAACCACGGTGCCTCTGAAATGTCGAGCATCATCTCCTCGAAGAACTTCGCGATTAAGACCGGTGGCTACGGCATCACCACCTCCCCGGTGGATGCGGCGAACTACTTCTACATCTCCGAGACCAACAACGGTCACGGTAAGGATCTGGACTCGCTGGCAGCAACCATGATGTCCACCGAGGACCCGAAGGAACAGCTCAAGATCATGAACGAGCTGGAGAAGCGCCACCTGGACGAGGTCGCCATCTACGTGCCCACCCACAACGGCCCGAACTTCAAGGCGTGCCGTAAGGGCCTGGCGAACTACGGCCCCATGCTCTTCGGCCTGCCCTACTACAACCCGAACGTATGGATCAACGTCGGTTGGGAGAAGCAAAACTAAGCGTTGAGCACCGCTCACACACTCCATAAGGGGTAAAAGCGCTACAGCGGCGTGTTACAAAAGGATTAAAACCTTCTGTAGCACGCCGCTTTCCCGTTCCTAAGAGAGTCGCACGGATATACTTAAAACAAATGTGGGCATTCTGCCCGCAACCCCGGCAGAGACTGTCCTCCCGCCGGGTTGGAGTGTGGGTTACGCACCGTTCGCGTACCGCCTCCACAACACTGCGAATACTCTAGGAGAAATTCCATGAAGAGCATGTCTGTCTCTCGCCGTACCCTCCTGACCGGCACCGTTGCCCTCGGCACCGTTGGTCTACTGGCTGCCTGCGGCAGCTCGAAGGAAAAGGTTGGCGGTAGCGCCGCTAACAACGCTGAAGATATTCTGAAGAACCTTCAGGTCAACAAGCAGGACCGTTCCTCCCTCAAGCAGGGTGGCACCCTGACCCTCGCGGCTACCGCCCTGGGCCCCAACTTCAACCTGCAGACCCAGAGCGGCTACACCTCCAGCAACCTGGACGCTCTGGCACCCTGCAACATTCCCGCCGTGATGGGCTTCTACACCATGAGCCCCGAAGGCGAAGGTACCCTCAACCCCGAGTTCTGCACCGAGCACAAGACCGAGACCGTCAATGGCGTGCAGACCGCGACCTTCAAGATCAACCCCAAGGCTGCCTTCAACGACGGCACTCCCATGGACGTGAACGCTGTTCGCGCCATGTGGAAGGTCTACAGCGCAGTCACCGACAACCCCTACCACATCACCGATAACACCATGTGGCAGCAGGTTGAAAGCATCGAGGCTGTGGACGGCGACAACTTCCACGTCAAGGTCACCATGAAGGCTCCGTACTACCCCTCCGAGGGTCTGTGCGCCTTCGCAATCCACCCCGCACTGGAAGACGTCAACCTCTTCAACGAAGGCTTCGTTGACAAGCCCCTCGATCAGTACTGGGCAGGTCCCTTCAAGATTGGCGAGTGGAACTCCTCCCAGAAGGTGCTCACCCTGGTCAAGAACGACAAGTGGTGGGGCGAGAAGCCTGTGCTGGACCGCATCATCTGGCGTCAGATGGACTCCGAAGCAATCCGTGCAAGCTTCAAGAACGGCGAACTGGACGCCTTCACCTTCGTTGGCGCAACCAGCTACAACGCTGTGAAGGGCCAGGCAGGCACCGAGATTCGCCAGAGCCAGAACACCAACGTCAACATCATTCAGCTGAACCCCAAGCGCATCGAGGACCTGGCACTGCGCCGCGCAATCCTTGCTTCTGTGGACCGCGAGCAGATCGCTAAGGCATACTTCTCGCAGCTCGGCTGGACCGAGCCGCTGCCCGGCTCCATCATCGCAATGCCGTTCCAGAAGGGTTACCAGAACAACTACGCTGGTGACACCGGTGCACAGGCAGCTGGCAAGATTCTGGAGGCTGCAGGCTACTCCAAGTCCGGCGACTACTACGCTAAGAACGGCAAGGTTGCTGGTTTCGCTATGACCTCCTTCGGTTCCGAGGCTGTCTACCAGGCTGTCTACCAGATTCTGGAGCAGCAGCTGAAGTCCGCAGGTATCCGCCTGAGCGCTGACAACCAGCCGCAGTCCAACTCCAACTCCGTGCTCGGCCAGAAGAGCTACGAAGCTATCTTCACCGGCTGGGGCGTTCTGCCCGACCTGGCTTCCTCGGCACCCTACTTCTTCACCACCGAGGTGTTCGAGGTCGGCGACCCCGAGGTGGATGCACTCATCAAGAAGCTGCAGAACACCGAGAAGGAAGACGAGCGCATCAAGATCGCTAACGAGGCGGAGAAGCTCTACTACGAGAAGGTCGCAGTGTACCTGCCCTACGCAAACGGCCCGATGTACGCCGCTGTCAAGGCTAAGGTTGCGAACTACGGTCCGTCCCTGTTCAAGCAGAGCTACACCAGCGCTGACTACTGGGTCAACGTTGGCTGGCAGGAATAGAGTAGGCGAGAGTAATACCGCTTTCGGTAATGCTTTAGCCGTCCTATAGGACAATAAAATCCCGGGTGCTCTCATAGAGAGAGTGCCCGGGATTTTGCTGTGCCCTCTAGCGGGATATGTAATTACAAAAAACGAGGGGGAGGGGAGCGCCGCCCTAACCGGTTGCTACCACTCGCCCATGTACAGGGCGCGCTCCTGCAGGTACCTTAGCAGGTTCGGGTTCTGCCGCAGGTAGAAGATGCGGTAAATGCCGCCTCCAGCGACGATGAAAGCCAGCGGGAAACCCAAAATCACGAGCACGCGGCTCATATTGGCGGACAAATCAAAAGGATCACCGCTGGTCGCCACCAACACAATCCACAGAGAATAGCCCACGCAGGCCAGCACAGTACCCCACATGCCGCGCACCAGCCAACTCACCAGAGTCACCGCAATGACCCACGCCAGCGCCAAGGTGAACTGGTGCCGCTCCGCCTGAGCCCAAGGGAGCGCCCCCACATAAATAATTGCGGGGATACCCAGGTACCCGGGGACATTCAGCGAAGCAAGAATATTCACGCAAAAATAGCCCAAGAAAATAGCGCTCAACGACGAGGACAGGAACAGGTGCAGGGGAATCATGCCGTCGCCGCTATAGGCTGCGGTGGGACCCGCATACACGGTTTCAAACATGAGGGTCAGCGGAGTCATCATGTATTCGATCCAGACGACCAGCGCAAAGGCACCGAAAATGCCCAGAGTCTGCATCAGCGCAATCAACCGTGAACGCGCATCGTGAGGAATCGTGAAGCTCTGGCCCTTCGCCTTGACGCCGCAGAGGTGAACGACAGCCACCATTGCCGCGATGCACAGTACCCAGCGCAAGAGGACCCCCGGCAGCTCAGGAAGACCTCCATAAGCCCCCGTAGCGGGGTCACCCCACGCTCCGGGGAGCAGTGTAATAGCGTGAGTACCCTCGGGGAGGTGGGTGGAGGAAGCAAGCCGGTGCGGCTCGTAGATAACCCACCACAGAAGGCACGCTGGAATCAGCGCGGAGAGCTTACGCAACAGAACCGGGAACGGCGCGGACTCATAGACGAGCGCCTCAAGATTGAGCCGGCGCATCAGCCGCCGAACAGGAGAAAGAGCGCGTAGCTCTTTTTGCTGCTCTTCCCACACTCCGGTATCCCATGTCCTAGTATCAGAAGACATCATCGTACTCCCTATCACTTGAGAACTTCCTTGTTGAGCTTATTCTCACATTAGCAGAAATACCCCCCGGCTAGTGGATACGCTCAAGCAAACCCAGCCCAAAAAATCAGTGCCCAAAGAACCCGCGCCCAAAGAAACAGCGCATAAGGAAGTAGAGCATAAGGAAAGGGGCCCCACCATTGTGGTGGGGCCCCTCAGAGCCTAGAAAGCGAACTACTTAGTGGTCACCTTCAGGACAGTGCTCAGGTTCTGGTGAGCAACGCCCGGCAGACCCTTAACCTCAGCAAACTTGCGGGTGTTGGTCACGATCACCGGGGTGATCAGCGGGTAACCCGCCTCCTTGATAACCTCAGGATCGAACTCAATCAGAGCGTCGCCAGCAGCAACAACGTCACCCTTAGCAACCTTCACGCTGAAGCCCTTACCGTCCAGGTTCACGGTATCCAGACCAACGTGAATCAGCAGCTCAATGCCGTTCTCCAGCTTCAGACCAACAGCGTGGCCCGAGGGGTAGGTTGCCGCAACCTTACCGGCAGCGGGAGCAACCACGGTGGTACCGGTCGGCTCAATAGCCACACCCTCGCCCAGCTTGCCTGCAGCGAAAATCGGGTCCGGAACATCAGACAGAGCCACAGCAGTACCCTCGATCGGGGAGTGCAGCTCAATGACCTCACCAGCGGAAGCAGCAGCCTCAGTAGACTCAGCAGCGGCGGCGGTGGTCGCAGCAGCGGCAGCAGCCGGAGCAGCCTTAGCGGCAACAGCCTCAGCCTTAGGAGCGGCCTCAGCACCCTCAGCCTTACGCTCCGCAGCGTGCCTTACAGCGTCTGCCTTCGACTCGTAACCGAACAGCAGAACACCGGTCATTGCGCCGAAGAACGCAATAGCCAGACCAATCACGTACAGGTACGAGGGCTGCATAGCCGGAATCGACAGCAGCGAAGTGAACGCGAACGCGTAGGACTTAACGCCCAGGAAGGAAATGGTAGCGCCACCAATAACAGCGGGAACCAGAATAATCGGAATCACGCGCTTGTAGCGGAGCACAACACCGTACAGGGACGGCTCGGAAATACCACCGAGCAGACCGGACATCGACGCACCAACAGCGGTCTGGCGCAGCTCGCGGTCGTGCTTAGCCTTAATAGCCACACCGGTCACAACACCGAACACAGCGAAGTTGTAAGCACCCATCGGGGACTGAATGAAGTCAGTACCCATGGTCTGCAGGTTGTTAATCATGACAGCGTTCAGCGGCCAGTGCAGACCCAGCGGAACCATGAACAGGTACAGGCCAGCAATCAGAGCACCAACCAGAGCCGGAGCCTGGTCGTTAACCATCTTCAGGAAGTCAGAGATGCCCATAGCAACACCGATACCGATGGGGCCAACCAGGAACGCGGTCACTGGAACCAGAACGATGACCGAAATCATCGGCACGAACACCATCTGCAGCATCGAAGGAATAACCTTCTTCAGGAAGCGCTCAAACGGAGCCAGCAGAGCAACAGCCAGCAGCGGGGGGAAGACCTGGCCGGTGTAGCTGAATGCGTACAGCGGCAGATCCAGACCGAAGAACGGAACATTCAGAATCTTGGTGGCGGGGTCAGCCAGAGCGGTCAGATCGGTGAAGGTACCGGTCATCAGCGCAGCGGGGATAGCCGCACCAACCCACATGTTCGCGCCCAGACGCTTAGCAGCGGTAGCGCCCAGCATGATGGGCATGAAGTTCAGAACCGACAGCGAAGCAGCCTTCAGGATGTACCAGAAAGCGAACTGCTGCATCCACTGGGTGTTCAGCGCCTTAGCTGCCTCCGGGTCAGCCACACGAGCACCGTTAATGATGTCGATGTTCACGCTCTGACCGGTCAAGTCAGTGTACTGGCCGAAGAAGCCCAGCTGCTGCAGGAACACAATCAGGGTCAGAATCATCGAGGTACCCAGAAGTGCCCACAGCAGAGGACGGAAGGAGTCAGACAGAACGTCGAAGACGTTGGTAAGCCAGCCGGACTTCTTACCCTCAGCCTCAACCTTGGTGTCACCCTCAGCGTGGCCGGACATAGAAGGCAGAGCGTTGATCTCGTTGTACACAGCCTCAACGCGCTCGCCCAGAACAACCTGAGTCTGGCCGGACTGCTCAATCACAGAGAGCACGCCGGGCAGGCCCTCAATCTTCTTGTTCTGCACTGCATCGTTGGACACAGGAGTAACACGAAGGCGGGTTGCACAGTGAGTAATGTGCGCGATGTTCTCGGGGCCACCCAGGCCGTCAAGAATCTTCTCGCCAAGTTCGCGGTTATTCACGATACTTCCTTAGATATGCGGTCAATGTCTACTAAATGTTGCTACAGGAGGCTGCGCTCGCTGAGGAAAACCCAGCGGGTAACACCCCAGAAAACACAAAAGACCCGAGTCTCTCGACCACCGGAAGCACTACACTCGTGCCCACTATGGAGCTTCGGTACAGCAAATAGAGGGGATTCTCGGCAGTACATACTGCCGTCCCATACGGTGTTGAGTAACTCAGGTCTTGCCTGCCAAACCAGTAACAACCCTGAAGAAGGTTTCCCTTCTCAAAATAGTTCCCTGTAACTCTAAGGGTTTTCCCAGGTTAAGAGCAAGGTGGGAACAGGAGGCTATCAGAAGCTGTTAAAAGTTTCACTCATGTGGTAGCTGAGACACGCTCCCGGCGCTGCTTGCGGGAGCTTCCCGGCTGGACTCCAGCAAGGCTCAGGCAAAGCCTAGGCAGGGTCCCAGAGCCCTCCGGTACGCTCAGATACGCCCCGGACCGGGTGCTTTCGAAGACGGCGCTCATGAAGAGACACGAAAGGGCCCCGCATCCACAGGATACGGGGCCCACACGCTACCGAAGCAGCTACCTTTCCGACTAACTACTTAGCCGGGAAGAAATTCAGCGGAGCAACCTCCAGCTCAGGGTAATTACGCTTCTGCCAACGGCGGTTACGATGCGCATTCACCTCAATCAGCGCGGCACCCAGAGCACCGGCGCCCAGCGAGGTCCACAGCAGATGCGGAAGCACAGTAACGAACTGGTGGTACTCCACCAGAACCGGCACGAACAGCGCCGCGAAGAACACCGCCAGCAACGCACCAAACAGCAGAATACGAGCACGGTTGAACGGACGAGCCACCGCAGCCAAGTTCCACAGACCCATCATCACCAAAGTAATGAACGAAGCCGTCTGAATCTGACGGATATCCTCAACACCCATGCCACGAGCCGTGAACGTCACCGCCAACAGCATCGCAACCACAATAATCGAGTTCGGAACCGTGTAATTCAGCACGCGACGCAAGAAGCCCGGCACATAACGGCGCGAATTCGGCAACAGAGTCAACGCGAAGGATGACGCACCCACAATCAAGAAGTCCGCAGTCGAGTACTGACGCGGCAAGAACGGGAAGGTCAAACCGAAAATACTGAACAGAACACCCAGAAGAATCGCGAAACCAGTCTTCGTCAAGAACAGGTTCGCCACCATCTCAATGTTCGTAATGACCTGACGGCCCTGCTCCAGCGCAGCCGGCAGAGACGAGAACTTACCGTCCAACAGCACCAGGCGAGAAACAGCCTTCGTCGCCGGAGCAGCGTTACCCATCGCAATACCCAAGCTTGCATGCTTGAGCGCCAGAGCGTCATTAATGCCGTCACCGGTCATCGCCACAACATGGCCGCGCTCCTTCAGAGCAATCACCATGTTCTTCTTCTGCTCGGGCGACACACGACCGAAAATATTGTGAGTAGCCGCAGCCTCAGCGAGCTCCGGACCGTCCTCAGGCAGAGTCGACGCATCAACCGCGCCCGCAGAAGTATCCATACCCGCAGTCTTCGCAGCCGCAGCCACGGTGAACGGATTATCACCCGAGAAGACCTTCAAAGTCACGCCCTGACGGTGGAAATACTCCACAATCTGAGGCGCATCCGCACGCACATTCTCACGGAAAATCACGAACAGAACCGGGGTAGCATCCGACGGGATCTTCTGAATCGGTTCATCCTTCTCATTGCGAACCACCGCAGAAGCATGCGCCAAAACCATCGTGCGCAGACCCAGCGCCGCCAGCTCAGCGGCACGCTCACGCTCGGCGGTACCCTTGGCGAGAAGCGCCTCTGGAGCACCCAGAAGCCACGCACCCGAATCCTTAAACTCAATCGCGCTAAAACGCAGAGCCGAGGAGAACGGCACAATACCGCTCACCGACGCCGAGGAGTTATCCGGGAAACCACCGGTCAGAGCCGCAGCGGTCGGGTTCGCGTTCTCATCGTGACCAAACCACGCCAGCGCCTCATTCCAGCCGGCAGGCAGAGAAGCACGCCAAGAAGCGTGCTCGGCAGAGTCAGCATCCGGGCCCTCAGCCTCAGCAACGGTGTCCAGCGGGCGCACCGAATCAAAAATTACGCCACCCTCAGTCAGGGTGCCGGTCTTATCGAAGCAGACCACATCCACACGAGCCAGAACCTCAACCGCAGGCTGCTCCTGCACCAGGATGTTGTGCTTACGACCCAGCGCCACAGCCGCCGCCGCAAACGCCAGAGTAGTCATCAGAGCCAGACCCTGCGGAATCATCGAAGCAACCGAAGACACCACAGCAATAGAAACCTGCTCCCACAGGTGGTTCTGCTGCACAGTCTCCAAGCCACCAGCCGCCTGAATCTGACCCCACGACACCACAGGAATAATGACCGCAAGACCCACCGTAATCCAGCGGACCACACGGTTCAGCGCATCACGCAGCTCAGACTGAATACGCGAGAACTGGCGCGCCTCATCAGAAATCTTGCTTGCACGAGAATTCGCACCCACATGAGACAGCAGGACGCGGCCGGTACCACCCAGCACACTCGACGCCGACAGCACCATATCGCCGGGGCGCTTAGCAATCGGGTCGTTCTCACCGGTCAGCAGAGACTCATCCAGCTCCAAAGAATCGGAGGTGAGCACAACAGCGTCCGCAGGAACCTGATCGCCGCGCTTGAGGATGACAACGTCGCCCTCAACCAGCTGCTCCATCGGAACCTCAACGCTCTTACCGTCACGCACGGCAGTAGCGGGGGAACGATCCAGCAGGGAGATGCGGTCCAGCTCAAGCTTCGCCTTGTACTCCTGCACAAAACCAATCACCACGTTAGCAATCACGGCTCCCAGGAAGAGCAAATCAGCCCAACGCTGGTACGCAATCACCACAGCGCCACAGGCACCCAACACAAAGTTAAAGACCGTGAACAGGTGCGCACGCATAATGCTCCACAGCGTGCGAGAAGACTTATTGTTCTGGGTATTGACCCTACCCTCAGCAGTCAGGCGAGCGACATCATCGCTGCTCAAACCGTGCTGGGCAATATCGAAAGATCCGCTATGCGGTGTTTCAGAATATTCGGGAATGTAGCCGGCAACGGCAGACGCTGCCGTTTTCTGCTGAGGATCCATGCAGGGGTCTCTTTCTCGAACGGATGGAATACTGAACTGAATAGAGTTTAGTATTGCGGACACTACCTTTCAGTGTATCCGTGCAGAAGGGGATAAAGATAATCTCCGCCCTGGAATGAGCTGATATTTCAGCCATTCCAGAGCGGAGATTTAATATATGCGAATACTGGCATATTTTGAGGTGGAAAGTGTATGCGGGATAGTTCGCTAACGCCCCATAGAATCAGCACGCTAGCAGAGTTAGCGCTCCGGCAGAATCAGCGCTCGGGCAGAATCAACAAACGATTCGTCACCGGATGCCTCAACACCTCAATCGGATGCTGATACACCTCAGACAACAACTCCGCCGAACACACCTGCTCAGGGGCGCCCGAAGCAACCACCTCGCCACCACGCAACAACACCATACGGTCAGAATACGCAGCCGCCACATCCAAATCATGAAGCACCGTCAACACCGCAGCACCCTCAGCAGCCAACTCACGGCTCACCCGCAACGTCTGCTCCTGATGCGTAATGTCCAGCGCTGCAGTCGGCTCATCCAAAAGAATCAGCGGAGTCTGCTGAGCAAACACACGCGCCAAATGCGCACGACCACTCTCACCACCGGACAGAGTCGTAATATCGCGATCCGACAAATGAGTCACCGACGTACGCTCCATCATCGAAGCAACCACGGCGTCGTCCTCTTCAGCGCGTTCCGTGCCCTTCCACGGGGTGCGGCCCATCTGAACCACCTCGTGTACCGTATACGAAAACGCCACATTCAACTTCTGCAGCAGCATCGCACGCTGACGCGCCATCTGACGGGCATGAATCGAACCCAGAGGGGCGCCATCCAGCAGAATCTCACCGTTACTGGGCGCAATATCACCAGCAATCACACCCAATAGAGTCGACTTACCGGCACCATTGGGGCCAATCAGCGAAACAACCTCGCCCGCAGAAACCGACAGGGACACATCATTCAAAATCTGACGCCCACCAGCGTTAAAACACACACCGGACAGGCTCAACAACTCGCTCACGAAGCACCTCCGCCCTGACCCAGGGAACGACGCAACAACACGAAGAACGTCGGGCCGCCCACCAAAGCCGTAAAAATACCAATCGGCAAATCAGCAAAAGGTACCAGCGTACGCGCACCCAAATCAGACAGCGCAATCAACAGGGCGCCACCCAACGCCGAAGCCGGCAACAACACACGATTCGACGGACCCAAAATCATGCGCAACAGGTGAGGAATAATCAAACCAATAAACGCAATAATGCCCGCATACGCCACCGCAGCACCCGTCAACAAAGCCGTCGCCGCAATAGACACCGCACGCAGACGCTCCACGTTCACGCCAGAATGCTGCGCCGCACGCTCACCCAACGCTAGAACATCTAGCGAAGAAGCCATCACGAAACACGCCACCAAGCCGATCAGGATAACCGGCCACACGCTCGCCACAGCCTTCCATGTGGAGCCGTTCAGCGAACCCATCTGCCAGAACACGATCTGATCGCGGCTCGTCGTATCAGCAATAAACATGAGGAACGCAATAATCGCATTCGCCACCGCGGTCACCGCAATACCCGTCAAAATCATCGACAGAACCTTCGCGCGGCCCGAAGAACGCGACAGGAAATACACCAGCGCAGTAGCCGCCAACGCGCCCACAAACGCGAATGCAGGAGTCGTGAAAATACCGAAGAACTGCAGGTTCAACACAATCGACAAACACGCGCCAACCGCCGCACCCGAGGAAACACCAATCACGCCCGGCTCAGCCAACGGGTTACCAAACACCGACTGCATCACCGCGCCGGAAGTACCCAAAGCGGCACCCACCAGCACGCCCAACAGCACACGCGGGAAACGGATATTCCACAGGGTGCTATCCGCCTGCTGCATCGCCGGGTTCTCCGGCGCAAGACCCAGGCGGCGGCCCACAGAAGCAACCACCTGATCAGTCGGGATATTGTACTGGCCCAAACCCGCAGACAGAACCATCACAGCGCACAGTGCCACCGCCAAAAACGTAAACGTCAGACCGGCACGACGCCGGCGCGAAGCACGATAATCCCGCGCACCCGCCGCACTCTTTACGGTAGCCACTACTGGCCCCCCGCAGGAGTGGAGTACGCAGCCTTAGCCAGCGACAAAAGCACCGCCGGAGTATTCGGGCCATAGGACAGAATCTGGCCGTCACCCATATCGATAATGCGCTTATTCTTACCGGCAGTCGTCTCACCCACACCCGGGCGAGCCAAGAAACCGTCCAAACCGCCGGTGGACTTAATGCCGCCGCTCATGGTCAGAATGACATCCGGGTTCAGCTTCACCAGCGCTTCACTGGTCGCCGGAATAATATTCGTCGCGTTCTGCTCAGACGCCACATCTTTGCCGCCAATAGCCTGAATCAAATCGTCAGCGCCCGAACCCTTGCCGAGCACGAAGAACACGCCAGCGGTACCGCGCACGTACAGGAACGCGAACGACACCTGCTGCTCACCCTTCGGGGCAACATCCTTGAGCACCTGCAGGGCATAATCAAGGTCCTTCTGCACGCGGGCAGCAACCTGCTCGCCCGCCTCCGGAACACCCAGCGCCTGCGCAACAGCCTTGAGCTGCGGAATGATCTTATCCATACGACGCTCATGATCGAAGACCACCACGGTCACACCCGCTGCGCGCAGCTGATCCACAATCTCAATCGGGCCGTTGCTCTTATCCCACAGCACCAGGTCCGGGGAGGTCGCCAGAATCGCCTCAGCGTTCAGGTCATGACCGTTCTGGGTCACCAGCGGCAGGTGAGCCAGCGACTGCTCCGTCGAGGAGGTGACACGACCGACCAGACGACCGCCCAGACCCAGCGCAATCATCTGCTGAGCCAGAGTGCCGTACAGGTCCAGTGCCAGCACACGGTCAGCAGACTTAACGGTCACCTCGGTGCCGTTGAAGTCCTTGAACGTCACGGGGAAAGCCGGAGTGGGGGTATCGACCATCGGCTGAATTTCGGGGGTATCTGCGGCGCTATTGGGGCCGCGCAGAGCCTTCTGATCAGGGGCAATAGAAGAACGCAGCTGATCGGCAAGGTTCTCCAAAACGGTGCGGGTGCTCTGCTCATCCACCACAGCCTGCGAAGTGCTTGAAGAAGCGGCCGGGTTCTGAGTACCCACACCGCAAGAGCTCAGCAGAAAAGCGGAAGTGATGGAGAACGCCGCATACTTCACTGCATCGCGGCGGTTCAGGGCAGAAGAAGAAAGGGAAGAAAACATCGTCGTCTCACAGAAAAAAGGGAGCTAGAAAAACTGGGGTAGGCGCCGGGGCAAAACCTGGCACCTGAAGCGGGGGTGCAGTGAAAATCTGCACCCCCGCACGGACCGTGTCGGCTCACCGGTGAACCTCATGGTTGAGTCTCACAGGCGAGCCCACAGTGTGGGCATCCTCGTGAGGTGCCGTTATGCCTTCTTGCGGCGGCGAGTGTACACGACGGTACCCGCACCGGCTGCAACAGCGATGAAACCTGCAACCAGGGTGCCCTCAACACCGGACGCACCGGTGGAAGCCAGAGGCTTGCCGGTGACCGGGTCGCAACCCTCACCCTCATAGACGGTCTCAGTCACGGTCTTGGTGGTGGTCTTCGCGCCGTTGATTGCCGCGGAGAAGCTCAGCGGAGCCATATCCTTACCGGCTTCATAGAAGCCAGCGAACGCCTTTGCGCCCTCAGCGGTCAGAGTGGTTGCCGCACCGTTGACGCTCACAGCGTCAGCGGAGCTCTGCAGACCCGAAAGATCGACCTTCAGCAGCGCCACCTCACCGTAGTTAGTTGCCTTGCCGGAAGGGTCATTGCTGGTCATGGTCGCGTAGAGAGTACCGGAATTGCCGTTAATCTCAAGGCGCGGGTTCGCAATGGTGGTGTCCAGAATGCCGTGGTGACCGGTGAAACGAACCGAACCGCTGAAGGAGATAGAACCCTTACCATTCTTGAAGGTGCCGGTGCCGTTAGACCAGTTGAACGCATCCGAAGAGTAGGAGGTGCCGTTCAGCTCCCAGCTACCGTTCGCGATGCCGCCGCGCACGTAGTTGCGGAAGGAACCACGCACGCCCCAGCCAAGGTTTGCGCTCTTAATGGTGCCGTCGGATGCGCCCTGCTCCTGCACCTCGCGGCTGCGGGTGACGGGTACGCAGACCGGCTGTGCCGGGTTGTTGCTGACAGAACCGTTCGAGGAAGAACCGCTGTTAGAAACGTTGCCGGAGGTGCCTGCCGAACCGTTAGAACCGGAGCCGTTAGCGCCGGAGTTCGAAGAGCCGTTCTCAGAACCCTTGTTATCGGAGGCACCGCCCTCGGAGGACTTGTTCTCAGAGATGCGGGGAACCTCAACGGTGTTCTCCGCGGTCTGCTCGCTGAGCTTTACGGAGAAGCTCAGCGGTGCCATAGCGTTGTCGGCACCGCGGTACTGGCCCGCGAAGAGCACAGTGGAACCTTCATCGGTGAGGGTGACTGCTGCGTTCTGTGCCGAGAAGACGCCGTCCTTCACGCTCGCGCCGGAGAGGTCCACCTCAGCGATTGCCAGGCCGGTCTTGGAAACGGACTTGCCGTCGCGGGTCAGTGCGTCCACGTCAGCGACCAGGGTGCCCTTGCCGTTGACGACGACCAGGCGCATGTTCTTGATGGTGCTCTTGAGCTGACCGTTGTGGCCGGTGAACTCTGCGGTGCCCGCAAAGTTGATCTGACCGGTCTTCGTCTCGGGGTTGTACACGCCGGATGCCTGAGTGTACTTGAAGCCGCCAGCCGGGGTCTTCTCCATACCCTCAACGTTCACGGAGCCGTGCGCGAAGCCCGTCAGGTACTTCAGGAAGGACTCGCGGATATCCCAGCTGAGGGTACCGGACTCGACGACGTTGCCGGTGACCTTCTCGTCACGCTTGGGCTCGGTGGTTGCTGCGGGGGAGGAAGGTGCCGCGGAGGTGGGTGCTGCGCTCGGGGCTGCAGAAGTCGGGTCAGCGGGCTTGGGCGCTGCAGAAGTCGGGTCGGCGGGCTTGGGTGCCTCGCTGGTCGGTGCGGAGGAGGGTGCTGCAGTCGGCGCTGCGGTCGGCTCGTTGCTGGGCTCAGGGCTCGGCGCGGGTGCTTCCTTGGTCACGATGGTTGCGGAGAAGCCGAGTGCATCCAGCTCCTGGCCTGCCTTGTAGAAGCCGGCGAAGGCGCCGGTTGCCTCTTCGGAAAGCTTGACGCGGGTGCCATTTTCCTCGTCCACGCTGGGCAGGGTGATGGTGTTACCCTCAACCTTCAGACCGGAGGCGTTGAAAGTGCCAATGGTCATGTTCTTGGTCTCGACCAGGTCATTCGGGGTGGTGTTGCCGTTGTAGGGGCGCGACTGAACGTTGGCGCGCACGGTGCCCACGCCGTCCTTAATGGTGACGGAGAGGTCGGAGATGATGACTTCCAGCAGGCCGTGGTGTGCGGTGTAGTGAATCGAGGAGCCGGTGAAGGTGACGGAGTATTCGCCGTTGGCTACGGTGCCTTCGGCGGAGGTGAAGTGGTAGGAGCCGTCTTCGTTGGTGGTGACGCCGGTCAGTTTCTGGGAGCCCTGGGAGAAGGGGCCGTTGATGTAGGAGCGGAAGGACTTCTTCAGGCCCCAGTTGACGGTGACGTCCTGCAGGCTCTGCTCTGAGGCTGCGGTTACCTCACCGGCACTGATGTGGGAGTTGGTTTCAGCTGTGAAGGCCGCGGGTACGCCAGCGACGCCGCTGAGGCCGATGGTTGCTGAAGCCAAGAACGCCCAGGTGCGCTTGGTGAGAGAGGGGGTAGACATTCGGTGTCTCCTTGAATTTTGTGATTGTGGTGTTCGTATCAAGTCTAGCCTTATTAGCCTACGTTTGTGTAACTTAATGCCTAGGGTGACTTGTACATGAGGTATACCTTAGCAAAAGTTTTTGAAAACTATTGCCAAAATCGGTTTTTGGTGACAATATGTCATTGTCAGGTTTTAGTGACATCGTGTCACTAAAACATTTATTGTTCACCCACAACCCACTTTAGGAACTCACAATGACCGTGACCGCCCCCGAAACCACCCAGGAACGCTTCTCCGCACGCCTGAAGGAAAGCACCAAGCACGTCCACGACAACGCCGAACACTCCACCTTCATGGAAGACCTCATGGGCGGCTCCCTCAACACCGAGGCATACCTGCACCTCATCAACCAGTACGTGCACATCTACGAAGCACTCGAAGCAGTCTCCGAACACTACCGCGCAGAACCCAACCCCATCACCGAACCCTTCACCCACCCCGGCCTCGACCGCGCAGAATACATCCGCGCAGACATCCGCGCACTCGGCCAGGACGGCGACATCGACGAGCCCCTGCCCGCAACCGCAGAATACGTAGAGCGCATCCGCGCCACCGTCAACTCCCCCGAACGCTACCTCGCGCACCACTACCTGCGCTACCTTGGCGACCTCTCCGGTGGCCAGGCAGTCGCAGCGCTGGTCAGCCGCCACTACGGCATCCCCGCCGAAGCACTGAGCATGTACCGATTCACCGAACTGCCCAAGCCCAAGGTCTTTAAGGACGGCTACCGCGAACTGCTCGACAACGCACCCATGACCGACGAACAGCGCGAAGCCCTTATCGACGAATGCATCGAAGGCTTCCGCATCAACGCCTCCCTGTTCGCGCAGCTGGGCCGCAAGGTCGCCGAGGCATAAACCTAAACGCCTAAACGCCTAGTACACAAGTTCGCGGGCACAAGCCTGCGGGCATAACACGGGCATAACACGGGCATAACAAAAGGGGCGGATGCTTTCACAAGCATCCGCCCCTTTCGGCGTTCGTCTCAAACTAGTCGAAGACTAGCCCTTCGCAACCTCACCGAAGTAAGAAGCGAGAGTACCCTCGTGAGCTGCACGCAGCTCATCTAGGTCAATAGAAACCTCATCCTGGAAGTCCAGAGCGTTCGACTCAGCATCCACCACGCCAATACGTGCGAAGGGGAACTGGCGAGCGGTGCACATATCCTTGAAGCGCACCTCCTCAGAACGCGGAACCGAAACCACAACGCGGCCCAGGGACTCCGAGAACAGCAGGGTGAACAGGTCCAGACCGTCACGCTCAGCAACCTCACCCAGACCAATGCGGGCACCGGTGTTGAAACGCAGGCAAGCCTCCGACAGAGCCGCAGCCAGACCACCAGCAGACACGTCGTGCGCGGCATCAATCATGCCGTCACGAGACATGTTCACCAGCATGTCACCCAGCTGACGCTCCAGGGCCAAATCAACCTTCGGCGGCTGACCGCCCAGGTGACCCTTGAAACGAGCCCACTCGGAGCCGTCCAGCTCATCGCGAGTGGTACCCAGCAGGTAGATAGCCTGACCGTCATGCTCAGGAGCCCAACCCGAAGGGGTGCGGCGAGTGACGTCATCCATCACGCCCATCATCGCCACCACGGGGGTCGGGTTAATAGCCTTGCCACCGGTCTGGTTGTACAGGGACACGTTACCGCCGGTCACCGGAACACCCAGCTCCATGCAGCCATCAGCCAGGCCGCGAACAGCCTCAGCGAACTGCCACATGACGTCCGGATCCTCGGGAGAACCGAAGTTCAGGCAGTCAGACACAGCCACGGGGCGTGCACCAACGGTCGCAACGTTACGGTACGCCTCAGCCAAGGATGCGCGAGCACCCTCGTACGGATCCAGGTAGGTGAAACGCGGGGAGGCGTCGGTCGCCAGAGCAACACCGAGGTTGGTGTTCTCGTCCACACGCACCACGCCGCCATCGTCCGGCATGGACAGGGCGGTGTTGCCCTGAACGTAGCGGTCGTACTGGTTGGTGATCCAGGACTTGGAGCACATGTTCGGGGACGCCATGAACGCCTTGATTGCCTCGCCCAGCTCCTCACCGCGCGGGCGGGAATCGTCAGCAGCCGAACCGGTGAAGTGGTTAGCCTGAACGTCATCCTGCCACTCGGGGCGTGCGTAAGGACGCTCGTAGGTCGGGCCGTCGTGTGCAACGGTGCGGGGGTCAACATCCACGATGACCTCGCCGTCCCACTCGATGACCAGGCGGCCAGAGTTGGTGACCTCACCGAGGAAGGAGTACTCCACGCCCCACTTGTTCATGATCGCTTCGAAGCGCTCCACGTTCTCGGGGGAGACAACAGCCATCATGCGTTCCTGAGACTCAGACATCAGAATCTCGCCCGGGGTCAGGGTGGGGTCACGCAGCAGAACCTTGGTCAGGTCGACGTGCATGCCGCCCTCACCGTTAGAAGCCAGCTCGCTGGTTGCGCAAGAAATACCCGCAGCACCCAGGTCCTGAATACCCTCAACCACGGAGCCCTTGAACAGCTCCAGGCAGCACTCAATCAGAACCTTCTCAGCGAAGGGGTCGCCCACCTGAACGGCAGGACGCTTCGAAGGCTTGGTGTCATCGAAAGACTCGGACGCCAGCACCGACGCACCGCCGATGCCGTCGCCACCGGTGCGCGCACCGAACAGAACAACCTTGTTGCCCACGCCCGATGCGTTCGCCAGGCGGATATCCTCGTGGCGCATAATGCCCACAGCCAGTGCGTTGACCAGCGGGTTTGCCTGGTAGCAGGAGTCGAACTCAACCTCGCCGCCGATGTTCGGCAGGCCCAGGGAGTTACCGTAACCACCAATACCGGCAACCACGCCGCCTATAACGCGGGCGGTGTCCGGGTGATCAATCGCGCCGAAACGCAGCGGATCCATCACAGCAATCGGGCGTGCACCCATGGAAATAATGTCACGCACAATACCGCCCACACCGGTCGCAGCACCCTGGTAGGGCTCCACGTACGAGGGGTGGTTGTGGGACTCAATCTTGAAGGTAACAGCCCAGCCGTCACCAATATCGGTCACACCGGCGTTCTCACCGATACCGACCATCAGGTCCTTCTTCATCTCATCGGTGACCTTCGCACCGAACTGCTTCAGATGAACCTTAGAAGACTTGTAGGAGCAGTGCTCGGACCACATGACCGAGTACATTGCCAGCTCAGCCGCGGTAGGACGGCGACCAAGAATCTCCTTAATATCCTCGAACTCGTTCTCCTTCAGGCCCAGCTCAGCCCAGGGGAGTTCGGTGTCCGGGGTTGCCGCCGCGTGCTCGACGGTGTCGAGGTTAAACTGCTTTTCGCTCATAACTTCTTAGAATCCTTGTCGTGCGTTAGCGGGCGTTAATCAGGTTGGCAAGAACGGAGGTGAACACGCCGAGACCATCGGCGCCACCGCGCAGAGAAACCTCACCAAAACCAGAAGAGGAAGGACCGAAGCCAGGCTCCACAGCGTGCTCCGGGTGCGGCATCAGACCGACCACGTTACCGCGCTCATTGCTGATACCAGCAATGTCATTACGGGAACCGTTCGGGTTGAAACCAACGTAGCGGAACACCACGCGACCCTCAGCCTCCAGCGCCTCCAGAGTCTTCGGGTCAGCAACATACTGACCGTCCTGGTTCTTCAGAGGGACAACAATCTCCTGGCCGGCAGCATAATTGCTCGTCCAGGAGGTGGAGTTATTCTCAATGCGCAGAACCTGGTCACGGCAAATAAACTTGCGGTGATCGTTCTTAATCATCGAACCGGGCAGCAGGTGAGACTCAGTCAGAATCTGGAAACCATTGCAAATACCCAGAACAGGCAGGGGTGCGGAACCGGAGGTACCAGCAGCGTTAGCGGCATCAATCACCGAACGCATCACGGGAGCCTTCGCCGCAATAGCGCCAGCACGCAGGTAGTCACCGTAGGAGAAACCGCCAGGAATAATGACGGCATCAACGTTCTTCAAATCAGCGTCGTCGTGCCACAGCTCAACGACGGTACCGCCAGCCAGACGGACAGCACGTGCAGCGTCACGGTCATCCAGAGTGCCGGGGAAAGTCACCACGCCAACGCGTGCATCAGCGAAAGCGGGGTTCGGGGAATAGCTAGAGAAGTCGCCAACCAGGGGGACTTCAGTAGGTGCGAGGGACTCTGCCATAGGTATTAGTCCTCCAGAACCGAAACGTTCACAACATCTTCGATGACGGGGTTCGAGAGCAACTCTTCAGCAGCCTTGCGGGCAGCTGCGAGGTGCTCCTCGGTTGCCTCACCCTCGACGGTCAGCTCGAAGCGCTTACCCTGGCGAACATCAACGAAAGAATCAACACCGATACGGGGCAGCTCGTGAGAAATAGCCTTACCCTGCGGGTCAAGAATCTCGGGCTTGAGCATAACATCAACAACAATACGGGCCATGTGTGGGCACTCCTTGGGTGCGTGGGTTCTGTATGAGCCGTATCTCATCTTACCGTACTAACGACCGTAACGGGGGTATGTGTTCGGTTGGTGGATACCCTAAGAGGCTCGAATCACGTCTTTTACGCCTCGAGGGGTGGAAGATAGCGCTCGCACACCCGCAGCAGACGCTCACGCAGCTCAATCGAACGCTCCGACAGCTCACGCTGAATCCGCACGTACTCCGCCTTACCCTCGGTCGTCTCCACCGGAATCGGCTCATACCCCCAGTCACGAATATCGTAGGGGGCCGCGCGCATATCCAGTTCGCGCGCATCCCACGCCAGGTCGAAACAATCCATGACCAGGGTCGAATCAACCAGCGGCAGCAGCTTATACGCCCACTTGTACACGTCCATATTCGCGTGCAGGCACGCCGGCTGCTCCAGGACACGCTGCGTCTCGCGGGTCGGCTGCAGCTCATTCATCGGTGCTGCCTGCGGCATGAAGAAACGGAATGCATCAAAATGCGAGCAGCGGATGCGGTGCTCCTCCACCACGCGGTCCGTACCCTCCGCACCCAGGCGCAGTTCCAGGTAGTCGTGGCGGATGTTGTTCTCCACCGACTTGTACGCCATCGCCCACTCGTGCATGCCGAAGCAACCGAACTGCCCCTTCTTCGCGGCGGTGTTGCGCAGGATCTCGTGGGTGAAGGCGAGGGCGGTAGCGCGGCGCTCCACAAAATCGGTGACGTCCACCGTGACGGCGGAGGCGGCATCTGCCTGGGCGCGCGCAACCTCGGGGGTGCAACCGGCATCAAGGAGCTCCTGCTCGGTTGCGGGCCGGTAAAAACGCCAGGAGGCGCGTTCGGGCGCATCCAGCAGGATGATGCTGGCGCCGGGGTGCCAGCGCTTAAACTGGCCGGGCTTGAGTGTGTAGTAGGTGAAGAGGAAGTCCTCCACGGGGTGCACTTCGTGGCGGGCGCGACGCTGCGCAAACGGGTCGGCGTAGCGGCCGGCACGCGCCTCATGCGCCGCCTCTGCGGCACGCCATTGACGGACATCCATCACCTGGGAAAATACAACACTACTCATGCTTCTAGCCTAAACGATGCTGTGACAAGGTAGGGGACGTAGCATTGTCTATCTAGTTACTAGAAGACCGGGCTTTAAACTCACGTTCAAAATCGACAAACTGTGGGCTATTAATCACCACAGTCCGAAGATAGCGGGCAAATTGACCCGCCCCTGCTCGTTCAAGTGCGCGAGGAATATCAATCTCCGTGAACCCCTTAGAGCGAGCGTAGGATTCCTGGAAAAGATAGACCTCCGCAAATAAGGAGGGATGAGCGTATTCGGTGAGCTGCATCAGAAAATCATCCGCGCTGAGCGTTTCATAATTTTGAATATTTTGAGCTTCTTCCGTGGAAGCATAATCGAGCAGTTTGCGGTCATCGGTGACTAATGCGTGCATGCCGCCATGTTGGGCCGCGGCATGCACATGAAGATCGTGTGTATCGGGATACTCTTTAGGCTTATCAACAGGGAAATTTTTGATGATAGATACACAAGAATCCGTAATTTGATGCTTCCAAGTCTGAATGGCTGCATCATTAATCGTTGGATTCCTTTGGCGTGTATGGTATCCAAACTTATCCATAATTCCGGTGGAAACATATGGAGTGAAAAGTCTATAGTCACTTTCTTGTGCCAAGAGAAAAATCCAATCTCGAAGAGTCTTAGACATCAGAATATTCGTATCCAGTAGAACCGAGTAAACTCGGGTTACCATGCCGGGCCTCCAATGGTATCGATGAGACCCTGTTCTTCTTCAAAGGCCCAGAGATCCCTAATTGCCTGCTTATTCTTCGCGATGCTTCGTTCCAAGAGAGCCTTGCGGAAGTTATCGGCATCTTGAGTACGGATACGGAAGTGGCTACCCACCTTATGCGCCGGCAACTCACCCGCACGAATAGCCTTCATGAGCGTTGGGCGGGAAATACCGATACGCTGCGCCGCAACGGTGGTCGTCAAATCGTGGGGAACAGGCTGAAGATCAATACTCTGTCCCTGTGCTAGGGCATGTAGGACGTGCTGAATGACCTGGTTGAGGGCATTGTCAAGCTGTTGGCTTTCTCGGCCCGAAACGGTCAGCTCAATGGTGGTTTCTTCAGAGTTCTTGAGAATCTCCCGCGCCTCTGCGCGAGCCTTATTGAGGGTATCTTCCTCCAGAGGGCTGGTTAGGGTGGTGGTCATTATCTTCTCCTCGGGGTTGGGTGAATAAGCATCCGAAGATGCCACGTCAATGGGGGTATGTCATTCGGTGCGAAGCTCATCCACGGTTGATACAACCTTACCTTTATCTGAAATAACTGTAAAGTGTTTCAGTTATTTCACCTATAGACAGACAAAGGGGAGGGGCGGTGCCGAGAAAACCCAGCACCGCCCCTCCCGAAGCGTACAGCCCACAAACGAGCTAAACCCTAGCGGCCAGTACCACCGTAAACAGTAGCCTCGCCCTCAGCGTCCAGACCGAACGCAGTGTGCACCGCGCGAACAGCCTCATCCAGCTTGCTCAGCTCAGTAATCACCGAAATACGGATCTCCGAGGTCGAAATCATGTCAATGTTCACGCCAGCGTTAGACAGGGCCTCAAAGAAAGTGAACGAAACACCCGTGTTAGTCTTCATGCCTGCGCCAACCAGCGACAGCTTACCAACCGACTCGTTGTAAATAACCTCTTCAAAGCCCAGCTCAGCCTTAGCAGCCTCCAGCGCCTTCAGCGCGGTGGGGCCCTGATCCTGATCCAGGGTGAAGGAAATATCGGTCACACCGGGGCGGTCAGTCGGAACGTTCTGAACAATCATGTCCAGGTTAACCTTCGCCTCATTAATCAGGCCGAACACCTTAGCTGCCGAACCGGGAACATCCGGAACACCAACAACAGTAATCTTTGCGCGGGTGCGATCGTGCGCGACACCAGAAATCAGGGGCTGCTCCAAGGGAATCTCCTTCAGATGGGTGGGGGTCAGTTCCGCGGACTCCTCCGGAACCACAATAGTGCCTTCAAGGTTAGAGAACGAAGAACGCACGTGAAGCTTCAAATTAAAACGACGAGCATACTCGACACTGCGCAGGTGCAGAATCTTCGCACCATTCGCCGCCATCTCCAGCATCTCTTCACTGGTGATGGTGTCCAGCTTATGCGCGGTCGGCACGATGCGCGGGTCGGCAGTGAACACGCCGTCAACATCCGAGTAAATCTCGCACACATCAGCGTTCAGAGCAGCAGCCAGAGCAACAGCAGTCGTATCAGAACCGCCGCGGCCCAGAGTCGTAATATCGCCGCTCTGACGGTTCATACCCTGGAAACCAGCAACAATCGCAATGTTGCCTGCCTCAATCGACTCACGGATACGCTCCGGGTTGACCTCCACCAGACGCGCAGAACCGTGCACGCCGTCGGTAATCATGCCAGCCTGAGAACCAGTGAAAGACTGGGCCTTAGCACCCAGGTCGTTAATAGCCATCGACAGGATGGCAGTCGAAATGCGTTCACCGGCAGTCAGCAGCATGTCCAGCTCACGAGAAGGAGTGACATTGCTGGTGACCTCTGCGGCAAGGTCGAGCAGCTCATCGGTGGTGTCACCCATAGCGGACACCACGACGACCACATCGTTACCTGCCTTCTGAGTGTCCACGACGCGGCGGGCAACGCGCTTGACGCCCTCCGCATCCGCTACGGAGGAACCGCCGAACTTTTGGACGATCAGGCTCATTGATATCTCCAGGTCAGTTACTTGTGTGCTGCCGGCAGACGCCGGCTCCTCATTTATAGTAGACGGCGTTCAGCACAAGCGGCTAACTGGGTGCCCGTGTGTATTGCCTCGTGAAATATTACGTAGTGTTACAGGGCGGTGATGCGGGGTTCGGAGGCGGGTACAGCACGCCCGCGGAGGCGAGTTTTTAGGTCCACGGGTTCACGTACGTGACACCCGGCAGTGGCGGAACATCCGGCTTCGGGGTGCGCAACGGGGCGTTCTGAATCGAGCGGATTTTCTCCTCATAGTCGGGGGTGCGGAATACCTCCGGCGCATCTTCTGCCTGCTCGGTCACGGGTGCTTCAGCCGGTTCGGATGCGGCACTCGCCGGGGCTTCCTCAACTGGGGCGCCCTTGTCGGAGTCTTCGCCCAGGTCAGGGGTGGATTCTGCGGTGGTTTTAGCCTCAGCAGAATCGGCGGGTGATACCTCACTGCGGGGTTCCTCCTCGCCGGATCCCTCAGCCTCCTGCAGAACCTGCTCAATCAGCTGTTCATCCACCGTGCCCTGCACACCCTCGACGGCGGGCACCTCCGCGCGGGAACCGGAAGAATCCTCAGAATCCAGGTCATCAAACATGCTCGAATTCCAGCGGCGACGACTCTGCTTCGCCTCCTGAGCCTGAACCTGAACCGCCTGCTCACGCTCCTGCTCCTCCTCGCGGTTCACGCGCTCAAAATCCTCGGCGGCAGTATGAGCCACCGCCGTGCCCTCGCTAATGACGCGGCGGCCCTCCAACGCACGGCCCAGGGTAATCTCGTCCGCATACTCCAGGTCGCCACCGACCGGCAGACCCGACGCCAGGCGCGACAGACGCACACCCAGCGGCACGAGCATGCGCGACAGGTAGGTTGCGGTCGCCTCACCCTCAAGGTTCGGGTCCATTGCCAGAATAATCTCCTGGATGCGCTCATCCGCCAGGCGGGACACCAGCTCACGAATACGCAGCTGCTCCGGGCCCACACCCGCCAGCGGGTTAATAGCGCCGCCGAGCACATGGTAGCGGCCGGTAAAGGAACGGGTGCGCTCAATCGCCACCACGTCCTTCGACTCTTCGACCACACACAGCACGGACGGGTCGCGGCGCTCATCACGGCAGATCGTGCACAGCTTCGTCTCGGAGACGTTACCGCACTCCTCGCAGAAGCTCACGCTGGTCTTCACCGTGGAAATGGCGTTGGCTAGGCGCGCCATATCTGCCGCATCCGCATTCAGGATGTGAAAAGCGATGCGCTGAGCCGACTTGGGGCCCACACCCGGCAGGCGGCCGAGCTCGTCAATGAGGTTTTGAACTGCTCCCTCGTACATGGCTTCTCCTTCAAATGCGGTGTGTTGTGCTGGTGTGCTGTTCTTTGGGCGACGTTATGAGTATGCACCCAACCCCTGACAGTTTAGGGGCGTTTCGCGTAGCGAGTATGCGGCTGGAATGAGAGCGCCCGCCATCGGTGCGATGGCGGGCGCGGCACCTACGGCCCCGGGTTAGGGCTGGTGCAGGGGGCGTTCGTCAATGACGGTGCCACCAATAATTTTTTCGATAGCGCGCAGACCGATGAAGGTGCTGTTTTCGACCTTCTCATCATCCTCAGAGACATAGTCTTCGTCGGATGCGGCGCGTGCCGGGTGAGCTGGTGCCGCCGGCGCGCTAGGAGCCGGTGCGGTAGGAGTTGGTGCGGTAGGTGCGTTAGAGACCGGTACTGCGGGCTTCTCATCGCTTGCCGGAGCAGTATCAGCCGGAGCCGACTGCGGTGCCTCCGCCAATGGACCCGCCGCAGCAAGGGGACTAGCAGGCTCAACCGGAGCAGCGAGCGGGCCAGCCGGTGCTACGGGCGCAGTCGGCACTGCGGCCGCAGCGGGTGCCTCAACCGGTTCAGCGTAGGGAGGCTCATCCTCAAAAGGGGGCTCCTCCTCATAGGGAGGTTCCTCTACGTGAGGGGGCTCCTGCGAGAACGGGGGTTCCTGTGCTTGCTGAGATTTAGCAGCGTTCTCATGCTGCGGAACTCCACTACCGGAGGCAGCAAAGGAATCACGCTCACCAAAACCGCCCGCCGGAGTGGCCGGAACCTGCTGAGGAAGCGTGGGCTCAGGCGCCAGCGGACCAGCCGGTGCCTGCGGGGCAGCCTGATGAGGTGCCTCCTCGGGAGCGCTCTGCGGAATCGGGGCAACCTCCCACGCACCCAGGGGTGCATCCACGCTCGTGGACTCGGGGGTGTTTGCGCCGGTCAGCGGCTGACCGTGGCGACGCCACGCATCCTCACCGCCACGCGGACCATCAGCCAGCGGCGCCGGCTGAGCGGGCTGCGGGGGAGTCTGCTGAACGGGCTGCTGAGACACCTGCGGGGCAACAGCCGCCGGAGCTACGGACTGTGCGGGAGCGCTGGGTGCTGTGGGCTGAGCGGCGGGCTTGACCTGCTCACCGGGCTTCGCCACCTGAGCGTGAATGGTCACCTGACGGCGCAGGAACTCACTCACGCGAGCGGTCAGCTCGGGCACAAAGCCCTTGACCGCGCGTAGGGTCGCAATGTCGGCGCTCACGTACAGGGTCGCGCCGTCCATGCGGGCGGGATGCACCTTCATCAGCTGCTCCGCCGCACCGGGAACGCTCATTCGGTTTAGGATGGCACGCCAATTACCCTGAACCGCCGCCAGCGGATCGTTCGGGTTAAGCTTCAAAGGCGCGGAGGGGGTACCGGCCGCAACGGCATCAGCAGCAGGGGCAGCCGGGGCATTCGGCGCCGCCGGAGCAAGGGGTGCCGCCGGGGCGTTACCCGCCAGGGGAGCACCAGCCAGGGGAGCGCCAGCCAGGGGAGCACCAGCCGGAGTAGCGGGGGCCTGCGCGGTCGGTGCTAGAGGTGCACCGCTAAGGGGCGCGCCCGCCAGCGGGGGAGCACCCGCGCTAGCCTGCTGGGGAGCTGACTGCTGAGAAGTAGGCTGCTGCGCGGGCTGAGCCGCCTCCTGAACTGCTTCCTGAACCGGGGCGCTAGGAGCCTGCGTATTAGGAGCCTGAGTCTTAGGCATCAGGCCAGCCGCCGCCATACCCGCCGCACGAGCAGCAGACATACCACCCTGCGCCGGACCAGAACCAGCAGGAACCGAACCAGTAGCACCAGAAGCCACGCGACGCTCCAAAACCTGCAGACGAGAAGCTAACGCCGCAACCTCAGCGCCACCGGAAGGACCCTCCGCCGCAGGCAGAAGCAGACGAGCACACAGCAACTCCAGCTGAAGCTGCGGATTCGCCGCACCCGTCATACCATTTAGCGTCTCATTCGCCGTAGCTGCGGCAACCGTCAGCTCACGCTCACCCAGAGCCTGCGCCTGCTGAGCTAGGCGCTCCAACTGATCCTGCGGAACACCCTGCAAAATCTGGCCGGCAGCCTGCGGAACAGCCTTCACCACAATCAAATCACGCAGACGCTCCAACAGATCCTCCACAAAACGGCGAGGGTCCTGACCGGTCGCCACCACGCGAGACACCGTACCAAAGAGAGTCGGCGCATCCTTCGCGCCTAACGCCTCAATGACCTCATCCAGAAGCTGCGCGTGGGTATAACCCAGTAGCGCCACCGCACGGTCATACTCAATACCGTTCTGCGAAGACGCACCAGCCATCAGCTGATCAAGAATCGACAGCGAATCACGCACCGAACCGCCACCAGCACGAATCACCAGCTGCAGCACACCCGGCTCCACAGCCACCTGCTCCTGATCACACAGACTCTGCAGGAACGGCAGAAGAACCTCCGGCGGAACCAGACGGAACGGGTAATGGTGAGTACGCGAACGAATCGTACCCAGAACCTTATTCGGCTCAGTCGTCGCGAAGATAAACTTCACGTGCTCCGGCGGCTCCTCCACAATCTTCAGCAGCGCATTGAAACCCTCACGGGTCACCATATGCGCCTCATCAATAATGAAGATCTTGTAACGGTCACGCACCGGCGCCAAAGTAGCACGCTCACGCAAGTCACGGGCATGATCCACGCCGCCGTGGCTCGCCGCGTCCATCTCAATCACGTCAAGGGAACCGCCACCATCACGCGACAGCTCACGGCACGAATCGCACACACCACACGGAGTAGGAGTCGGACCCTGCGCACAGTTCAAGCAACGCGCCAAAATGCGCGCCGACGTGGTCTTACCGCAACCACGCGGACCCGAAAACAGGTACGCGTGATTCACACGGTTCTTCTCCAGAGCGACCATAAGAGGTTCGGTCACGTGCTCCTGCCCGATAACCTCAGCAAAGGTCTCGGGGCGATAACGACGATAAAGGGCAGTGCTCACGGCAACCTCTTCAACTCGGGGGTGCGGATAGGATAATCCCTACCATTTTAGACGCTTTACCCCCGGCCCGAGTGGCCGATAGTCACCGGCGAACACGCTGCTACAGCACCCCACCACAACACCGCCCACAACACCGCCACCCGGACGCTCACCCCGGCAGCATGTACGCTCACAGAAATACCGCGGATGCACCGAATTCCCAAGAGCCCAAAAATCCGGTACACTGGTTCTTGCCTCTTACGTGGCGTTATCTTGGAAAACTCCCCCAGGACCGGAAGGTAGCAAGGGTATTCGAGCTATGACGGGTGCGTAGGAGGTTTTTCTATACCCAAAAACAGGCGCCTCCCAGAACAAGGGCACAAGCATCCGCAAATGTGCTTTCTGTTACTTTTCTTATTCGGGGCTTGCGTGCTTCACAAAAGCGTAGTAAAGTTTTATTTGTTGCCTGCGCAATGCGTAGAAAACATAGCTGGAGGATTCGCCTAGCGGCCTATGGCGCACGCCTGGAACGCGTGTTGGGTTAACAGCCCTCGGGGGTTCAAATCCCCCATCCTCCGCCACCGATCCCCGGTCTTAGATTCTAAGACCGGGGATTTTTTATGCCCCTTGGTACTATTTCTTCAGAACCCCCACGGTTCCACGCGCCGCCGGGGCGCCCCAGACCTGCAGAAAGCACCACCATGATCTTCAAAAAAGTAGGCGACAGCCGCCCCTACCCCCAGCACGGCATGACCCACGCCGACTGGGGAGGAATCCCGCCGCAGCAGGTGCGCCTCGACACCCTCATCACCACCCAAAAAACCCTCAACCTCGAGACCCTACTCGCCGAAGACTCCACCTTCTACGGCGACCTCTTCCCGCACGTGGTCAAATGGGGTGGCGAACTCTACCTCGAAGACGGCGTGCACCGCGCACTGCGTAACGCCCTGCATCGCCGCGCCGTCATGTACGCGCGCGTACTGGACCTGGACTCCATCTCCCCGGCACTGCTGCCCGGCGCGTAAAAACCTACTCTCGTAAAAACCTACCCGAATACAGAAAATGCCGCGGACCGATGCAAAGAAGCATCAGGTCCGCGGCATTATATATAGCTATTCAGCCCGCTCAACCCTTAGGAAGCGACCTTCAGGTTCGCCTCCTGCACGGGCGACTGCTCCGGTAGAGACTCCTCGGAGTCCAGGCGAACAGGGTTGCCTTCGGCATCAAAACGTGCACCCAGGCCCATCTGAATAAAACGGATAGTATTCAGAATCTGACGTTCGCGAGTCTCCTCATCC
>ERZ772965.8-NODE-8-length-33304-cov-3.70354_pt1 | contig 33304 bp, 39 predicted proteins | sample MGYA00511678_ERZ772965 | MGnify/ENA primary metagenome ERZ772965 (study PRJEB29015, sample SAMEA2738082) | human gut metagenome | biome: human oral; feature: human-associated habitat; material: saliva | place: China | collected 2208 ... | reverse complement strand
TGCGCGGCGACCGGAGTTACGCGTGTAGGACTACTGTTCACTCGTGGTGAGTTGACTTGTTGTTCACGTGCACGTATGCTGGTCATTAAGTGTAGGTAGTGCCCCTGCGTGGGGCGCGTGATGATAAGATGAGGTTTGTATTGCCGAAGTCGAAGGTTCGGGCGAAGAAGCGCCAAAAAGTGTTGAAAGATCGAGAATGTGCGTACCGTGGCAATGGAGTATGGGCTTGTTCTACGCCGAGACGAGGCAATGTCAATTATGTTATGCAGTTGACGATTGTGTGTGACACGCTGGGCGAGGAAATGGGACGTTATTACGGTAGTTTTGGTGTGTCTGCCGATACGTGTGGGGGTTTTAGTCCCCTTCTCGGTACCATCATGGGTGTACTTTTCCCTGTGGGAAGTTTCTTTGATGAGGATTCTCTACGGTCGCTGTGCGTGTCGGTGTTTGAGAGCACTTCGGGCGGTTTTCACTTGGATGTCCCTGCGGTTCCGCGAAAGGTCGTGAATCACGTTGTGGAGCGTATCGTGGAGCGGTGCGCGGCTGCTGGTGTTCCTTTGGTTTAGTGAGATTTTGATACGCGCTACCCCTTGCGATATTGTTGTGTTGTGAGGGGCGGCGCGGTCGTGTTGTACGTGCGCGTAAGTGGCGTTATTTCGGGTAGTTGAGCGGGGAGAGAGCATGTCGATGATGTTTGTTGACAATTCGTCTATGAGTGTGGACGTGTCGCATGATGTTGCGCCTTTCGCTTCCGATGCTTTCGCTGATTCTGTGCGTCGCGGCGTGGCGGCTGCTGGCTCTCGGGTGGTGTTGGGTTCGTTTGTTCCGTTGAACTTTGGCGAGAAAAAGCCGAAGTGGCGTGAAACGGGCGTGCGTGTGGACGCTGACGAGATGGTTATCCGCGAGGGTTTACCCTCATGGCCAACCGTAGAGGCTGCGGCTGGTGACGGCGAGTTCCTTGTTACGTCGCATGGTCTTGTTGATCTTGACTTGGACTTCCACGATCAGGCGAGCGATACTCAGCGCGATAGCGACCGCATGGCTTTCCTGTCGCTCATGCGTGGCCTGACGGGCGCGGAGCGCGTGTACGTGTCGCGCACGGGTTCTGGCGGCTGCCACGCGCCTTTGCTTGTTCCTGAGCGTTTGTATGATGAGTTTCCGCTGCTCTGGTTTGTGTTTGGCCGCGTATTGTATGCCAACAGCGCCCACAAGGCTGTTGGCGGTCGCGTGTTGCGTGCGTTCGCCGCCGAAGTCAACGATGCCGTTGGTACTGTAATGACTGAGCGCGTGGACGTGTCGGCTGGCGATAAGCGGACTGGCGTGCGCGCTGATGGCGCGCGTGATACTGTCGATGATGTTTCTGTGCATGACCCTCGTGTCCGGTACCGCGTGATCGTGCCCGATAACGTGCTGTGCGGTGTTGGTGAGGGTGCGGCGTACTCTGCGTTGTTGGATTACACGGCTGCTTACGCGCGCGGTGACGGTGAGGCTATGGCGCGCGCTGCTGGCGTGTTCCCGGCCGTGGGAGTGTTGTCTGACGTTGCGGCGCGTCGGTTGAGTGAACTTGCGTTGCGTGAGCTGTTGGTTCCTGGCGTGGAGTTGAAGCCTGCCGATGCTGCGATTGCTGGTCGTGAGGGTGTGCTGGAAGCTCTGCCTGGCGCTGTTCGTGCGCTGGTGGTGTCCGGGCGCGCAACTACCAAGTGTGCGCCGTGGGGTTTGCCAGTGGTTGAAGATAACGTGTTGCGTCGTCGCATGTGTAGTGCGGTGGCCCGCGCGTATGCCCTCGTTAACGAGGGGGCGGTCGAGGGCCGCCCCAGTGATTTGGTTGCCGCTGTGGAGGACGCTCGTTTCGCGTTGTGCGATGGTTTCTTGAATCCTCTCGTGTGGGGAGAGTATGCTGGCGACGCACTGTCGCCTGTTCAGCGCGCGGTGTTGGTGCGTGGCGAGCTGCGTTTGTCTGGTGTGGGTGAGTTGTGGGAGCCTGTGCGCTCCGCTGTTGACCCTGCCGCCCCTTTCTTGTCGGATGAGGTGCTGGACGAGGCGTCGGCTGATAGTGTGGTGATGGCTGCGGCTGAGGCTGGTTTCCCGGTGTTGGGCGGTCAACGCAGTGTAGACGCGGTGTCTGGTTCTGACGGCGTGTCGCGTGAAAAGACGCTTGCCTTGTCGTGTGCGGAGAGTGAGCGCCACGCGGTCAAGGGAAAGCGGGAGCCGTTTAAGTCTCGCCGGTACCGTGTTGCTGGGCGCAGCGTGGGCGTTGTGGATGCTCTGGGCGTTGTGCGCGTCGCAGAGTCTTTGGGTTTGTTTAATGACACGTCGGGCCGCGATTTGTTCACGTTCGGTAACAAGTGGGCGGATGCTGTTGGCTGCTTGACGCGCGCCGGTAGTAAGGATGATGTTGATTTCGCGCGTTCGTGGCGTTTTTGTACGGTGACGTTTGCTGAGGCGATGGCTGATGGCTTAGTGCCGTTCGTTGATCGCGTGATGTGGATGCTGTCGAACATGGGCACTAGCGGCGCTACCATTTCTTATGCGGTGCCGGACGTGTTGGAGGCTCACCGTGTTCTCGCCGAAACGGCTGAGGGCCGTGAGGGTGACCCGGTGTTTGATGGTGACCCGGTTCTGGTGGAGTCTGCGCATCGTCTGACGGCGGGTAATGCTGCTCGCGTGTCTCGTGTGTTCCCTGGTGTTCGTGTTGAGGGCGCGGATGGTGTGGTTGTTGCCGTAGCCGACGAGGACGCGGCTGCTGGTAAGGGTGCGCAGGGTGTGCGTACTGTTCGCGTGTCTCAGCTTTCCCCGCGCGTGGCGGAGGCTGTGTATGAGCGCCTGTCACGTGAGGGCGATACGGATGGCGTTCACGCGCTTGTGGTTGGGTGGTCACTGGTGGTGCGTCGCGTGTTGTCGCGCCTGTTCGCGTCTGATACCGAGCGTTCCGTGTCTGCTGCGTTTACTGGCGCAGATGCCGCCGCTGGCGATTCTGCTTCTTCCGCTGCCGGTAATCCGCGTAGTGGGTTTGCGGGGCTGGGCGCGCGAGGCGAAGCGGGCGTGTTGGACATTGAGCGCGCCGTGAAGCGAGCGTGGACGTGTTTGGAGGAGCGTGAACGTGGTTTGCAGCGTCGCTCGGCGCGCACGCGCGAGAACTTGGCGCGCGCGAAGCGTGATGTGGCTGCTGTGCTCGCGTACCTGTGGATGCTCAGTGTGCAGGGCGCGACGGCTCGCCTGTCTGGTAGCCGTGAGCGTCTGCGTGCCCTGTTGCGTGGCGCTTCCAAGGCTGCTGGTGACGCGCGTGGCGCTTCTCAGGATGATAAGGCTGTGAATGAGCGTGTGAAGCAGACGATGCGGCTTTTGCGTGGTGTGGGCGTGTTGTCGTTTGATGAGATGCAGCGTGCCCCTATTGGCGGCGTGGGGCGTGCGAGCGTGTACTCTGTTCGCGGCGAGTTTCTACTACGTGACGCTGATACTCTGCGAGCTGTGGAGGCGCTGCGTACCACTGTGGTTCCCATGTTGTCGGGGAAGTTCGCGCAGGGGTGCGCGTTGAATCCGTCTGTGGGCGTTGACGCCTTGGTGCGTTTTGGTGGCCGCACGTTGGATGAGTGGGACAAGTTGGGTGGTCCGTGGCGTGAGCGCGTGGCTGGTAATGAGGCTGCTGGTCGTGTGGCTGACGGTGAGCGAGTGTTTGCCGCCCGCGACCGAGCGGTGTTGGATAGGCTGGTGGGCGAGTTTTCGCGCGCGGTTGGTATTGCCAATGCGGGTGGCGCGTCTGCTGTGGGTGTTGCTGTGGCTGCGGCGCGGGCTGCGGCCGTGTCTGGTCGTGAGTTGTTCGCTCATCAGGTGGCGATTTGTGAGTTGGCTCGTTTGGCGGCTGAGGGCGTGGAGGGTGTTCGCGTGGTTGCGGGCATCCCTACACCGCATATGGTGATGTCGAGTCCGTCGAAGGCTGGCGCGCAGCGCATGGTGGAGGTTGTGCGTCGTGATGTGGCGCGCGTGGCGTGGGATGGCGTCACGCCTGGCACGCCTGAGTATGCGAAGCGCACGGATGAGGTGTTCGGTAATCGCGCTATGACTCCCTCGCATTTGCTGCGTGATGGTGGTGTGAGCGCGAAAAAGCGTGAGTTGTTTATTCCCGTGTTTGTGTTGGTGGCTGAGGGTAGTCCTCTCCTGTTGGATGAGCGTTTTGCGCGTGTGATGTGTCAGTCGTTCCCCGAGAGCGGGGAGCGTGGTATTAGCTTGTTTGTGCCGGTGTCGCTGGTGGATGCTGGTGGCGCGGCCGCGTGGGTGACGTGTGGCGGTAGGGGCCGCTTGTGGTTTGAGTCTTTTGCTGGTGCGGCTGCTTGTGCGATCAATGGCGGCGTCGAGTCTGGCGTGTCTCTGATTCGTCAGGTGCGTGGCCTTTTGGCTAGGTTGTGTGAGGCGCAGGACTATTTGCCTGCGTTTGATGGTGGTCACCTGCTGGCTGCTTCTGGCGGCGTGAAGGCTGACGTGTTGGCTGGTGTGCGCTCCGATGTAGTGGGGGCCGCTGAGCGTGCGCTGTTGTTGGCCGCTGTGGGGTTTGGTGAGGCTAAGCCGGGCGCGGGCGTGTTCTTGACGGACTACGCGCGGGGGCGTCTTGCTGGTATGGGTGAGGGTGAGCTGGCTGTGTTGGCTGGTGAGCGTCTTGCGTCGCTGTCCGGTTTGGTTGATTCTATTGCTGCTGACGCTGCCGCTGTTCCTGCTGGTGTTGACGCGGGCGAGTGGGCTGCTCGTTTGGCGGCTGCGGTTCTTGCCGTGTGGGGTTGTGTTGAGACTTCTCGCCGTGCGCGCGCGAATGGAGGCTTGGTGTGTGCTCTGGTGATGCGCGTCCTTGCTGGCGTGTCTGCCGCGTCCACTGGTGGTGGGGTTGGCGTGGTGCCGAAGCCTGATGGTTGGGTACTGCGAGCGTAGCTGACTGGCTGGCGAGTGAGAATTGGATATGTTGTTGGTTTCCCTGGCACCCGTGTGGTGTGCGGGGTTTTCGTGTTTGCTGTTCGCGTGTTTTCGTCTGTTTTTGTGGTGTTTCCGGCCGCGTTTTGTCTACATGTGTGGACGTGTTGGGTGTGGTTGTGGCTGGTTTTTGGGTGGGGTGGGTTGGTGGTTGGGTGCCCTTGGGTGTGTTGTGTGCTTATTTTCCCCGTGTCATTATTGACTAGAGATAGAAGGTGGGGGGGTGTCGTGGTTTCCTGCTCAGCCGCGCGTTTATCACCGTTAACACCCAGCCACGCACCTGGTGCATCGTCGTAGTTGATTGCCTGGATCAGCATTTCCCACCTTGCATACTCAGCTACTTGCTGAGTTCACCGTCGTAGTTGTCTGCCTAGCCGAGCTTTTCACGCCCATCAATACCAAGCCACATGCTCGGGAAACCGTCGTGGTTTCCTGCTCAGCCGCGCGTTTATCACCGTTAACACCCAGCCACGCACCTGGTGCATCGTCGTAGTTGATTGCCTGGATCAGCATTTCCCACCTTGCATACTCAGCTACTTGCTGAGTTCACCGTCGTAGTTGTCTGCCTAGCCGAGCTTTTCACGCCCATCAATACCAAGCCACATGCTCGGGAAACCGTCGTGGTTTCCTGCTCAGCCGCGCGTTTATCACCGTTAACACCCAGCCACGCACCTGACTTCCCCTTTGTTAACACACGGTCCTGACGGACAACCCGTTGCGCGAGGTACTTAAATTGTTGAAATACCTGTTTTTGGACGTACAAACGGGCGGGACGCAACCAAGCACATGAAAGGTTGCGTCCCGCCGTGGTGGTCGTTTATTCGATTTCGGTACGGGCACTCGTAGAGTCCACGGTCCCACCCGTCATGGGGTTCCGGCGATCAGAGAGACGCCGACGAAAACAGCGATGCACGACATAGTCATCGTCGCCACCCCGCAAGCGCCAAACAGGAACGAGAAAGCCATATCAAGTAGCGAGCCAGGGGTCCACGTCTCGTATGCAATTACGAACATTAGCAGGGATGCAGTGAGAGCAAGGACGCCAAGCGAGCATAGTGCGACACCACCGACTATCATCATTCCTCATTCTCCTCGTAATTATGAAGCGCTCGTGAGTAAACTATTTCGATTTTGTTACCTTGTAGGTGGTCAGGTAAGAAATCTTCCGCGCACACGTTTGAGCCGGACGCGGACATCCATACGCCTTCCATTGGACCGCGATGGTTTGAGTTGTAGTAGAAGAACGTTCGACCGTTAACCTTGATGACAGTGCCGAGTCGAAGAAGCTGATCGTACTTCACCTGGATGGTGGTGTTGGTGTGAGCGAGAGTTGCGGAGAGTTTAGTGTTCCGAGCATCCCTGCACTCTTGGCATACACAAGTCGGCATAATGCTTTCCCTTTCGTGGATTGTTTGATGGTGCCAGTGTACAACGTTTCAGCGCCACGTGTGCGCTTAGTTGCGGCCACGGATACGCTTGCATATTGCCTCAGTGGCGATGTAGCCCAGGAGTGCTGATAGTGTGAATGTGGCGGCTGACATGGCGGTGTAGTGCCATGCGTGTGCTGCGACGGTGGGTGTGTGCTCGACACTGTGGGCGGCGGGTGCATCCTCAGCGCTGTTGTTGGCGGCGACGGGTGTGTACCCTGCGTTGCCTTCTGGGTTTGGCGGCTCTTGTAGTAGTTTGGTCGCTGCGTGCATGAGTGCGGCGTTCATTTGTGTTGTCTTTCTATCGTTGCTGTCCAATGGTGGCGTGGGTGTGGCACGACCTCGGAAGTGTGCGCGCTGCTTTCTACCGTGGTCTTTGTGTGACGTTTGCGTTGTTTGCGCTCGTGTTACGCGTTCTTGATGCGTTCCTGCATGTTCTTGGTGGCGCGCGTGATGGCCTCGCTGAGGCGGCTCCGTGCCTCCACGTAGTTGCCTGTGGTGAGTTCGGTGTCGTATGTGCAGAGCTTGGATTCGGATGCTCGCATGTTGTTGTTGACTTCAACATCGTGCAGTGTGGGGAGGTTGCGGAGGTTAAAGTAGTGGTTGTCGTAGACGAGGTTTCCGTGCTCGTCTGTGTCTCTCTTGAAGAAGTGGATGAGCATGAGCGTCACAGCGTCCCTGTTGTAGGGTGCCATTGCCTTGCGGAGGGTGTCAGATGCGCTATCGAGAAGAGCGTCCTTGGCGCTGTTGGCGCGGCACTCGAAATTGGCGACAAACGAGAACGTCTTGGAGAAGTCGGGATAGATGGCGAGTTCCTGCCCTTCTTCGCTGTCGCACAGGTCGCGCAGGAGGGCACCCATGTTACTGTCCTGGTGGATGAGGCGGTGGACCTCGGTGGTGAGCGCGAGCGCCGTGCTGGCCGCCATCGCGTCCTTGAAATACTGCATAGTTCCCTGCACGTATTCCTTATATGCGTTGGCGGCTATGTAGTATGCGGATGCTCGCTGAGCGATTTCGTCTTTTTCGCCCTGGGTGAACCACACGTTGAATAGGGGCACGGAGATGTGTCCGTCGGCGGTGATGATGTCCTGGTAGCCGTCTCGGTCGCACTCTACGACGGCGAGGTTGGCGGCGGCATGGTTCAGAGCGTCGCGTGCGTTGGTGTAGGTGTCGGCGGCGGAGTCTGCGAGCTTGTTGTAGTCAATGGCGCTGGTGGTCATGGTGTTTTTCTCTTTCTTGCGTGGTGTTTTCTCTTGCGTCTGTATTCTATCACGGGTAGCCCGCTTGTGTCTACACGTGTAGAGAAACGGTGGTGGGTGTGGTATCATGTATGTGAGCAAGAAAAACACGCTATGGAAAGCGAAGGAACTCTGGTGGACTTTGAGGTGAACGAGTGGGGCCGCGTGACGGTGCGTTCTCAGGACGAGTGGGACGCGCTGATGCGCGACACGCCCGCTGGCGCGCGTTTTGCGCGTATTGACGCGCCCGCCAGTGAGACTGTTCATGTTCTTTACCACGATGGTGGTATCACCGTGATGGCTGTGGGTGAGAGTCGTGTTGTCGCTTGCGGTGTGGACGTGCGCGTGCGCGATAAGGCGCGCGTGTGGGCAACCGGCTCATGTGTCGTGTCGGCTCAGGACGAGGCGCGCGTGTGGGCGGGCACTCATGTCTCTGTTCACGCTTATGATAAGGCGCGCGTGTGGGCAACCGGCTTGTGTGTTGTGTACGCTCACGAGAGCGCGCGCGTGTGGGCGGGGAGCGCGGTTGCTGTTTACAAGGTGGAGCGTTTTGGCGCGTTCCGTGGACGCGTGGAGGGTGGTCGCGTGATCGTGAAGCGCCCCGCTGACGAGATGAGCGGCGAGCAGTGGTGTCGCGCCGCCCTGGTCCAGGTGGACGAGGCTGGTCTTGCTCACTTGTTCAAGGCGACGGGCAGTGAGGGCGTGTCGTTGCGTGGCGGCGTGTACCAGGTGGGTGAGCTGGTGGACGATTCCGAGAACTGGACGGGTGACCACTTTTTTGGTGGTGGTCTGCATGTGTCGCCGTCGCCGCGTCAGGCGCTCGCTCGTTCTGGGTTTGAGGATAAGAGCGGCGCGCGGTTTTTCGAGGTGACGTGCCCCGTTTCTGAGCTTGTGTCGGTTGCTGACGACGTGTGCAAGGCACCCCGGTTGCGTGTGGTGCGCGAAGTGGACTCGTGGGGTGAGCCGCTGTGAGCGGCGGCAACTGCGTGAGATAAGGAGTATTCCCATGTACTGTAGTAAGGATGTGCAGCCCGCGTTTCGGGTGGAGCGCCTGAAAATGCCGTTGGAGCGCATGTGTGACACGTCTCGTGTGCGTCTTGACGTGTCGGGTGGTTTCGCGTGGAGCGGCGGCAAGTGGTCGCCTGATAGCGCTGGCCGCTACGTGTGGTCGGTGTTGAATGGGTTTGCGAATGACCCGCTGTATGTTGCTGGCGAGAGAGGTGACTCTGATTCGTGGCGCATGTTGGATGGTTGTCAGCGTGTGTGCGCGCTCATTGACTTTGCTGAGGGGCGGCTGCGTCTGCCTGTTGACGCGGTGTCGTTGCATTATCCGTCCGCGTGTATTGCTGGCATGAATGTTGATAAGTTGCGGGAGTCGCACCCGCTGGTGGCGCGCAGGTTTGATGCTTTTTGGGTTCCGATGTTTGCTGTGTATGCGGATGGCGGCGTTGAGGGTGTTGTGAGCGCGTTCGAGTTTTGCGTTGAGTTTCGTGGAGAGGATGGTTTCTGATGGGAGCGACGGTGTTTAGTCAGGTGTGGAAGGCGTCGGACGTGTGGAGTCTGCGCGACGATTTGGGGGACGCTGATCGTCCGGTGTTGCGCAGGTCGCCCGCGTGGAGTGAGGACGCGTCGGCGCTGTACGTCGATTCTCTTATCAACGGGTTTCCTTTGACGCCGCTGGTGGTGCAGACGTGCCGCGACGCGCGGGGTAAGAGTAGGCTGCGCGTGCTAGACGGGTGGCAGCGCGTGGAGGCTATTGTGGCGTTCGCGGAAGATCGCCTACGCCTGCCCGCCGGGTTCGTGTTTCACGGTGAGGCGTGGGGTGGCGAGAGCGTGGATGCTGGCGGCATGACGCTCTCGCAGGTGCGGGAGCGGTATCCGTATGTGGCACGCCGGTTCGATACGGCTCTTATTCCCGTCGCGCATGTGAAGGGTGATGACGCTGTGTTGGGCGAGTGCGTGGCGCGTCTGCATGGCGAAGGGAATTGCGCGACTGTAAACGGTAAGGTGGTGGCTAATGAACGACGGTGATAAGGATTTGGGTGCATATTGTCTGGAGATCGAGGGCGTTGAAAGGCGGCTGAGTGGCCTGCTGGATGATGTGGAGCGCGGCGTTCTTGTTTTCGAGGGCGTGAACGGAGCCCAGAGCGTAACTGTCCGGTGCCCCGGTGATTTGCGGGGGACGGGCGTTGGGACTGTTCTTGTCGTTGATGGGAAAGTGTTCACGCACGTGGCGAGCGGTTATTGGTTGCGTGCGGATGCTCCGTGGGTTACTGTGTCGGATGAGGGCTTGTACGTGTACACGCTGGTTAATGGTGTTGATTTGTCGTGCGCGTATCTCCCCTATCGGCGGAGTTGTTCGTTGTAAGAGCGGCGCGCTTGCGTGGCGTTGCGTGATTTTCTTAGTAGAATGGAGTGGGTAGTATGGAGCGCGTGAGTCGTGATGGTGGGATCGTTGCGGTTGCTCGAACGAATGAAGATGTTTGCGCCGCGCTTTCTGACCAGGGTGTTGATTGCGTTGATGTGGTTGCGTCCGAGGGGGAACCGCTTACTGTAGATGGTGTTGTTGCGTCGGGGAAGCGTCTGCGTGTCGTTTCCGGCGATGTGTTTGTGTTGTCGCCGTTTGAGTCGGTGACGGCGTGCGATGGTTCTCGCGTGCGCGTACTTGCTTGTGTGTGCTCTGGCGTGGATAGTGATGCTGGTGTCGTCGCTGAAAGCGGCGCAATGGTGTACGCGGGTGATGGCGTGACGGTTGGTGCCGAGGCCGGTTCTCTCGTGTATGCGGAGGATGGTTCTTGTGTTCGCCTGCTAGATGATGGTGTGAGGGTTTTTGCGTCTGCTGGCGCTCTCGTCCTGTATGGGTCGCGTTCCGAGTTGGCGCTTGTGCAGGGTGGTGCGCATGTGAAGCGTACTCTGACGTATGGTGTTGCGCAGTGGTTGGATGAGTCGGGTGTCGTTGTTGACGATGACTTGAATGTGTGTCTGTATGCTGCTGTTGATGGTGAGACTGGCTTGTGGTGTGGTCCGTATGATGGGGAGTCGGCGTTTTTGTTGCCGTGCGCTGACATGTGGGGTATGATCGGGGTCGGTGTGGAGGTTGTTCCCGTGACGATTCCTGTGGGTTTGTTGCATCCTGTGGTGGCGAAGTGGCCTCGCGCTGACTGGGCTGTCGTGTCTGCTTGCGTGAACGGGGGAGTGGATGGCGATGTTGGGTTTGTGGAGGCTTTTCGGGTTCCTGGCCTTGTGTGAGGCGCGTCCTGGTGTCGGATGCGTCGCCTGTTTTGTTGTGGTATAGTAGGCGCTGTCCATTGTTCTATTGTCGTCGGTTTCGCGCTGTCAGTGTGCGAGATAAGGAAGGGGAGCCATGTTTGGTGTTCTGCCGGATGGTGTGAGTGATGTCGATGCTCTGCGTGCGGAGATTGCGGGCTTGCAGTGGTCTCTTGCTTATGCGCGCGGTGAGGGTGATAACTATTTTCATGGTGTGGACGCGCACACGGGCATGTATAATGTGCCGTTTTTGGCGCTCTCTCTGCCTATCGGATCGCTTGTTGATGTGACGGGTGAGGATGGGCGTGTGACGCGTTTTGTGCGCGTTTATGGCATGTTTGCCGACGAGGGGTGGTTGGAGGTCGGAGCGGATGACGGTGTTCGCTCTGACAAGTACGTGTGTACGGTGGCAAGTGGGGGTGAGCGCGTGGTTGTGCGTCGCCCTGGCCTGGTGGACAAGGTTGTTGATGACGGCGAGGAGGAGCCGTCGTTCGCGTGTGTGAACGGGTACACGGGCGAGGAGACCTCGTATCGCGTGGGTGATCTCCCTGTGGGGACGGTTATTCTGGTGGAGGATGAGAATGTGGGCGATGTTGTGTATGCTCGCTCGGATGTTGTTGATGAGGGTTGGTGGCGCACGGTTGTTTGTTTGGGTGACGAGTGTCGGTGTGGTGCGCCGTCGGTTGATGATCTGATGTCGGGGGCGGGCGGTCGCCTCCCGGTGGTGTATCTGGGAGTGGGGTGAGCATCGTGTCGCGTAATGTTGATGAGGGTGGCGACACTCGCGGCGACGATGTTGTCGGCGTCTCTGTCGCCCCTGACGGGGAGGTGTCGGTGTTCCGTCCGGTGTCGCGTGAGTTTATCGAAGCGGAAATGGAGCGTTGGAGCGGGCTTCTCGAACGCCTCGGCAACGTAGGTGACGACGTGTGACGTGGTTCGCTTTCCTGCGTGTTCGCATGGCGCTCGGTTTGCGCGTGTGGTATGCTTATTGCGTTGAAAGGGTCCGCCGAAAATGGCGACCAGGCACGCGTTCAAGAAGGAGTCGCAACAATGGAGAATGTTCAGATGCACGAGTCACTTGCTAACGTCGTCAATAATGGTGATGGTACGTTCACCATTACCCGTGACAAGCTGATTGCTCTCGTTCAGGGGCAGGCGTTCATGGACGTGTACGATAACGCAGACGTTGATGAGGTGGAGTCCGGCATGGACCGCGCGTATCGCCGCGTGCTTGGCCGTGAGTTCGAGTCAGCGGAGGATTACGCGGTCGCACAGGTTGCTGCTTTTGAGGCTCGCTCGTTCGCCTGACAGGGTTGTGGGTTCTGTGGCGCGCCGCCCACACGGTGTGGGATACCTGTGTGGGCGGCGCGCGTTTTCGTGTAGGAGGATGTGAGGGTGTTCAAGGTTTTGGCTGTTCTCGCGGTTGTCGTGTTTACTGCTGTGGTTCTGTTTGTGGTGAAGCGCGTGGTTCCCGCGTGTCGTCTCTCGCGTGGTTTTGACGCGTTTGGTGAGGCGCGGAAGCGCCGTCAGCGCGTGGTTGTCACCGTCACGGACGATGATATGCTGTGGGATGTGGATGCACTCAGCGTCGAGGGCGTTGTGAGTGGTGTCACTGTGAGGCGCGGCGCGTTGACGATTTTCATGCTGGGCGCGCCTGACGGCGATGGCGCGCATCCGACGGTGCGCTTCGAGTTCCCGATGAGTGTCGTGCGTGGGCTTTCTGTGGGTGAGCGTCCGATGCTGCGTCATTTGGATTGGCGTGAGGACGGCGGATTCGCTTACGCGCTGCGGTTCACCGGGAGCAACGGTGAGATGGGTGCGGATGAGGCGGCTGCAAGGGTGCGCGAGTATGGCGGTTCGTGCTGGGGCTTGGATGAGGCGGTGGAGCGCGAGCGTGCGTTGAACGAGCGTTTTCCTCTGACTGGCGGTAGACGCTGACGCGCGTTTTGTTGCTTGTTGTGGCGGCGGTGTGCCTCTCTCGCGGGAGTGTCGCTCCGTCGCTTTGTTTGTGAGGTGTGTCGTGTGGGGTGGTTGGGCGCGTCTGTGATGTAGAGGCGCGCTTCCCTGCTGTTTTCGTGTGGTCGTGCGTCTATTAGTATTGTGGCGGCGCGGTGTGCGCGTTTGCGTTGCAGGGTATGTCTCGTAGTCGGTGGTGTGCTCTGGGCGTTGACGGCGCTTTTGTTGCTTGTTTGTGTTTGTTCTGTCTTTTTGTGGAGTGTTTTATCGTGTCTGTTCGTGTTCGTTTTGTTGATGGGTTTGTTGGCGTGTCTGATGCGCGTTTGTTTCATTCGCGCTCTGTTGCATACAAGTGTTACTGGTTGGCGCGTGACGTGTTCGGTTACGGCGAGGAGTCTGCGCGTGTGGCGTATATGGCCGGGTGGTGCCACGATGCGGGGTACGCGTTTGCGCCGACGCAGCTCGACCACGCTGAGGCGGGTGGTGCGATTCTGAGCGATGCGGGGGCGTCGTTCGCTGACGCCGTGAGGGCGCATGGTGACCCGGATGTGTTGGCGATGAGTGACTTGCTGTTGATTGTGAACACGGCTGACATGATGTGCGGCCCGGATGGCGTGCCTGTGTCTTTCGTTGAGCGTCTGGCCGATGTGGAGGCGCGCTATGGCGTGGGGTCGCGTCAGGCCGTTGATGTGGGCGCGATGTTGAGTGTGTTGCGCCGCGAGTTGGAGATGCGGGGCGTGAGCGTGGCGGATGCGGAGCGTGCGGGCGTTGAGTGCGCGGACGAGGCGGATACGGGCGCGGCGGACAGCGAGGATGCGAGCGCGGTGGAATTGGCTGACGCGGACGCTGACGATGCGGTAGATTCGCTGTAGGCGCTTCTCGCGGCCTTTCGCGTGCCCACCCATCCCAGTACACGTTTTTCGTCTGCGAGGCCGTCAGCGGGCCGTACAGCGCGGTTCTCGCGGGTGTTAGCGGGTGGGGCGTGCGTGTGGTGTGACTGCAGGGGCGGCGCGTGGGAGAGTTCGAGCGGACGGTTGTGGACGTGTTGAAGCGTTTTCGTGTGAGTGCATACGCGGTGTAGCGCCCGCCCCTAAGTGGTGACACGCGTCGCATGTTGCGCGGGCTGCGCGCCGCATGTGGTATAGTAGATGGTGTCGGGCGGGGTCCGCCACTGAGTCTGAACATTGAAGGAGAAGAAAATGACTGCTGCTACGATTCGCGTAACGATGTTCCCCGAGGGTCGCGTCGTTGACACGAAGTTGAGTCAGATCACCTCCGGTTCACTGCTCACGTGCGGGATTGGCGTCCTGTTCCGCCACTACGACAACAGCGCCGATTGTTATATGTGGACGAGTAACTGTGGTGACCGCTTCACCGACGATGCTCTACAGGAGCTTCTGGTGGCTGACGGTGAGTTTCCGGTTGTGATGCGTTACAAGTGATTGCTTTTGCGCGCGGGTTGTTGACTGCCCGTGCCGCTCGTCCCCGCCACGGTGTTTGCGTGTGGCGGGGCGAGTGCTATTGTGGTGGTGTTGGCGGGGTGGCAGAGTGGTAATGCAGCCGTCTCGAAAGCGGTAGCACCGTTGAGGTGTCCAGGGTTCGAGTCCCTGTCCCGCCGCCGTTCTTATTGCACTTGTATGGTGAAGCCCCGCCGGGCGCTCTTGTGGAGCGTGTGCCCGGCGGGGCATTTGTGCGCCTTTTTATCGGCGGCGTGCGAGCTGGGTGCGCGCCTTGCGGATGAGCTTACGTAGTGGGTTGCTGTGCTTCTTGTCACCCTTGTTGTTCTTATTGGGGAGCGTCAGGGCGGTGACGGTGTTCCCGTCGTCGTCAATGCGCGTGGAGCGCGTGGCAGCGTTGACGGCTTCACGTAGGTCGGCGGGCAGGTTATTCAGCCACGCGTCCAGGGTTTCCTCGTCGCGGCACTCGATGGTGCCGCCGTATCCGTATTCGATACAGTTACGGAGCGTGTAGCTTTCACCACAGTAGTTAATGTGGTAGATGACACGGTTGGGGAACGTGACATATCCGCGCACGTTAACGGCGTCCGGGTTGTTGAGGTCGTCGTACTGGACCTGCCAGGGGTAGTCAATAAACCCTGCAATCTCTAGCTCGTACTTGCCGCCGAGGAGGTACAGATGCTCGGCGCTGCGGTAGTCTCCGGGGTTGAAGATGATGGGTGCGCTCGCCAGGTCATTGGGGGCTGCCTGCGGGAATGAGGCGGTCGCCTTGTCGCCGCTCCACGTGTTAACGCTGTCGTAGTTGGTGAGGTGGTCGGTGATCTCGATTTCGCCCTTGTAGAGGTCGGAAGCCTTGAAGTCGTCCCATGCGCTCATTGCTGTTCTCCTTGGTGGTGTTTGTTTCTTGCCTCAGTTACAACTATAACATGTTTTGACGTGGTTTGCCACCGTTTTGTGTGTGAGTGTGGTATCTGCGTGTGTAGTGAAGCCCCGCCGGGTGTTGTGTTCCCGGCGGGGCTTAGTTGTTCTCGTTAGGCGCGTATGTCACTCGCTGTGGTATTCGAGTGTGGACACGTGGCGCGTGTGTTCGCCATGTTCGACAACAATTCGCACGGGGAGGGGCGTACCGCCGATGTGTCGGCGCTTTTCGCTCGGATGCTTCTTGCCAATGAGGTAGCGTATCTGGTCGCGGTTGATGACGTTCTCGGTTTCTTGGAAGCGTCGGCGCGACCAGTTCCCGCCGGGCGTGTCGTGCTCAATCCAGCGACGGTAGGTTGCGTGGGCGATGTTTTCGAGGGCTTCGTCGATGGTGAGCATTATTTGCGGGGTCCTTTCCTGCGTGGGAGAGCGTATTCGCGTTTGCTGGTTGTATTGTACCACGTTCCCTCGTTGTTCGCTGACGCAGGCGTGGCCGTTTTGCTACTTGTTGCTCGCTCCGTCGTGAATCTCGCTCATCATGAGTGTCACCATGAGCGCGTCAATGCCGGAAACGGTGCCGCCTGCGTTGTTTCTGGTGATGGTGATGGTCGTTCGTAGTGTGAACGCGTGGCGCTCGGTGTTCCATGCTACGGTTCCGGCGTTGTCGGCGATGGTGGTCTGGTGTGCGAGGGAAGCGAAAGCGGTTGTCGCGGTCCCCGTGATGTTGTCGCTGCCGTTCGCGTCGGTGTGGTGGATGTCTACGGTGGGCATGAGGGCGAGGACGCGTTCTTCGAGCGTACCTGTCGGATTGTTATTCCAATCGTAGAGAGTGGCGGTATGCGTGATCGCGTTCAGCTCTTCGGTTTCTGACGCGACAAGGTTTCCGTTCATGGTGGTGAGCGAGTACACGTCGCCGATAGCGTAGATTGCTTGCCCGGTGACGGTGCCGACCTTGTTTCCGTCGGCTTCGATCACCCATTCGTCACCCCACGAGAACAGACTCTTGGTGGCCGTGATTTCGTTGGCGTTGTTCAACGCGTCCAAGGCGGCTTGCGAGTCCGCTACGTTGGCGGTGGGTGTTGCGGTTGGCGTGTTGGCGCATCCGGCGGCGGTGGCCGCGAGCGCGAGGGTCGCGACCAGGGTGGCGAGGCGGCGCGCGATGGTGTTCATGGTGTTTCTCCTATTGGTGGCGTTGTGTTGTCTGGTGTTAGTGTATCATGTTTCCGCGTTTTGCGTCTGCGTGTGTGGAAAGTCCCGGACCAGAGATGAAACTGGTCCGGGACTTTTGTGTTGTTCACGTTGGGGTTTAGAGCTGCAATGGTGCGTCGATGATGAGGGGTGCGTCCCATGTTGGTGTGGACGCGTCCTTCGTGGTGTTTGCGTGCTCTGGGGCGTTGTTGGTTGCGTGGGTTTCTTCCTGTTCGGGGGATGTCCCGCTTTGTGGTTCTTGTGGTTGTTCCCAGGGGGCTAGTTTGCGTGTGGTTCCGTTTGTGCGGCGTGTCGTTGGGGCGTTTGCGCGGATGGCGGCGGTTGTGGCGTTGTCGGGGTCTGTGGCCGTGGGTGCTGGTGGTATTGCGTCCGCGCTGTGGATGTCTGCGTTGTTTGCGCTGTTGTTGTCGGCGGTGTCTGTTTCGTTGGCGTCTGCGTTGATGCCCGTGTCTGTGTCACTGCCGACCGTGCTATCGTCGTCCGCGCTGCCGCTTGCGTTGTCTGTGTTGTCGCGTGGCGTGGTTGCGTGCCCGGCGAGTCCGAGGGCGAGAGTATGGAGGGCGGCGGCGTGCTCTTGGATGGCGAGGCTTGCTCGTTCCATGTCGGCGCGTGCGCGCGTGTTGGCCTGCGCCCCTGCGTCCGCAATAATCTGTTCTGCTTCTGCGCGCGCGTCGTTGATGATGCGTTCGGCTTCCTCACGCGCGTCGTTGATAATGACGTCTGCTTGCTCGCGGGCTTGTTGGATGGCGCTTTCGATGGCGGCTGTGATACCGTCAAGCGGGTTAGCGGCTTGTGTAGTGTCGGTGTTGTTCACGTTGTCTTTTCCTTTCGCTGTCGCGCTGTTGTTCTTGCGCGTTGGTTGTCGTGCTTGTTTGCGTTGTGTGCGGGTGCGCCGCCGCACCCGGTAGTTTGCTGTGGGTGCGGCGGCGCGTATTGAGTACCGCTTACTCGTTACAGGAGTCCGAGTGTGTCAAGCTGGTTTTGTGCGAGGCGTATCTGGTCGCGGCCGCTGCGCGTGAGGTTGGCGACTGTCTTGCCTTTCCGCTTGGCGATCATCTCGTATGCGATGGTGAGCGCGTATTCCCATGCCTTGTTGAGGAAATCCTGATCCTCCTGTAGCTTGTGTTCGTCAAAGAAAATGGTGTAGCTACCTCGGAAGCCGCGCGGGCTGGCGTCTTTACCGATGAAAGAGCCGGTGTTCGGCCACCCGTAGGCGCGTGATTCCACACCTGGGTTGAGGGTTGTGTCCTCTAGGGAGAGGTTGGTTTGGGTGTACACGTCGAACGCGCGCTCGTATCCAAGTTCGCAGGCGACAATACAGTTTCCCCACGGCTGGGAAAGGTGCTTGCCGAGTTCCAGGAGAGTGATCGGCTGCACCGTTTCCCTCGCGAAGTAGAACGAGGTAAGGGACGTGCGGCTCATGGCCGCGTACTCCCACTTGATCTGCTCGGCGGCGGCTTCGCCTGTCTTTTCTAGGCCGTGGGCGCGTCTGGGGCTTGCGATAGTGAACGGCTTATTGTCTAGCTCCCAACCGACCGGGAGGAGGCTGTCGAGGTGGTAGGAGACTGCCTGGTAGAGGGCGTCCTGCCAGTTCCAGCATCCCGAGATTCCACCCGCCATGAAAAGATCAATGTGTTCGGGTAGCTGTTCGCGGTTGATGGTGTCGGGCGTGAAGAGGATGGATGTCCTGCTGCGCTGCGTGTTGTTCACTGTTTTCTTTGTGTTGTCGGCCATTGCTGTGGTTGTCTTTCTGTTGATTCTTGCGCTGTTTGTCAGAGGAGTTCCGATAGGGCGACTTTTTGGATAGTGACAGTTTCGTCATCGTTGTCGCTGTCATTGTTGGCAGCGTTGTTGAAGGTTTCCGTTGCCGCGTCGTCGCCTGTGTTCGCCTGGTTGGCTGTGTCGCCGCGCGCCTCGTCTGTAGCGGGCGGGGGCGGGGGAGGCATGAGAGTCATATTGTCCGCGAGCGCCGGACTGGTTTCCTCGCTTGACGCTTCGTTGGTGTAGTCGTCCTCGTAGTTGCTGTTCGCTGCGCTGGTGTCGTGTTGTGTATTCTCGCGGCGCACGCGCACGGCGGTACCCATTGGGGTGAGCTTGGTGACGATTGTAGTGTCGCCCTCGTCGCTGACGGCTGCGTCCCACGTGTTGTTAATGTGCTCGCCGACGACGATCATGAGGTTGGCGGCGACTTTGGTTGCGAGCGCGGCCGCCAGTGCGATGAACGCAAATGGCCACGCGAGGGCGAGGGTCGCTGCTGTGGATAGGAGCTTGCGCCTGCGCGTCGTGTTTGCGGGCGGAGGCATAATTAAAGAGTATCAAACAGGAACGTATAGTCTACGTTCGTAAACTATATTGCCTTGTTTGAGTGCCGCCTGAACGGTCCCCAGAGCGCTACAGGTGGTGCCCTGGTCCGCTAGTACCCTGGCCGTCAAGCATGGCGCTTGTGCCCTAGCGGGGCATGAAGGAAGAATCACCCCCTTAGAAAAGAGATGGCGTTTCTTCCTTTTCGCGGTAGGCTTGCTTTTTGTCCGGTCACGCCCTGGATGCTTCAACGAGTTTCTAGCCACGGGAGTTTTGAGCGGAACCTGCGGTCCGAGTTTCCGGTTTTTCGCCCGTGTCACCCGCGCCTTAACGACGAGTGGCACCGCTCTAGCGGCAATATTCGCAGCGGCGTTTATATCCCGGTCCATCGCCCCGTGCTCGGCGCATACAGACATCTCGTGTGTGGGGTGCGTGACCTGAGCGCCGCATTTATGGCACAGTTGCGATGTGTTCGCGGCGTTGACCGCCACAACCCATCCGCCGTTTTGAGACATGTAGTGTGTGAGCCACTGGATGAGCACGCCACGGTTCCACCTGCCGTGCTGCGCCGTGTTAACGACCCAACTTAAATCTTCTACCGCCACGACGGCGTTGCCCCACGTGTGGGAGAGGTCGGCTATCTCCTGCGCTGCGAGAATCGCTAACTCGCGCCTCTTCCGAGACGCCGCCTCGCGGTGGAGCTGTGCCTCATCCAGCGCGGACATGTGCCCTTGCCGGTCGCCGAGTATCGCCGCAGCTTTCTTTCGCAAGCGACGGACTTGTAGCTCGGAGGCGCGGACGCTGTTCCAGAGTGAATGAACTCGCTGGGAGAGTGTCGTCTCATACACTATCCTCCCGGTTTTCACGTCACGTACTATGGCGGTGGCGTAGTTGTTGATTCCCACATCCACGCCGATGGTATAGTCCCCCGAAAACTGGATAACCGGGTTGTCTGTGACGACGGTGAAGAAGAACAAGGGCTGGCCGTCCTGAACCTTAATGAGCGGTAGAGTGACCTTGCCTTCCGTGAATCGCGTGTTGTCAAAATCGAAGATCAGACGGTGCCACGCGCCCTGAATAACCATCTTCAAGACGATCTCGCCGTCACAGAAGGGATTGTTTTCTATGGCCGCATACCACTTATCCACGGCACCAAGGTTTACGTAATCTCCGCCATACGAGGGTGGGGAAGCGTCTGCGGTACGTTTCCAGCCCTGGCTCACGTACTTGGAACTTTCCCCGTTCGCGACTTTGGTTCGCTCCTGCCAGGAACGACAAGACACGACAACATTATGTTGCATCAACCGCTCTTTACGCGATCTGCCAGACTTGCCTGTTACCAGAAAATCAGGCATGGTGACGCCCGCTTGGCGACCAGCCACGGCGGGTGATGTCGCTGTAGCCCGAGCCAGCTCGTCCCATAAAGCCACATCGTTGCGAACGACGTATGTCGAATAGCTAGAGATGTCCCGAACCTCAGACGCAAGGGACAGTAAGACAGGTGTATTGTCCAGTAGTTCGCCGTTCGCGTCCAGAATATAGGTTGGGCGCGCAAGGAAAGCCTTATAGGTTTTGTTTTTAGCCAACGCACCCCTCCTCAGATACTCACGTAAAACGGCTTCATATGTAAGTAATATCGGTAAAGGGGAAGACGTCTGTCAAGACGATTGTTACTGCGGCGTGCGGTGTTTGATGTTACACTGCGTTTCTTTTGGGTATGGGGTGTTCTGGTCGCGTGTTTTGGTGAGGTTTTGACGTTCGCGCGACGTGCTGCCTATATTGTTTGTGAGTGTAATTTGTGACGTGCTTGTGTGCGCCCCTGTGTTTGACGTTTTTGCCGTGTTGGCGGCTACTTGTGGGGTGCGTGTGGGCGCGGGAAGGACTTTTGTTGATGATGGGCGATAGCGCGGGTTCCTGGTCGTTGGGGCGCGTGTGGGCGTTCCTTGGCGAGTTTGTGGACGGTGTGGGGGCTGCGCGTGAGCGCGTATCTGCTCCCGCTGGTGATGTGACGGGTGGTAGCGATTATGAGGCGGCGGTTCTTGTGGATACGTTGCTTCGTGATAGTGGCGCGGCGCATATGGCGAACACGGTGTTGGGGCGCGCGTTTGGTGTGAGTGAGCGGTCGGTGCGTGACCGTCGTAAGGCTGTGGCTCGCAGGTACCCGGAGTTTTTTGAGGCTGCTGCTCGCGTGCCGGGGCATGTTGTTGCTGACGCGTGGGAGCGTACCGCTGGTGTTGATGGCGCGCCTGCCGCCCACGTCTCTACGTCTGCTGTTCCGGCTGCTGCGCCTGTCGGTTCCGCCGCTGTTGCCTCTCCCCTGTTGGCTCCTGGTGCTGCGTCTGCCGCGTGGGTAGTTGGTGAGCCGCATGTTGATGCGGGTTCGTCCTGGTTTACAGGCGAGGCGGGCGATGGGGTGGTGCCGCCGGGTGTCGCTGTCGCCGCACGCGCTGAGAGCGTCGGTGAGGGCGCGGGCGTGGACCTTGGTCTTGCGGGTGAGCATGGCGGCGAGAACACGGGCACAGCTGTCGGCGTGTCCGGTGCGAGCGCTGAGGTGTTGGCTGACCGTGCGAGGCGTGCGCTGAAAGAAGCGCACGACGCTGCTACCGAGCTGGCCGCATCCAAGTTGGGTGTGTCGCCGGAAGCGGTGACGCCCTACCGTGCGTCGCTGCGTATCCCTGAGATGGATGGGTCGTGGCTGAAAATCAACATTGACCCGTCCCAAGCGGCCCTGGAACAGGGTGAGCGTGTTGCGTTTGAGACGCTGCGCGCAGACATGGACAAGTACGCCGACAACTACAAGCGGACACACGAGGGTATAGTGGGCGCGGGCGGCGCTTACGCGGATGGGACGCTGGTTGTGGCCCTCGCGGACTTCCAGACGGGTAAGACGGACGTTCACGGTGGCACGGTGAACCTGTATAAGAGGGTTCGTAGCGTGTACGCGCAAATGGAAGCGGAACTGCCCCACTATCGGACGATTATTGCTGCTGACCTGGGTGACATTATCGAGAACTTCATGAATGTTGGGTCGCAGCGTCAGTCCAACGACTTGAACCTCACTGACCAGCTAGAGGCTGCGATTAGTCTCATCTGGGAGGGTTTGCGTGTCCTCCATTCCAAGTGCGACAATCTGATTTATGTGGCTGTCCCCTCCAACCACGGTGAGGTGCGCACGGGTGTTGGCAACAAGAACCGGGCGTCCAGCGTCCTATCGGACGACTATGGTATTCATGTGCAGCGTCAGATCAGGCGCATGGCTGAGATGCGGCCAGACGTGTACGGTAACATGTCGTTCGTGTGCCCGTCCGACTATGACGCGGCCTGCACGGTCAAGCCCAGTGCGGACGATAAGAGTGTCCTGTTTTTTGAGCACGGCCACGTGGGGGGCGGCGCGAGCCAGGCGAAGATGCGTCAGCATGTGAAGAACATGCAGGCGGGGCGTATCGCTTACGCGCACATGGCGAACATTTTTGTTCACGGCCATTATCACACGCCGGAAATGTACCTGGTGGGTGATAAGACGTGGGTGGTGGGCGTGTCGTCTATTGACTCGGGGTCGTCGTGGTTTACGAACGCAACGGGTGAGAGCGCGCCGAGTGCTGTCACGTCGTTCGTTGCTAAGGATGGGATGGTGCGCGACATGCGCCTGTGGACGCCCGCCGAGGGTATCGGCCTCGATGATGTGGCGGATGGTGCGCGCACGAGCCTGTTTGTTCCCGGTGAGGGCGGTATGATGGTGAACGCGTCCGCGTCCGTGGAGGTTGACGCGCGCTCCCTGGTTCCCGCCCGCGTGGACGAGATGTTGGATGGTGGGTTGCGCGGCCAGTAAACGCGCGCGGCTCACGTTGGCAGTTGGAGAACGCTCACTGTCAGTGTGGGCGTAGCAAAGCCCCGGAACCGTTTACCCCACGATGGGGCGGTTCCGGGGCTTTTGTTGTTTCGTCGCCGCCGCGTTGTGCGGGGGTTAGTTCGCGGCTGTCATGGCGTTGATTGGCATTACGTTGATGAGGCCGTTGATTTCGTCAACGATACTCTCGTAGTGTGCTTTCTCCGCCCAGTCGAGGCCACTCATTGCCTCCTCGTATGCGCCGCTCTCAACGAGGAGTGCGTATGCAGACGAGAGGCGAAACTTGATTTCCTCGCGCGCCTCGGTGTTCTTGTAAACGTTCTCGTTGTCGTCGTTCATGATCGTTTGCCTTTCTTTCGCGTGCTGGTCTCTTGCGCTGCCTCTAGTGTAGCATATTTCTTGTTGCGCGCCTACGCGAACTCGCTCCACATGTCATGGAGCCATTCGATCATGCTTGCCTTGGTGCCAACGCGCATATCGTTGTCGTCGCAGTACAGCTCGTAGTTGCTGTCAACTGCGTGGAGGGCGTACCATTCGCACAGTGCGGTAACTGCGCCGCGCTTGTCCTTGGGGAGAGTCAGGCGCTCGATGGTCTCCCGGTAGGTGACGCGCCCCTCGCTGTCTGTTTGGTACACGCCTTGGTCGGACGGCATGTAGGGGAGCGGCCCGCCGGTGCGGATGGGCAGCAGATCGAACGTCCACGCGCCGTTCTTGGTTCGGGTGAGCTGGAACATGTCGGCCAGTTCGCGGATGCGCTGATTTGTGTCCATTGTTTGTTTCTCTCTTTCTTTGCGTGCGGGTAGCGCTTGCGCGATCAGTTGTTGGGCCATTCTCCGTTCAGGTGGCGCACGATGTTCACCATGTATCCGTCTGCTAGTCCCCGGTGCAGGGCGAGCATCCAGTTTTCCGGGATGATCGGGAGGCGGTGTGTCCACTGGTAGAGGCCAAAGTTCATGAACGCGAGGGCGCTCAGAATCTCCGGGCGGTTGGCGGGAACAACCTCACCGTGTTCTTCTACCTCGTCAAGGATGAGGGGTTTAACAGCGTTGAACCAGTTGTTAACGCCCGCTTCCTCTGGGTCGATGGCGCGTCCAGAGGCCGCGTTCAGTCCCAGGAGTGGTTCGCCCATGTACCTGTCCGGGTCATAGTACAGGTACGCGCCGTCCTCGCTCAGGTGTTTGAGGGTTGCTCGCTCTGTATCGCTGGCGCGCTTGTATGCTCGCGCCAGGTCAACGAGGAGAGTGAACGCATGGCGCGATACGCCCGCGTTGTAGAGATCGCGGGTAATGTCGTTGTCGAGCGCGCTCATGGTGTTACCTGCCCTTTCCGGTAGTTTGCTTATTGTCTGTTACTGCCACGATTGTATCACATGTTTGCGCCGGGCATGTACGTGATGCGCGGCATAATGTCCTCGTTGTCGATGTGGTTCGCGTAAAGTGTAACCATTTCATCCCAAAATGCGTCAAACGTCATCGTGCTGCTTGGAGGCGTAATGTCGTCCACTGCTCTTGTCGGCCAAATCATCCCGCCATACGACACCTGGTATTCGCTATCTATCAGGTAAATGCGTGTCCCCTCTGGGAGGTCGGCAAGGCTGATGGGACTGTGGATGAGTACGGGGTCGCCGCCGTCGTCTCGCGGCACGGGCATGGCGAGTTCGTATCCGTAGCGGATGTCGTGCAGCGCGATCACATGCTCGATGACGGCGTTACTGACCTGTAGTGCCCGCTGTTGCAGCGCATCCTGTTCCTCTCTTGTCATGGTGTCACTCGCCTCCTGCGGTGCCGTCGCTCTTGTGGGCATCGCGTAGGTTGTTGAGGTCTTGTTTGATGTCAATGGTAACAATGTCAACGCCCTTGATTGCGGCTTCGGTGATTGCTGCGAGTTGTTGCATGTTTGCCGCCGCCGTTTTATCCACGCCGCCGAACAGGATGTTCATGTCGGGAGTTTCACCGTATGCTGGTACGCTACGGTTTCCGATAGCGAGGAGCGCGGCGGCTTTCTTCGTGTGCCTCTCTGCCTTGTCGCGCGCTTCTGCTAGATGCGCGTCCGTGGGGTTGAGCGGGTAGAATGTTTCGTATGCGATGGGGCCGTTGAAGTGGCAGGCTCCCGCGAAAGCTCCCACGGAAACGTGGTCGTCCTCGATGAAGATTTCACGGATTGCATCAGCCCAGTCGCCGATGCCCCACTTGTGCGGCCTAATCTGTGTCCACTGATCCACGGTCACGTATGCTTCGGGGAGGTCACTGTTGAACACGATTTGCGCGCCCCGTTCGATGAGGTTGTTAATGGCCTCTTGTTCGTTGGGTGATGCGAGGTCGTATTCGCGGCGTAGCTGCTCTAGGGTGTGGAGCGCGTACTGTGCGGTGGCCGCGTCGTACAGTGCGTCCGCCGTGTTCTCGCTGATGGGGGCGTTGGTGTTCATTTGCGGTCTCCTCGCTTGCTATATGGGGCCTACTTGCTGGTGTCAGCATACCATAGTTCCCGCGCACCTGGCACGAGATACACGTTTTATGTGGGCAAGTCCCCGGCAGCTTGCGCTTGCCGGGGACTTGCTGTGTTTCTTTTCTCTCAGAGGTGGAGGGTGACGGACGGTGCGCCGCCGAGGGCGGGAACGTAGTTGGGGGAAACAACGTCGCCGCGTTCGACGCCGAGCGCAAGCATAGCCTGCGCGGCGATCATCGAAATGATGTAGACGCGGCCCGGAACGGGGTCGGGAAGGCCGATGATCTTGCCCGTGTAGGATAGGTCGTAGACGGGGATGCCGTCAATGGTCTCGGTCGGCTCCTCGGAGAACGTCTCCTCGGCGCGCACCGAGCCTGACGACTCGATAACAAGGTCGTCCATCCCGTCACGCTTGAACACAACCGGGTGGGGAGTGAGGTTAACGATTTCGTTCACGTCCTCCGGGTCGAACGTGATGGGGGCGATGTCACCGCCGAACGCCATGTCCTTGCCGCCCTTAAAGCGGGCAAGTCCCTTGTAAACGATTGCCGGTCCCTCACGGTGGTCAATGGGTCCGGGGACGAGCGCCTGGTCACGCATATCGGTGAGCGCCCACGCGGTGACGAGCGGAACCAGCGCTCGCTCACCCTCGCCGACCTCAATGTCTCGGGTTGGCACGTTCGTCGTGTGCTTGGTGATGACCTTAACGCCCGCGAGCGCGCCCGTGGTGGGCGTGGTCTCGGCGATGGTCTCTCCCTGGAGGAAGGCGGGGCCGCCGTCCTCGTTAGGAATGGTGGTGCCGTCAACGAGCTTGGTGGGGAACTGCATGAAAGCGCGAATGGTGTTCGACATGGCTGGTCTCTCTTTCTGTGGTGTTGCCCGGCGACCTTGATTTGCCACCGGACGGGTGGTTTGGTTTTCGGTGGCGGTTTGTTTCCCGCCGACAACATGTAGTCTACACGTGTAGACGCTCGGGTGCGAGTTGAAAACGGCGTTTTGTGACGTAGGATACTTTAGCATGTTGGCGGGTTTTCCAATCAAGCAATTCACCCCGCCAGCGGAGCTTTCGAGATAGGCCGGTGGCGGGGTGATGGGCGTCTGTTTTGTCGCTAGATGAGTGGCGCGTAGCCGTCGATCATTTTCTGAATGTACGGGGCGATTCCGCGATCTTCGTTTTCAAAATAGTACGCGGAATACTCGTCAATGATGTCTGCGATGAGGGTGTCGATTGCGGCCTGTTCAGCTTTGGCGCGGTCAATGGGATACATCGTCCAGATTGCGACGCTGTACTCGTCGTTGGCTTGCTCGGCGTTCTCGTACTCGTCGTACTCGTCAATGAACACCAGGTCAGGGAACGTGGCGGCTTCGATGTCGCGCGTGAACCGGGGAATGTCGTTGATCGGGTCGCCCAGCCACAGGCTTTCGTAGTAGTCGTCGCACCCGTTGACGGCGTGCTTTGTCTCGTAGGTGCGGCCGTCGCTCATTGTGACGCGGAAGGTTAGTTTGTGGCGCTTGTAGGTGACGTGGTGGAGGACGGCGGAGCACTCTTCTTCGCCGCCAATGGTGTCGTACCATTCTTTGATCTTGCGTGCCTGGGTGACTGTGATCTTCACGGCTGTCCTCTCTCCCTCGCTTGCGCGGTTCGCGTATCCCGCTTTGTCTCTTGCCTGTTCACATTGTATCACGAGTTGGGGTGGTTGGCGTGCGACGTTTTTGGTGTTGTGTGGCGTGGCGCTGTATGCAAATGACGGTCACGCATGGTAGAATGGTCGTGTTGGTTCGCCGGGGTGGCGGGCTGGAAGCGAACGGAAGGAAACAGTAATGGCACTCGTGAACGCACAGTGGGATGGTAAGAACTTCGTCCTGTCGGAGGATGAGCTGGTGCGCCTCCTCGAAAGCGACATGCAACTGAACGCCCTAGAGCGTGCCGGGGTTGATAACTGGGAGTGGTATGGTGAAGCGCATGGTGAATACTTGATGGAGGAGTGTCCCGGCTTCGATAGTTTCAACGACGCTGCCCGTGACGAGGTTGCCAAGCTAAAGGGCGGCGCAGCCGCCGAGTGAGCGCCCGCGTTGGGCGGTTTTGTTGGGTCGGGTTGGTGTTGTCTGTAGTGGGCGCGCCAACCCGGCTTGTTTGTGCGTTTGTTGCGCGCCGCTCATGTTGCGTGTGGTATCATTGTTGTGTTCGCGCGCTGGTCGTACCTGACGGCCACGCGGGAGGAAAGCAAACGGAGAATCGCTGAGAGAGGACATTGAGCGTATGAGCACCACGGCTGTGGATGAGTTGCGTCAAGTGTGGGGCGGCGTGCGCGTGGATGACGTGCGCTCTATTGACCGCGCGCTGCGTACCGGCTCGGAGCTTAATCGCTCTCCCGTGGAGACGGCTTCGTATGTGTTCGCGTCTGACCCGTCGCTCAGGCGTGTCGCAGCCGGTAGTCGTAGTCTGCCGGGCGCGTTTGTGGACGTGCTTGCGGGTGATAGCAACGAGGGTGTTGTTGTCGCGTTGCTACGCGCGCACGCTGACCGTGTGGGTGATGAGGCGTTGGCTGAGGTGATTCGGTGGCGTCGCCTGCGGGTGACGAGGGTACTGGTAGAGAACCGGTTGCTCACTGACTGGCAGATCAGCGTGATGGGTATTGATCTGATGCGCAACCCGGAGGACTATGAGCGGATGCGCCCGTGGGAGCGCGAGAGCGCTGGTCCGTTCGAGAAGGGCGACAAGCTGGTTGTGCGCGCTCTGCAAGCCCGTTTGGATGCGGGTGACCCGGTTTCTTCTGGCGCGCTATGGGAGCTTGTGGAGCGTCACGGCGGCAGGGTTGCGATGTGGTGTGTGAAGCACGCTGACGATTATGCGCTCAGTGACGTGGTGTTGGCTGCCGTTCGGGTGAGTGAGGATGCGGCTCTTGCTGCCGTGGCGCGCGAGGAGACGATGCCTGACCGCGTTCTGTTGGCGGCTGTGGACACGTGGGAGAGCGTGGCAGTGAAGGTCGCCCGCGACAGTGTGGGGTTGCGTCCGTCTGTGCGTGACCGGCTGATGGGCGATGATCGGGGTAAGGTGTTGTCGGCGTTCGCGTCGCGTAAGGATGTGTCGGACGCTGAACTGACTCTGCTCGTGTCGCGTAGTCAGAGTGTTGCTCGTAGTGTTGCGCTCAGGGATGCGCCGCTCGGTGAGAGTGCGTTGCTTGCGGTGGTGAACTCGTTGGATGACGTGTCGCCCGTACTGTCTCGCGCTGACGTGACGCCACGCGTGTTGGCTGTGGCGTGTGAGCGGGTGGATGCTGATGGTGCGCGCCGTGTTGCCCGGCGCGGAAGCGTGGATGGCGTGGTTGCTGCTGGTTTGGCTCGTAACCCGTGGCCGTCTGTGCGCGCTATCGCCGCTCGGTTGGCGGACTTGCCCGGTGACGTGTTGGATAGGCTGGCGGCCGATGAGGATGAGGAGGTGCGTGAGGCTGTCGCTGCACGCGCGGACTTGTCGCGTGACGTGGCGCGCAGCCTGTGGGATAGGTCGTTGCCGGGGTCTCGCACGCGCGAGCTGTTGTCGAAGAACGAGCGCGTGAGCGTAGCGTGGATGGTGGACAAGGCGGGCGAGATGCGCACGTATGAGCTTACTCATTTCGTGACGCGCGGCGGCGAAGGCGTGGACGCGTTGTGTGAGGCCGCCGCCCGCGAGTGCGGGGAGGAGACGCGCACGTGGCTCGCGTCGTGGACCGACACGCCGGAGGCTGCTGCCAGGGTATTGGCGGGGGACAGGGTGTGGAGTGTGCGTCGCGCGCTCGCCGATAACGTGTTTGTGCCCGGTGACGTGCTGGACGCGCTGTCGCAGGATGCAGACAAACGCGTGTCGGAACGCGCGGAACTGTCGCAAGCCTATGTGCGCGCCGTGCGCGACCATAATGGGGATGATGCGGCCTTGTATCGGTTGAAGGCGGAGCGTACTGCTCGTCTTGCTGATGAGCGTATGCGCGCTACTCGTAGGCGCGTGGAGCGTGACATACAAGCTCATTTCGATGCGGTTCGTGAGCGCGCGGAGCGCGGCGTGCGCGATTATTTCTGGTCGAACGATTCGGAATTTCCGAACAGTTCCCGCCGTCAGGATGCTTCTCGGGGGTGGGATGATTCACGCGGCGACGTAGCGCCCGGTAACAAGCCGATTGTTTTCATGGGTGAGGATGAGATGGTGGAGTGTGCGTCCAGCCCTGGGTTGAGCTACAAGGACCAAAAATCACTGGTGGTTTTCGGTGGTGAGCGCGTCCACTTGGCGTTGGCGGGGCGCGATGATTTGTGCGACGATGCTCAAATGGCGCTCGTGGTACATGGTGACGGGCGCGCTCAGGTTGCGTTGGCGCGTCGTCGTTCGTTGAGCGAGAGCGTGCAGGTCGCGTTGGCGGCTCATGGTGATTCTGCCGCTCGGCGCGCATTATCGCGGCGTTTCGATTTGTGTGACCATGCGCGGCGCCTCGTGTCATGACAGGTGCGCGGCGCTGGGTGCGGTCGGTCTTGTTTGGGTGTTAACTGCCCGTGATCGTGTTGCGTCTGTGCGTGTGATTGTGGTATAATTGTTACTGTCAACGGGTGAAAAGTCGCGCCACGTGGCGTGTATGGTGAAAGAGGGCGTAATGTTTTACGATCTGTTTGAGGATGATGTCTTGGCTGACGACTGTGCAAATGTCGTTCCCGACTTGTCGCGCCTGCTCAGTGATGACGAGTTGACGGAGATTCTTCCCGAGGGGTCGCCTTACGCTGAGGCGGTGATTCTCGACGGGGAAGAGTTGACGCCCGATATGGCGCTGATTATTGCGTCACTGAACTGGGAAACGATGATGCGTAATACGGCGGCATACCTGGCTACCGATTGGTATTATTACGCTACTAATCCCGACTACGAGCACAACTACAATCGTCCGCGTGAGATAAACCAGTTGGCCGACGCCATGCTCGTGCTGGCGAGGAAGGGGAGCGTCGAAGTGAAGGCTATCCTGGCTCAGGTGTGGCACATGCCCGGTGCGGTGTTTGACGCTCTTATTGTGGCTCCCGCCGCTGACGTGGCGTGTGCTCTTGTGCGTAATAAGACGGTGTGCGGGGAAGATTTGGGTTGCGCCGTGACGTATGGTGGTAGCGCCGCTTGTCGTATCGCGGTGTTTGAGCGCGCCGCTGACCTGTCGGATGAGATTCTGCGCGCTATCGCTGACGAGAAGATTTTTGCCATGTGTCGCGGCGTTAAGGTTGACGTTGACGTGGCGGAGGCGGCTCGTGTGGAGTTGGAGCGTCGCCGCACGGCCGTCGGCGAGTGATCGTGTCCTATTCGTTGTCGCCGATGCTGGTGGCGCGTTGCGAGAAGGCGTTGTGTCGTAGCTTTCACTGTTTTGTGGTTGCGCGGCACGCCCTGCGCGTGGTATGCTTGTTCACGTGAACGGGGTAGCGTTCCCGGCAGGATGGGCGCGCTAACCCCGAGGGTAAGAAGCGCCAACACGAAAACACCAAAATCTAAGGAGTACGATCATGGAAAAGAACAACGCTCTCCCTACGTGGAAGGACGCGCTGAGCATTGCGAAGGCGCTCCAGGAGGAGTATCAGCTCCCCATTTTCGCCATGACTTTTAAGGGTTCGTGCTCGTGCTGCGCGTCGCCGGACGATTTCAATAAGCAGGCGTACCTCGATAAGAGCGTCGCTGAGAAGTCGTGGGATGAGATTGATTCTTACGTCATCTTGAAGAACGCTCATAACTGCGGTGGCGAGGCGCGTTTCTTCCATACGCAGAGTTTCCGCGAGGGTGGTAAGACTCGTACCCGCCGCGTGTGGAATGAGTTTGGCACGGTGTACGATGGCTGCAATGACAGTGTTGACCAGCATGTTATGTACCGGCTGTCGGAGTCGTTCACGATGGAGCGCCTGCGTGAGCTGCTGACGCGTTTCGTGGAGGGGCTGAACGCGGTGTCGGGCGCTGAGTATGAGGTTCTGCTGCCCGAGAATGAAAACGAGTGCGCGACGATTTCTCTCGCCTGACGTGTTGGTGGTTTTCGGGAGGGGTGCCCTTTTGGGTGCCCCTCCTCCGTTTTTCGTTGACGCGCGCGGCGCGCGTGTGCTACTATGGTGACTGACAAAAGAGCTGTTGAAAGAGAGGCCGCTATCATGTCGGATGTGTCAAATATGCGTTACAGCGAATGGGACATGTGGGAGGTTCTTCCCGAGGGGTCGCCGTACCGTGAACTCGTGCTGGACGATGAGGGCGATAGCCGTCCTGAGCTTCTTCTGGCGGTCGCGTCGATGGACGTTGAGGATATGCTGGTGTCGGCCGTGGTGGCTGCTGGCGCTCTTTGGGAGGAAGGTGCGGAAGGCGATGATGCTGAGAACCTAGAGCGTACTCTGGTGCTTTTTGCTGCGAGCGACATGTCGAAGGTTCGCGAGGCTGTGGGGCGTGTGCGCGGATTGCCTGCTAAGGCTTTCGCTGCTCTGGTACAGGGCAGTCGCCGCGTGCGTGATAATGCGCTGACCTTTGTCGCTATGCAGGATGATGTTGACGGCGATGTTCTGCATCTTGCCGCCGTGTGGGGTAACGACTGGGCTAAGGATTTGGCGATTAAGCATCCGAACGTGTGTGAGGAGACGCTAGAGGCGATTGCGCAGGGTATTGGCCAGGCTGCCGCTAATGCTCGCCGTGAGCTTGATCGTCGTCGAGCTGATGCGAGTCGTGAGCTTGCTCGTCGTCGCGGGGAGTAGGCGCAGTTAGGGGCGATCTCTGGTCTTTCTGGGGCGGGTTCCGGTTCGCTGCCTTGCGATTATGGCGGGCGCGTGTGGCTTGGGTGTGGCTGCGCGTCGCCCGCCGCTTTTGTGCCTTTCTTATAGTTGCTTCAAATTTGATGAAAATTAGAAGCAAATGGAAGTTCGTGGGCGTGCGCGCTATTGCGGTTTTGTAGTAGTTGATGGCGTGCCCGGTGTGCTGACGGCGTGCGCGCACGAGTTGAGGGGGCTGTATGTCTCGGACTTTTAAGGATCGCAAGTGGACGTTGAAGATGCGTGATAGTGGGGAGTTTGTTCCTCGTCCGCGCGTGTATGGTCGCCGCGTGAGTGCTGCCGAGGTGTTGGCTGCGCTTGGTGGTGGTCGTGTGCGTGAAGCCACGTCTGCGGTTGGTGAGGTGGAGCGTGACAGTGAGGTTGCGCGCCTAGAGGCTGCGGGTTTTGATGTAACTGCGCGTCTTGTATCGCCGCGTACTCTGGTTGGTTATCGGTGGGTGGACCGTTCCGGTAACCTGTGGGATACCACTAAGGGTGAGCATGAGGGGCTTGTTGGTTTCGAGTTGGCTCGTGCTCGCGGTAGTGTTGTTGGGTTTGAGCGCGTGTTTTCGCTCCCGGTGTTTGAGGTTGTTGGCGTGAAGGATGTGTCCGTTGCTGGTGGCCGTGGGGGAAGCGAAAACGAGGCGGCAGAGGATGTTTCGTCTTGCGGCCTTGGCGCTGAGTGTGGTTTCGATGATGGCGCGTGTGGCGTTGACGGGGGTGTTTTCGGTTACCGTTGCGGCGAGTGTCCTGCTGTTTCCGGCGATTGTCCTGTGTCTGAGGTGTGCCCCGTTCCTGGTGGCTGCCCTGCTGCGAGTGTTGCCGGTGACGACTCGTTGACGGTGGGTGAGGCTGCTCGCCTGTTGGGCGACGCGGCTGTGCGTGCGGTGCGTGAGCGCGGCAACGAGATTCGTGCGGCGTATGACGCGTTGTCTGACCCTGATTTCGCGTCCGGGTTGGATTGGCGGACGTTGCAGGACCGTGAGACGGGGCGTGTGCGCCGTAACATTCGGTGGGAGCGCGCGGGGTCGCGCCGCCGGGTGGAGCCTGCGCGCGAGCCTGTTCCGAGTGGTTCGTGGGATGGTGTGGAGGCGCGGGCGGCTGTGCGTCGTGCGCGTCATGAGGCTGCTCGTGTGCTCGCAGGGTTGGCGCGTGCTGTGAACAGTGGCGTGGACCCGTTGGATGATGATACATTGTGACGAGCGTGGCGTCTGCCGCGTTTCTACCTGTTGGTTTGCGATATTGTTTGTTCGTGAACTAACTTACTGTTTGTTCTATTTGGTTTCGGTTCGCGCGTGTGCCGTGCGGTTGCGTTTGTTGCGTGATCGCGGGTGCGCGCGGGAGCCGGATGACAAGTCGTTTCTGTCGCGGATTGTGCGGCGGAATGAGATGAGAGGTGTGCCTTTTGGCAAAGATGAAGAATACGAGTAAGATGCGTGCCGGTCGCGTGGCTGGCGCGGCGTTGGCGGCTTTCGCCGTGGGTGCGCCGCTCGCTGCGGCTGGCGTGAACGC